>Ga0209080_1001563_pt1 | contig 11275 bp, 10 predicted proteins | sample JNZ110809AmetaG_FD_184123 | JGI IMG/M metagenome (GOLD analysis project Ga0209080, IMG submission 184123) | Hot spring microbial communities from Jinze hot spring, China to study Microbial Dark Matter (Phase II) - JNZ 110809A (SPAdes) (version 3) ...
GTGGCGAAGGAAGGAGGCGTTGAAGAGGACTCTCCTTCGCCGCCCGGATTTGCTCCAGATGGCGAAGTTGAGCGATGAGGATTTAAAGCTGCTTGAGGAGGTCAAGGCCGAGCTTCATGGCAATAGCGATGCAAGTTAAATTGGGCAAATGGCATCGGAGCGAAGTGGCGCTTCAGAATGAGCAATGAATATCTTGCGCAATTCCTTTGCTGCCTCATTCAGGTCGTCATTGGCGATTTGAAAATCAAACCCGTCTTTAAACCCCATCTCCAATTCGGCTTTGCTCATGCGCCTTTCAATTTCCTCAGGCGCATCCAATGCTCGCTTCGTTATGCGCCTTCTCAATTCCTCCATTGATGGCGGGAGTAGGTTTGTATGGCACCAAGGGTGTATGGTGGCTTCCTTTTGCATGGTCTTAGATGTGGGTTGCAATGATAGCATCGTCAAAGCCAAAAGGCTATGGCGCAAAAGTTTAATGTGGATTTGCAAAACTACGGTTTGAATGGGAGGGCTTTGAGAGTTGCATTATGTGATGGTTAAGGAGTGAGAAGCAGGGTTGGTTAAGGCTTTACAAGAGATGGTGGTTTTGTTGTCATTATGGTTGGAGTTGTTCAACACCGCAAGGCTTGCGGCTTTCGTGATCCTGACATCGCAAATGGAGTGTGCTATCAAATTTTGCAGCCGATGAAATCGTGGGAGGTGAACAAGGATGATGGAACTGAAGGGATTAGTCCCACGAAAGAGGGGTTCTCTCTGTAAGGCTTTTGTATCTTCTCACCTTCATCGCACTTTATTTTGTCTCACAATCCTTCTCCCAATCTCCTGACTCTTCTCAAACTCCCGAGCCACAATCACCTTGCGAATGCCAGATGTCGGATGATTGGATTGAATGCCCTGAGCCTTATCAAATTCCTGAGCCACAGCCTCTTTACGGATGGCCTGACCCTTCTCAAATTCCTGAACCTCAAGTCACTTGCGCACTTCATGCAGTTTGGGTTCCTGACACAACTGTTAAGCCTTCCCAATCTCAATGTGTAACTTCAGGGACAGTTGCAAACCCTCTCTTTCACTTCTATGCAGGATGGAAGGATGGTTCTCCCGCTTTCTTTACCGTTGACTGGATTTTGATTGAAGAGCTGACCAACGAACACGAACCTCAATTTTGGTATTTTAAGAACCCGCAAGGTAGCAGTGGATTTCCTTATGGTTGCACAATGCCACCAGTTAGTGACCCAAAGAATTGGAATTGGACGACATGGAATCTTGCAGGTGCCATGACAAGATTTGCGATGCACAACTCACCTTATCGCATAACAGTTCAATGGAGATATTGGGTTTACATGAAAGGACCAAGAGGGCCTTTTCAAACATACATAAAGGTAAATGTAGAGAATTTAGTTATAGAAAGAGCTACATTTGGACAAATTGCTGCATTTGATTCCAAAGGTGAGTCCAAAGTGAAAAGTTTGAGTTTGCCCGATTACTTTATCTGGGATGGTAAACAAGCTATTCCCCCAATAAATTTCTGGCTAAGATGTGCCTCTAAGGGGAAAGGAGCACGGATGACATTTTACATCTTCCGATCTGACCAATCAGGACCTATTCGGACAGTAACAATGACGAATTTGGAGTTCGGTCCTTCACCGCCATCTAAACCTTATACCTTCGTCTGGGATGGTAAGAATGATGCGAAAAAAGATCAGCCTCCAGGCATTTATCTCTATAATGTAGTTTTAGATGCCCCCTGGAAACCAATGGAAGATTTTCTCCGCTCATCTGACCTTGACATTGATTTCGTAAGGTCAGGGAAGGTCAGACCAGGGCATGGAGAAGCAACTTTGCGGGTTGAATACTTATTACTTACAAAATATGGAGCATCTAAAGCATGGTTGGAAGTTTTTGATCCTGACTTGAGAAGAATCGCTGGGCCAGCCCAAGGGACGCTGTTATCTTCCCCTGATTGGGGACATGCATACATCCAATTAGGAAGGACGGAACGAAAGGGCAAGTATTTGTTTTTAGTCTCTGCTATAGACAATGTCACTTCTTACAAGGATCATCTTAGGCGTCCTGCCCTTCAAAACTCTCTCACTGGTAAGAGTTGTTGGGTTTGGATTGACCCAGGACACGGGCGTGATAGTGGGGCATTATGCACACAACACAAACCACCTCATGAAGAAAGAAATTTTGTTCTTCAGTTGGCTCAAGAATTACAAAATTTGTTTAATTCTAATCCATGGACGAACTCCCGCGGGTTTATAGGTTACAATTGGCAAATAAGTCGTCCACCTAACACAGGCTATAGTAATAGAGCAAATAGGGCATTCCTATGGGGTTATGAGAAGCGCCTGCATGATCGTCCTGAACAGTGGAGTGCAGATTTAATCGTTTGTCTGCACCTTAACTCCTCTACTAAACCTTCTGTCAATGGCACCTATACTTTTTATGACAGGGATGTGCCATTATCCTTTGACTTTGCAACAGCAATTAACAATCGGTTGAGGACATTGCAAGGTATTGTTAATCATGGCGTGTATGATCAATACAGTGGACCGGCAGGTTGGCCTGATCGTCCGGGTGTGGCAAATATTTTGGGAGCATACCGAAGTATGTGGTTGAGACCTGGTCCTCCTTACGAAAGAAAACGTCCTGCCCCATCTACACTAATTGAGTGTATTTTCTTAAGCAACCATAATGACGAAAATTGGATGTTTACAGGTCAGAACTCAAATGCCAACCGCGCTAATTTTGTGCGACAACTTTTCTTAGGCATTGATGATTATGCTCATGGTCACTAAATATGGAGGTGTGTCAATGATGAAGAAATGGCAGATTATTACCTTTGTCACTTTGTGTCTTTTTGGGACTTTCCGGTTAGTTTATGCTCAAGGGGCTAAGCCTTCATGGCCTACATGGTCACCTGACGGGAAGAAAATCGCTTTTGAGGCGTATACAAGTGTTGCCTCACCAACGACTAAAGATAGGTTAGGAATTTTTATCATTAATGCTGATGGGACGAACCTTATCAACATTAGCGGTGACAACTATGATGTTGCGCCCGCTTGGTCACCTGATGGCAAATGGATCGCATTCACTCATTTCCCAAACGATGACTTAGATAAGGGTCAGGTTTGGATTATGACCCCTCAAGGCACTAATCGTCGACGCGTATTAACTGATCCTATTGACTTGCTTAGTCGTGAAACTACCCCTTGGTGGTCTCCAGATGGCACTAAACTTTTCTGTTGGGTTGAGCGGTGGCAACCGAAGGAAGGCTCTTACCTACAGGCACAACCACCTCCTATGATCTTAATGGTAAACCCTTTTACTGGAGAAGAGATCTGCGGCTTTGGGAAAGGCTTTGCAGTCTGCTCACCGGATGGCAAAAAGGTCCTCTTCTGGCGTGATGGAGCAATTTGGGTTCACGACCTTCTGACAGACACCGAGACCCAACTTACTGGTCGATTAGAACCCTTTACTGATAAGAATCATGGAGATGGTGACCCTGATTGGTCTCCTGATGGAAAAAAGATTGTTTATTTAACTACTCGCTTTGGTCACTCCAAACCAAGATTGGCCGTTATCAACGCTGATGGAACGAATCCTCATATCCTTTTGGATGACCCTAATCCAGAACATGAATACTTTTACCCTAAATGGTCTCCTGATGGAACGAAAATATTGTATCTAATTAGTCGCCCTATTTATAAACTTCACAATTTCCCTCGTTTAGCTGTTATCAATGCTGATGGAACGAACCCCCGCATTTTGTTGGAGGATCATGATGAAGATGACGAGGAAACCGAACATCATAGTCCTGCTTGGTCACCAGATGGCAAAAGAATTGTCTTCGGTCGTAGTTACAGGCTCTATGACAATACGAAGAACGAACATGAAGAGGGTTGGCTTCTTGTGGAAGACGATCAACTTTTTCTTATCAATCCTGATGGGACAGGATTACAGCAACTAACTAAAATGCATCTAGGTTCACTTCCGACCAAATGGAGGACACGCTTAGCCCGCAAGGGATTTCACTTGCCCAAAGATAAAAGAGCGGCTATAGATGCTCATACTACTGCTTATCGCGTGCCTATATTAGGGAATGGAGGCGAAAAGGCAAAGGAAAAGCTCTTACATGGTTCACAGCACAAGTATACTCTGCCACTCCCTATGACAAGGCAACAATGGCGGCTTGTCGTTGGTATCCTTATCATTGGTTGTTTGATTCTTTTCTGGGTGAAACGAATAAAGGGGCTTTAATGTCCGACATGCGGACAATCTATTGGTGTTCAATCTTGACAACGGAGCTTGTCAATGACGATGTAAGTCAATACCGATTAAGAAACACTTTCAAGTGATAGTCAGCATTTACTCAATGGATGGGGTGAAGGTTTACGAGTTGACGGAGCAGAAGATATGTCCCGGAAGTTACGATTTCACATGGGATGGGACTATGAAGAATGGCAATTACGAAGGAATGCCTGATGGGGAAGAGCCAACAAACATAGCACCTGAGGGTTTATACACCTTTGATGTTGAAGTGACAGGAGTTGCCCCTTATGACCATGATTGGTTAAGGAGCAAGGAATTGAAGGTAGTGTTAGGAGCTGTAGAAGAGTTAGGTGTGGACGAGGAAACAGGGGATCACTTTTACTCAGTGCGATATTTTTTGATTGACAGACGGAATGCTTCAAAAGGCACTCTTTACCTCTACGACCCAAACTTGGAGATTCTTCAAACTTGGGATGTTTCGGGATTACTTTGCTTAGACCATGAAGCAAAGGATGGTTTAGTGGCAAATCCTGAAGGGCAGCAACATGCCCTTCTCGTTCGTATTCCTAAAAGTATACTTAAGCCAGGACAACATTACTTTGTCCTAAATTTTACCGATAACTCAAGCGATATTATGAAGAACCATACAGATAAAATGACTCTTCACATTGGACATCCAATGACCGTTGTTTACCAGGTTGAGGATTTTGATTTCTATGCGACAGTAGACTATCTTTATGCCAATAAACTGCTAACCCAAGATGAGATAATTACAATACGTGTAGTTTACCCTTGCCCTCCCAAACCTCCCAATGCATTACCATTGGTAGGAGATATTGATGGAGATAGGACAACTGATTGGGATTACCCTGGCGATAGGAGAGTTCCTGAGACAAATTATGTTGTTGGTGTTTTTGGCATTAGAAAAGGAATTTATGTCTCGATGTTAGGGTCCACATTGTTCATAAATAGAGGTAGTTACTATTTGTTGACAATAGGGACAGATAGAAATAATGATGGATTATTGCAAATTAATGAAATTGAACATTGGATTGGTTATTGTCCCTATCCTTACGGAGTCAATTCCGGATGGATTCAGAGAGAAAAAGACGGGCGCTGGTATGTCCACTGGACAAGTTATAATGATTACATACGAACAGATGGTAACCCAAGCACTCGAGATTATGAGCCTATCCGAGATCTCGGCGAGCCTATGATACATTTCATTTATGATCCCTACAGAAATATTTTGAAAGTATATACTGATGATGGCAATGGAAACAAGCGGCTTGCTTATCAAGGCTCTCCTGAAAACTATCCGTGGTGGCCGAGGTGAGTATAGATGAAGCGAGAAACAATTGCTATTTTATGTGTTCTCTTTTTGTTGATGACAGGTTGGTGGTTTTCAGTAAACCTTAAAGCTAATTCTAATGTCCTCTTACAATGTAAAAGAAAGTATAAGGTTACCTGGAGACGTGCTATTGATGTGACTTTGAAAAGAGATGTTTGGCTTACTATACCTAAATTTGTAAAGATCAAGCATTTCAGGTTTCTACAAGTTTCAGAAAAGATATACAAAGTTGAGGTGGAAACCCATGCCCCTATTCCCATAAAAACAAAGGATAACATCCTTTTTATCTTATTCTTTCGTGATCGGTACCCTCTCTCTACTATAGGGATCACTTGCGGAATCGGTCCTTCACCCTATCATTCTCCTGCCCCCTCTCATTTTGGACATTTAGAAGGGGGTGTCTATTCCACCCATTTGGGACAATCAAGATGGATCGCTCCATTGAAAAGTGCTATAATTAGTGGAAGCAAAGTGACTTTTGAGTTCGCGAGCAAATTTATTCAGCATCCCGGGAAATTTTACCAACTGGCTTTTGTTATTCTCTATTCACCTCATGGATTTGAATTTATGATTACTCGTGTTGATAAAGCGAAATTTGTTCTCGCTGATGGAGTGGATTTTGAATTCCCACACGAAGGAGAAATCATTTACATGACTTGTAGCGGTTTTCCACCCCCACCTTAATTTCCTATAGTTTGGCAGTGAACCCTGGGGAGGTTCATGATGTTATCATTCCAGTTCCAGTGGGTGTAATGGAGAAAGGAGGGACATAGAGGTTTGTTTTGCACTTTTACGATGACTATGCTGACGGTTACAAGAGCCATCAAGTAAAACCTGCTTTGGAGGTGAATGCAAAGTGGAGAAAATGGCAAATTACAGATGTCGGCTTTTATTATGACCTTAACGGTAATGGTAACCCTTACGAAGACCAAGAGAAACTCAAATGGGACGGCAACGACCCAAGTAACCCTCAACCGGGAGAATTCGCTATCTTGCGGCAACAACCAGAAGGCAATGTCCTTTTCATCCTTGCTCACATCTCCTCTCCTGACCCACCCCCTTCCAACGCAAAGGTGGTTGTCATGTTAAAGACATCTGTGACTGATCAAAAAGGGATTAAAGTGACCCTTCATTACAGTGGGGCATGTCCTCAAGGGAATGGCTATCACTTCCATAAACTTTATAGGCAAGAGATAAAGATGGTTAAACCACCTGAGCAAAGCATAGATGATGTTCAAATCCAAGTTCACATGAGTGGGGATAACATTGCAGAAGTTACGACTTACGACCATGCCACTACTGCTGGTTCTAACCACCTTGATTCCGAGGCAATAGAGGTAGGCTTGACAGGACATCAGAAGAGGGGGAGGGCAAGGGACAGGAATCGGGAAATAACGACACCAACCTTGCCGACGATGCTTCGTTTCCTAAAGGCGGCAGGAGTGGAGAAGATAGAGGTCTTTGACCCTATAAATCCGTCTGTAAAGCATGTGTTACCTGTCAAGAACTAAGCGGACATTTTGTATTACAGTGGACATGGGAGCAGTGTGACAGGGGGATTGCCTTCTTGCTGGGACAGAACGCCTGTTCGTGTCTTTGACATAGCACCATCGGTGAACTGGGTTGAGGATTTGGATTATTTCATCATCGCAGGGTGTGCAGTATTGAAGCCAGATGCGACTAATGGCTTTGCTTGGGGGAGTGAGATTTTGAAGAAAATAACGAATTTTAAAGGGTTAGCAGGTTATCATGGATCTGCTCCGGCAGACAACGATAAAGATAGCAGCGGTAATTACATTCCGAATTCACGAGGCCCAGCTGTAAGGATTGCCGAGAGATTCACGGTTCTTATGACGACAGAACAACCCAACGATTACGGAACAGCTCATAGGCTCCTTAACTCCTGGTTGCAGGCCAATAAAGAGCACTCCTCCCTTGCTATCGTCTATAACGCTACTCATTACTGGATGGTGCAAGAGACGTTCATTCGTGGGGTCTATTGTGTTTATGGCCCTAACGCTTGGCCAATTGAGAGGTGAGCGTAAATGAAGCGATGGAGATTGTTTCATTTAGTGGTAACGATGGTAGCAATGCCGATAGGGACATTTGTTGGGATGCAGTTCGCCTATCAATCTGTGGGACAAAATACTTTCCGCAAAATAGATGGACTACCTTCAGGCTATAGACTATGGTTGGTAACCACTTATGAAAACCATCTTTTTGTAATCGAGGGTGGTCAAGTGGATCCAAAGCGATGGGAGCCACAACTTCCCCTTCCTCTACTTTTCCGAGCGTTTCGGGTGGATCCTGTGATGGAACGAGTAGTGGAGGAAATTAAAACAAAGCACATATTTGCTCAATCCATTTTGGCGGAACGAGAACAGCGTCGTGACTCTTGGCTTGCTCAGGACTATGAATACTGGTTATTTGATGATAAAACGAACGCGGCCTTCGCTGTCAAGCCCACAAGATGGCAAGAGACCGCCAGAGCGCAGCGTTACTCTCACGTGGAAGTTATAGATTTATCAACGCGACAAGTAAAAAAGATAATCGGACTTTTGCCAGAAGCAAGTTTTGGCACATTTGCCTTGCATCCTAATAAAGCGAAACTATATATTAGTGTTTGGGGACAGGATATTGGCGGATTGCTTTGGATATATAGCACAACAACATTAGAACGGATTAAGACTATTGAATTACGTAGCGACCATACAATAAAGGATATCCATTTTTCAAAAGATGGTCGTTATTTCTTCGGGTCGTTAGGTGCAAGGGGTATTGCAATAATAGACACCGAAGAAGATAAGTTAATGGGCTGGATTAATCCGCCAGAAGATCGATTGTACACAGTGAGTATTGCGTTATCGTCTGATGACAGAGAAATCTATGTTGGTTTGGGATTTGCTCTCAAGAAAGGGGGAATTGCAGCGATAGACGTTGAAAAAAGACAAATTGTGCGAACACTGGAACTTAGCCCGACGGGATGCATATCGGTGGCGAAGGTAGGCGAAAAGTTATTTGCAGCCTGCTTGGATGGGGTATATGTGATAGACATTTCTCAATGGAGAGGACAATAGCAGCAAAGTTTAGAGGGTGCAGCATGCCGTTTTTGGTTCGGCTCCTGCTTCGTTGATGCAGAAGGCGGGGAGTATCGGTTTGTGCTCCGAGTTTAGGACAACCATGCAAATTTACATAAAGACCATCAAGTAAAACCTGCTTTGGAGATGAATGCAGAATGGCGAAAATGGCAAATTACAGATGTCGGCTTTTATTATGACCTTAACGGTAATGGTAACCCTTACGAAGACCAAGAGAAACTCAAATGGGACGGCAACGACCCAAGTAACCCTCAACCGGGAGAATTCGCTATCTTGCGGCAACAACCAGAAGGCAATGTCCTTTTCATCCTTGCTCACATCTCCTCTCCTGACCCACCCCCTTCCAACGCAAAGGTGGTTGTCATGTTAAAGACATCTGTGACTGATCAAAAAGGGATTAAAGTGACCCTTCATTACAGTGGGGCATGTCCTCAAGGGAATGGCTATCACTTCCATAAACTTTATGGGCAAGAGATAAAGATGGTTAAACCGCCTGAGCAAAGCATAGATGATATTCAAATCCAAGTTCACGTGAGTGGGGACAACACGGCGGAAGTTACGACTTATGACCACGCTATTTCTCCTACTTCAAATTATCTGGATTCTGCAGCGATAGAGGTAGGTTTGACCAATCGTCAGAAGAGGGGGAGGGCAAGGGATAGTAATTGGGAGATGAAGACGCCGACTCTGCCAACCCTCCTTCGTTTCATCCAAGCAGCAGGGGTGGAGAAGATAAAAGTCTATGACCCTCATAACCCATCGGTGAACCATGAATTACCGGTTAAAAACCAAGCGGACATTTTGTATTACAGCGGGCACGGGAGTATAGAAACAGGTGAGCTAATAAGCGTGTTTGACAGCGGGGGAACTATCCATCCTTCGGAGATTAATGCCGCCATCAACTGGGGAGAAGATTTGGAATATTTCATCATTTCAGCGTGTGGAGTGCTTGACCCTGACTCCAAAGGCATTTCATACTGGGCAAAACCTATCGTCAAAAATGGACCTCTAAAGGGACTAACAGGCTACTACGGCTCAGCGCCACAAGATATTCCACCTCCTGGTAAGCCCTCCTCTGTTGAAGTTGCTGATAGGTTCGTTACTAACCTTAACTCTAATCCATCCTATGACTTTGATACCGGTGACTCGGTGTTAAACGCCTGGCTGGAGTCTAATGCATATTACCAGCTGCCTGCCGTTGCATATACTAATTGGTGGGTAGTAGAAGCATTTGAAGGGTGGTGGGTCGTGAAGGAGAAGCAGCAGAACTATTAACATAATCCTGAGGTGAATGACAATAATGCGTTCCTTTGTCCTAAAACGGTTTGTGGCAAGCCTTTTTGTCCTTCCACCTATAGTAGTTTGCGCAGTGATAGGTCTTATAGCTCTTAAGAATGGTGGTGAAACAGTCGCCAAAGTCTTTGAAGCACCAAGAGGTTCTCGTTTCACTATTTTGTATCCATCTTCTGATGGACAGAAGGTTTGGGCTATGTTTGTTAGCGTCTCAAGAACTCAAGATTCCTCGGGCGTAATTTTCTCGGTTATCCAACCAGTTATAGCTTTGGATGCCTTCTCCAATGCCATTATCAATCGAGTCAACATTAATGTATCAAATCCTTGGTCATCGTTTATTGGATTGGCGCGTGGCATTTCTGCTGATATCTTTCCTCTTGTGGAACAGTTTCGTAATTGGGTGATTGATAAAGATGGCAAGGTAATATATGGAGTGGTGTCAAGTCACTTATGGGATGAGCCACCCTCGGATGATTCTGTCATCAAGGCTATTGAAGTTACATCCCGTAAGCAACTTTGGGAGAGGGCGATACCCAAAGTAAGTGCTCTTGCACTTTCCTCTGAGAGGCATCAACTTTGGGTAGCCTCTGACCAGCCGATCCTGGTTAAAGATATTGAAACTTTGCCTCGTGATTTTCCAAAATTTTATTATATGGATGAAGCACGAGTGATATATGTGATAGATACTCGGGATGGAGCTATACTAAAGCGCATCGGTTACATTAGTGGAGATGGTGCCGATAGCATAGTGTTCTCGCCCGATATGAAGAGAGCTATCTGCATTGCCCGTGGTGGGCTAGGTGGGCTGTTGGTCATAGATGCTGAACGCCTTGAGATTGAAGAGGGATGGTGCGAGTTGCGATTCAGCATGTTCTCACGGGGCATGGATGGATGTTGGAGTCAAGATGGAAAATATCTTTACATCTTGGATCGTGGCTTTGACAGTCCTCCATCTGTTCAAGTTTATGAAGTTCCGAGGAAATCTCTTATTGGCAAGATTACTTTACCTACGAAAAGTCCAGCCCGAACAATGGTGTTATCTAATCCAGCTAATAAGTTGTTCATTGGTGCTGATGATGGCATCTATGTTGTGAACCTCGCTAAATAGTCATCGTCTGTAGGAGTGGCTTTAGACCCGAAGAAAGAGGATGGCTATTCAGGATTGTTTGCGGCTAAAGCCGCTCCTACAAAGGGGTGCCAGATGTGCAGGTCATGGCATAAGTTGAGTGTGACTATTCCTGCCAGGTGGAGAGCTGTTGTG
>Ga0209080_1001565_pt1 | contig 11251 bp, 5 predicted proteins | sample JNZ110809AmetaG_FD_184123 | JGI IMG/M metagenome (GOLD analysis project Ga0209080, IMG submission 184123) | Hot spring microbial communities from Jinze hot spring, China to study Microbial Dark Matter (Phase II) - JNZ 110809A (SPAdes) (version 3) ...
TTTGCATATCTCAGTATCAGTTAATTCAAGAGCGATATGACAGGATAGTTTTTAAGTTTGTGAAAGGAGCGCAATTTGATCCAATGATACTTGAAGGAATAAAGCATAAGCTGGAAAATGAATTTGCCAAGCATGGAGCGCGATTAGAAGTAGTTTTAGAGGAAGTTGAAGAGATTCCCCCGGTGGGTAAAACAGGCAAGAGACGACTTTTTATTTCGAAAGTAAATTAATTATAAGTAACTAAACTAGAAATGAATTAAGATTTTCAGTAGAAAGGGCTTCTGAAATAACACTTGTACCTACAGATATCATCCCAATTAAGGGCTAAAGATTTATGGAGAAACTGCACAAATTAATTAGACAAACAATAGCTAATTATCAATTATTCCAGCTTAAGAGGGATCAGTGGAAAAATATAGAGGAGCTTAGGAGGATTCAGTTTAAAAAGTTGAAGGCTGTTATTAAGCACGCATACGATTATGTGCCCCATTATCACAAAGCGTTTTCCTCTGCGGGCGTTAAACCAGACGACATTAGAAGTTTTGAAGACATGAGAAAGCTTCCTTTGGTGTCTAAACAAGATATCCAAAAAAATTATAACGAATTTATAACGAGGGGTATTGATATTTCTAGGTTTCCTTCACGTAATACTTCAGGATCTACTGGAACACCCCTAAAGATTGTTTCCGATCCATACCCCTCACCAGGATCGTCTAAATATCCGTTTTTTGAATGTGGTGTCAAGTTGCGCGATAATTTTGTCACTATTTGGGGTCGAGCCACATCCATAACTTGGGGTTCAAGGTTTACCCGATTATGGGGCGCCCTCAGTGAAACCATTGTACCGCTGTTTCCAGAAGAAAAGCTCATCAGCGTGTTGAGACAAATTAAGCCAGACGTTCTCTTAACATTCCCATCAGTACTGCTCTCTATATCAAGCTATGATCTTTCAGGAATTAGTCCTCGGCTAATTTTCATGCAAGGTGAAATGGTCACCTCTCACTGCCGATACGTTGTAAAGAAAAAGTTTGGCGTAGACCCTTTTGAAACATATGGTTCAGTGGAATTCGGAAACATGGCTTTCGAATGCCCAGAACACTTCGCCCTGCACATTGTAACTCATAACGTACACATTGAATTGCTGGACGAAGGAGGCGAGCCTGTCGCTCCTGGAGAGAGGGGAGAAATAGTTGTTACGGGATTGCACAACTACATGATGCCCTTAATACGTTATAAAATCGGCGACATAGGAACTCAAACAGATGAAAAATGCCCTTGTGGAAGATCTTGGCCTCTCCTAAAATCTATTGAGGGAAGAGCCAACGACCTTATAGTTTTGCCAAGCGGCAGAAAAATTTCTTGGCTATACCTACAGCGCTACATATTTTATGACCCAGATCTCCAGAAAGACCCCTTCTGCATATCCCAATATCAAGTGGTTCAGGAACGCCGAGATCGAATAGTTATGAAGGTTGTTAAAGGCTTGAACTTTGATCCAAGCTTGCTTTTAAGAATAAAAAACAATATTGAGAAATTTTTTGCGGAGCAAGAAGAAAAAATAGAAGTAGTGATAAAGGTTGTCGAAGAAATCCCAATGACGAGAACCGGAAAAAGAGGTGCATTTATTTCAAAAGTGATCCAGCCATAACTCACTGATCGCTCGAGCATTTGAGGTGACCTAGTTGAGCAACGATAAAGCAGAAGTAAACTTATTATGGTCCGGAGGCTGGGACAGCACATTTCGCCTATTATATTTGGTTCTCATTGAAAAAAGATGTGTACAGCCATACTACATTATTGACATACAAAGACTCTCCACACTACACGAATTGAGAGCTATGCACGCTATTCGGGAAGAGGTTACCAAGAGGAACCCGCAACTAGCAGATTTAATAAAGCCAACAATAATCGTTTCAATTCACGACATCAAACCAGATCCAGACATTACAGCCAAATTTAATAGGTTGAGGGAAAAACTTCCAAAACCCATAGGACCACAGTACGAGTGGTTTGCCCGTTTCGCAAAACGATGGAAAATTCCAAATATCGAACTATGCGTTGAATTTAGTGAACATGCGCCAAACACCCTAGTAAATCTGCTTTCAAAATATATGGACGACAGCTTTCAGATAAAACAATGCGAAGATAATGATGACATTTCAATTTTTTCATTCTTTAGTTTTCCATTGTTAAAGTTATCGAAAAATGATATGAAAAGAATCGCGGCGGAAAATGGCTTTTTGGACATACTTGAAAAAACATGGTTTTGTCATAAACCTTGGCGTAATAGACCATGTGGAATCTGTGGTCCATGTAACCTTGCGATTAAAGAAGGATTTGGCTACAGAATACCGAGAATATCTAGACTACGTCGCAAAATATGGCTTGCATACTCCACAATTATTAAATATCTAGTTAAAATAAAGGGAAAAGCAGCACAATTATATAGAAGGAAACAAAAATGTCAAAAATAAATGTTGGTTTGGTTGGTTGCGGCAGAGTTTCTGAAATTCACATGAACGCCTACAAGAATATTCCAGAAGCAAAAGTTATAGCGGTAGCCGACATAAACCTAGAAAGAGCAAAAGCCTTCGCTCAAAAACATAAAATTCTAAAAGCTTATAATGATCCTTCAAAACTTTTCGAATTAAAAGACTTAGACTTTGTGGATATATGTACACCTACACTTACTCACGCAAAACTAGCATGCGAAGCTGCAAAATACGGACACAATATTTTTCTAGAAAAGCCTATGGCAAGAAGCAGCAAAGAATGCGACCAAATAATCCATGAAATCACGAAAAACAAAGTGAAACTTTGTATATGTCACAACCAACTTTTCCTCCCAACAGTTATGCAGGCCAAAGCAATGGTTGAGTCAGGCAGCTTTCCACTAGCTTACTTTAAAGTCCTAGTAAGGGAAAACGCAGAACTTATCGGAGCACCAAGCTGGATAATGACACCTGAACAAGGGGGTCCGCTTTGGGAATCTTGCACCCATTCAGCTTATCTACAACTCTATTTCTTGAAAAATATTGACAAGGTATGGGCGATAGGCGAAAAGATAAGCAATCCAGTCTATGACCACTTCGTAATTATGCTAAGCAATCCGCAAAAGACAATAGGAATTATAGAGATTTCATGGCTTGCAAAAAAAGTAGAAATACTGTTTGAGCTAATAGATTCTAACGGAAAGAAAGTTCAAATTTTGAATTATAATTTCTTTCTGGAATTTCCTGAGAAAACTGAAAAACATATAATTCAAGGTTTCTATTGGGACCAAAAACTGACAATAAAAAAATGGATAAAATTCTTTTTTGAAGACTTTCGAAATCGCCGAATAAGATTCTCTGTATCTCACTACATTTTAATCAATAAGTTTATAGATTCCATAAAGAATGATCTTGTTCCCCCTATAACACCACAAGATGGGAGAAGAACAGTTAGGCTCTTAGAATATATTGAGGAGTCGCTTGAGAAAAATAGGCCAATACAAGTAAAAAATGACCTATAAGTGATAACCAGTTACGTCCTACAACATTGAAGAACGCGTACTCCAAAAACTTGAACTCTTAATGAAGCGGATAAAAGCCTTACAAAAAGCCAAGATGATAGATACAAGCGTTGATCTTCAAAGCGTAGATAAAAAACTGACTATAACTAAAGAGCAAATAAACAATTGCTATCAAACAAGCATCCGATGGGCTGTAAACCGCTTTAATTACCATCCAAAATTCATCAAAAACCACTTTCGCATATTTTTCCATGAAGCACTTTAATAATTGCAATAACTGCTTTGAAGGGTGTTCCATGCAGGTTTTGATGGTTTCACCCTGTTACTATCCCATTAAAGGCGGCACAGAAACAGTTGTTAGAAACTTGACCATAGCCCTCAATAAGAATGGCATTAAAACAGACGTCATGACATTTAACGTGGACCAAAAAAGAAAGCCAAAATGGCGCGGCAAAACCGAAAAAGTCGATGGAATCTCTGTATATAGAGTCCCGGCTTTGAATTGGACGTGGAAACTACATTCCTACAGAATTACGGCGGGAGTCAATTTTATACCCGGACGTTTCGTCAACATATTAAAGAACTACGACATCATACATTTCCATGAGTTTGAACTAAGTTTTCCGTTCTTCTCATCATTCATAAAGAAGCCGAAAATCCTCCATTTACATGGAATAAATTCAAGTTTTCTAAAAAGGCATCATATCAGCAGATTCCTGCTGAAACATCTAGCCCAAATATATATTTCTATCTCAAAACAGATGATGAAAGAACTGATATCCCTTGGAATACCAGAAAGCAAAATCATTTACGTGCCAAACGGTGTAGATACAAATTTCTTCAGACCCGGAAGACATAAAGAGAAGAATCTGCTCTTATATGTGGGCAGAATTTCAGAACTTAAAGGCCTACATATACTGATAAGGGCTCTAAAATATGTAGAAAAAAACGTGCACTTAGTTATAATTGGGCCACCAGACTGGAACAGTAATTACTACCAAAACTTGTTAAGTTTGATCGAAAATGAAAACAAGAAGGGAAAGCATAAAATAGAATACCTAGGCGCTATGGAACAAAACGAAATAAAAAAATGGTATCAAAAAGCTTCACTTCTCGTTCTACCATCATTTGCTGAAGGCTTCCCCATGACGATTTTAGAAGCCCTATCATGTAAAACACCTGTGATAGCGACTCCTGTGGGTGGTGTTCCTGAAATAATCAAAAACCATGAAACGGGGATTCTTGTTCCTCCTGGTAACTCTATTCAGTTGGCTAAAGCGATAGACTATTTACTTGAAAACGAAGATGTTAGGTCAAAAATATCTTGTGAAGGGCGAAAACTCGTAGAAGAAAAGTACTCTTTAGATATCGCCTGTAAAAAACTATGTTCAATTTATATGCAATTAAAGAATGTTGAGCTTTCAGGTCTTCTATAAACGAAAAATTGTGCGGAATGTTCTATACATTCCTGTGTTGATTTCCATTAATGTTTTAATTGTATGCTTGCGCTTTAAATATAGGAGAGAGTCAATATTGTGTCTGCGTAGGAAATTACTATGTGTAATTTTAGTAGGACTTATTATTCAAAGTCTCATGAGTTTCATAGATATTGCTCAAGTATTTGGATACTCTTCACTCTCAATAAAATTGAAATGGAGAGCGAATGCTGGTACTGGCGGTACATGGCTGGGTCCATTAGCAGCCGATTTAAATAATGATGGTTTCATGGAAATAGTAATAACTGGACATTATGGAGTAGCGGCATTAAATCCCTTAAATGGTAGTGTTCTGTGGTCGGCGCCTTATGGAGGTGGACATTGCCCCTTTGAGATTATAGATTTAAACAATGACGGTATTCCAGAAATACTGCTGTCTATTGAGAAAATTAATGGTTCTTCTGCAAGCGGAGTGATAGCCCTGCATGGAAATAACGGCTCTATTTACTGGTACAATAAAAACGCCGCTGGAAAAGGAACATACATAGCTGTCGCCGACATTAACGCTGATGGTCATCCAGAGATCTATTCTGCTCAAGCAGGACGGATTACAGCCTTAACTTATGATGGCCGCATATTTGCTTCTACCTATACCTATTATCCATGTTGGGGTGGATTAACTATAGGAGACACGGATTTTGACGGTGTATTTGAAGTTTACTTAGGTGAAAGAAGCGACTCATATCCTTATGTGGGTTCGCCTGGGAGAGGGCTTAGAGCTTTTTGGGCCAATAATTTGACTGAAAGGTGGGCTCATACTGACATTCTCTGTAGCAGCCAAGCTCCAGTGCTTGCTGATGTGGATAAGGATGGAGATCTTGAAATAATTATACTTCATCAACGAAGGGGTATCGCCGTTATTAATACCGATGGAAGCGTTAATACTTACAATAATAAGTATCGAAAGCAACTTAACATCCCATCCTTACCCAGCAATGGACATACTAATCCAACAGTAGCCGACGTGGATGATGACGGCAATCTCGAACTTATACAATGCGGAGACGCATCACATAACTGGTATAATCCCGCAATATGGGATCTAGTAGAATGGAAATTGGATGCAATATTACCATTTAAATCTATGGATCCTCCTGGCGTTGCTGATATAGATGGTGATGGAAAATTAGAAATTATAGCTCCCAACGAGAAAAATGTGACCATTTTTAAATATAATAAAATTACGGCAAAGTATGAAATAATATATACAATACCTTTGTCCATGGCTCACCCATTTTTTATAGCTCAAGATATTGATGCCGATGGCAAACTAGAATTAGTATTCAACCAGTATAATAGTTGGGTCAGTGTCTACGGTGTGGAAAAACCTGCACCAAAACCATTACCTCGGTCTGGACTCTACTTCTACAGTCAATATAGAACAAGAGTGCCAGTTTACGTATCTCCACCCGAACAGCCGCCAAAAATCTCAGAAATCTCGCCTCGCGAAGGTGAGACAAATATTCCAGTCACGCTTTCAGAATTAAGCTTTAAATTAATAGATTATCAAAATAACCTAATGAATTATACTGTTACAACTAATCCTAACATAGGCTCGGCCAGCGGCACAAATGTGTCTAGCGGAACAATAATAACTGTTCCAGTTAGTGGCTTAACCTCTTTAACAACATACACTTGGACTGTAAGAGTAACAGATGGTAACTATACAACGACAAGAACCTTCACATTCTACACGGAAGGAGCGGTAACCTTAACCATAAAAATTTCCCCAACAGGAAGCGGCTCGGTCATTAAAAACCCTGATAATACGAGCAATATTTATGTATATGGAACTCGTATAAAATTGACAGCGGTTGCAGACAACATCGTTTACAGGTTTTCAAGATGGGATGGCGACTTAAAGTGGATGGGAAGCAATAACCCAGCCATAATAATAATGGATGGAGATAAAACAGTCACAGCAATCTTTACTAAAATCGAATACACGTTAACAATAAATATATCGCCTACAGGATGTGGTTCCGTCAACGTTAACAAAACTAAGCCATATTATTATGGCGATATAATTGAATTAACTGCTAATCCTAATGTTGGATGGTCATTCTCCCATTGGATGGGCGATTTAACTGGCAGCCAAAATCCTACAACAATAGTGATAAATGGCAATAAAAAAGTGACAGCAGTTTTTACCCAGTGCCAATATAATTTGACAATAACAATTGTTGGAAAAGGCAATGTGACAATTGAGCCGTATAAAACAGCATACACCTATGGTGAAAACGTAACACTAACCGCCATAGCTAATTCTGGCTGGATGTTTATAAGCTGGAGTGGCGACGCCTCAGGTAGCGAAAATTCGATAACTATCATAATGAATAGTAATAAATCTGTAGTAGCAAACTTCATACCGGAAGAAGGCTATACATTAATAGTGAACGTAACCGGTAATGGTATAGTAAACAAAAATCCGAATTATACAACTTATATTTACGGCGAAAACGTAACACTAACAGCTATACCGGATCCGGGATGGAAATTTGTTGGGTGGAGTGGAGATATTACAGGTAATAAGAACCCATGCTCAGTCGTAATGAACAGTAATAAAACAGTTTACGCTATTTTCATCCAAGAGCAGTATGTATTAACCGTGAACATTGAGGGCCTAGGAAATGTAACTAAAATACCAGATCAGTTAACATATATTTATGGGACTCAGGTTCAATTGAGTGCGTCAGCTGATGCTGGCTGGATCTTTATTCGCTGGAGCGGGGATATTGAAAGCGTAAATAACCCAGTAAGCTTTGAAATTACAGGCAACATGACTATAACAGCGCACTTCGCACTTAAACATTTTACGATCAATGCTTCGGTGGAAGGTGTGGGAGGCACAATAGAACCCTCAGGTGTGATAATGATAGCTTACGGCGAAAATATTACTTTCACCATAGAACCTAATGTTGGCTACCACATCCTTAAAGTGTTAGTAGATGGCGAAGATATAGGACCTATATCTCAATATACATTTTACTCTGTAAACATGAACCACAGTATAACTGCATTTTTTGCTCCAAATAAATATACGTTAGCAGTAAACGTTTCTCCAGAGGGGAGTGGAAGCGTAACCCTAAATAATACAGGACCATATTGTTACGGCGACGCGGTTCTCCTAATAGCTGAACCAAATGATGGCTGGATATTCTCCCACTGGAGTGGCGATGCCTCAGGAACAAATAATTCAATCACTATAATAATCGACGGAAACAAGTCTCTCACAGCAGTTTTTGTAGAAACTCAAGCATGGTGGAATACTGCATGGAAATACCGTAGAGTGATAACAATAAATCATACCAAGGTAAGCGGAGACCTAATAGACTTTCCATTACTAATCGAGATAATTGACAGCAGCTTGATTGGAAAAGTGCAGTCTGATGGCGACGACTTTGTCTTTGTAGATGCAAACAATACTAAACTCGATCATCAAATAGAATTTTACAATAATTCAGAAGGACATTTAATAGCATGGGTTAGAATTCCATATCTATCCTCAAAGACGAACACCACTATTTATGTGTATTATGGCAATCCATACTGTGAAAACCAGCAAAACCCCACAGCCGTTTGGAATGCAAACTATAAGCTTGTGCTACACTTAAATGAGAAAACGGGTACACATTATGACTCAACGATAAATGGAAACAACGGCACACCGCTTAATGGTGTGCTTCAGGGCATTACAGGCAAAATAGATGGCGCAGATACATTCGATGGCGCCAATGATTACATAAGAATCCCCCATAGCGACTCTCTCTCAGGGTATACAGAAGCCCTAACCATTAGTTTTTGGATTAAATTTGGAGACACTAGCAGACGACAGACAATTTTATGCAAATATAACACTAACGGGAATATGCGCGGCTGGCAAATAGAATATGACCCAACTTGGCAACGACCCTTCTGGCTTTTCGCCTCAGAGAATGGAGTAACATATAGCGAATGGTGGGCTTCTTGGGAGGCATTTAAACCTGAAGCAAACACTTGGTACCATTTAACTGTTGTTTGGGAGGCAAATGCTATTCCAAAGTTTTATGTTAATGGCATCCAAGTTCCCACGGTAGGCACGGGCAAGATATCATCAATATTCAATAACATAGGCGTTCCGCTCTACATTGGGAGAAGCGTCTACTCCACAAGGTTCTTTAAAGGTTCGTTAGACGAAATTACCATTTTGAACCGAGCGCTTCCAGCAGAGTGGATATTCACAACATACAATAACCAGCTCAACCCCTCAACATTCTATACTATAGGACCAGAAGAACAGTACGCAGGCAATAACCCCACTGGTGCAAGTGAATACTTTGACAGTTTCAGCAGTTCAATCCAAGCAGAACGGATTGAATTGAATATTAATGATATCTTAGATATCTGAATATTGATAATGTCCTTAGACCGATAAAAAGGATAGAAATAATTATTTAAATGCCAATCATCCTCAAACCACGTAAAAGACCTAGAAATAATCCAATAATCATGGATGGGTAAGAATATTTGCAGTATATCTAAAGCGCCGGAAGGCATCACAGTTGTTGCATTGGATGTTAGCCGCAAAAAGGTTTATCTTTCTTATCAAAAAGCGAAAAAGAAGGGTTACAAAAACTTCCTTTTGCGGCTAATATTCTTCAACCCATAATCGAGGGGCTTGAGGAGAAGAGACTCCATAGTATATGCAACCGGTCTAATTAAAGAAGCTAAAATAGTAATAGGCGACAATCACTTCCAATAAAATAAACTAAAAGGTTAAGACATCATAAATCCACCTAGCCAGCTTTTAACTTTAGACTCAATGCTTTGATAACCACCATTAAAGATGAACTTAACAGAGAAAAAGCATTAAAATACTAAATGAAGCCCCTGACAAATTTGCTTTAATAGAAGCCAACAAAATAGTTGGGATCATAAATTCAGTATTTCGCCAAAAGGGACATGTTCGGAACAATAAAAACTGTCGATATAAACGAATCATGCAACCCCAGGGAAAAACAGAAGTGAAATTTATGGATAAAGCCCTAGAAATAGGCAAAACATCGGCCGCTGGAAGCTTCTATCTTTTTTTGGGCGTAACAGCCTCCACGGTTATAATGGCTTTAGGCACAATAATCCTAGCTCAGCTCATGACTCCTGAAGAATATGGTCTATACTCCGTTGCCTTAATTCCATCCTACATGATGGTTTTATTTAGGGATTGGGGGGTAAACTCCGCAATAATAAAATTTACAGCAACCCTAAGGGCGCAGAACAGGCGGGAGGAAGCGTACAAAATAATTAGGACTGGCTTAATCTTTGAAGTGTTTTCAGGATTGACACTTACAGTTATCACAGTAGCTCTCTCAAACTTTATAGCGGCAGAAATATTCGGGAGACCTAAATCATCAACGTTAATAGCGATAGCGTCCACAACAATCTTCACGGGAGCGCTGCTAACAGCCTCGCAATCGAGCTTCATAGGCTTCGAGAGAATGGAGCTAAATAGCCTAACAAACATATGCCAAGCAATAGCTAAAACGGTCATATCACCAATACTTGTGTGGATTGGACTAAGCTCCTTAGGAGCAACAATAGGCTACACAGCATCATTTTTAACAGCGGCCGCAGTAAGCCTAGCACTCCTATACCTAACATTAACCAAAAACTCAAAAATAAGAAACACCGAAGAGACGAGAACTTTAGAAACGCTGAAAGAGATGCTACAGTATGGAGTCCCATTCTCAATCTCACATATAATAGGCGGATTTCTAGCGCAATTCTACGCTTTCTTAATGGCCATCTACTGTACAGATGCGATGATCGGCAACTATCACGTTGCAACGCAGTTCGCAACAGTTCTCACATTCTTTACAATACCAATATCCACAGTATTATTTCCAGCCTTCTCAAAGATTAACCCGCAAGACGAAAATAGTCTGCTTCAAACGGTCTTCCAGTCAGCAGCAAAGTATACGGCTATGCTACTGGTTCCGGCGACAATGGCTGTAATGGTGCTCTCAAAGCAGATGATAAGCACATTATTCGGGGAGAAATGGGTATACGCGCCATTCTATCTAACATTATACGTTGTAAACAATCTCTTCGTAATCTTTGGGGGTCTGATCGCCGGAAACCTACTGGCTGGTGTTGGAGAGACAAAAACATTAATGAAGCTAAGTCTAATAACTCTCGCCTTTGGGGTGCCGATGGCTTACATGCTGATTCCCTTAATGGGGATAATCGGCTTAATAATTACTCA
>Ga0209080_1001578_pt1 | contig 11192 bp, 12 predicted proteins | sample JNZ110809AmetaG_FD_184123 | JGI IMG/M metagenome (GOLD analysis project Ga0209080, IMG submission 184123) | Hot spring microbial communities from Jinze hot spring, China to study Microbial Dark Matter (Phase II) - JNZ 110809A (SPAdes) (version 3) ...
TGTTCGGCGAATTGATAAGTATCATCTTCGTTTTATCGGTTATCTTCTCCTTAAGCAGCTCCTCCCTTAGACTATATGTTTCCCCGCATGGAACCTCAATAACCCTCGCCTCAGCCGCCTCAACGCACGTAAAGTGAGTCGGCCATGTAGGCGTCAAAACTAAAACCTCATCCCCCGGATTTAATGTTGCCATACATGCGCAGTATATTGCATGTTTGGCACCGGGCGTCACAATTATCTCCCTCTCTGGGTTAACCTCTAGCCCCTTCCTATCCCTTAGATAATCAGCTATAGCCCTTCTGAGCTCGATTATGCCGAGGCTGGACGTATAGTGCGTGAAGCCACTCATCAGAGCTTCTATTGCAGCCCTCTTTATGTGCTCTGGTGTGTCAAAGTCCGGCTCACCAACATCCAGATTATATAATTTCTTTCCGCTCTTGGCCAGCTCACGGGCCTTCTCAGCCATCGCTATTGTTCCGGATGGCTTAATAATTTTCATTCTATCCGCAAGCTTCATCTTATCACCAGCATTGAATCAGTAATCCGATATTAGTTGCATTTATCTTATTTTTTGTTTTACTACTGGTGGGCTCCTCCTCTTATGCTCGGTCCTCATATATCTCTTAAGAATATCGTTGACGATATCTATTGATACGTTTAGCCTCCTACTAACCTCCTCAGCTGGAAGCTTCTCATCGAATAGACCAATTAATATCGGGTCGATTATAGAGTAGTCGGCTGGGACCTCATCTGCCAGCTTATGGCCCGGATATAACTGTGGGCTGCTCGGCTTCCTAACAATCCTCTCTGGTAAGCCTAAGTATGCTGCCATCTCCCTAACTTGCGTCTTCAATAAATGTCTTATTGGGAATATGTCAGCTGCCCCATCACCATACTTAGTGAAGTATCCTATTAAATACTCGCTCCTATCACTCGTTCCAACAACAAGATAATTATGGAGATTTGCATAGAAATACAAGATTGCCATGCGTATTCTCGCACGTAGATTTGCCAGCGGCATCCTATAAGCCGGGTCATTCTGGTCGATTCTTAGCGCCTTCACGAATGCATCGCATATGCCATCTATGTTGATGAGTTCTGTTCTTATACCCAGCTCCCTCGCTAAACTTATGGCGTCCTCTAAATCTTCCTTGGGTGTGAAATTCGTTGGCATTATTAAGCCTAGAACCCTATCTCTGCCAAGTGCGCGAACACAAAGGGCTGCAGTTAGACTACTATCTATGCCACCACTTAAGCCCAGAACAACACCGGATGCACCGGATTCTTCAACTCTCCCCCTTATGAAGTCCACTATCTCATCTATAGCGCTCTTAAGGTCTATTTTTGGGAAAAATTCACCCAACCCTTTCCCTCCAACCCTCAACCTTAAAATCCTTTTCGCGGAATATTTAAATTAACCCAAATCTTTTCCATGGCAGTAAAACTTAAATTTATGGCTGATGCCTCCTCTCTATAGGTGATGGTTGAAATTGGCGAGCGATGAGGAGACCACGTTACTTTATCAGTGCGTTAAGTGCGGTGCTATCGTTAAGTCCTCCGAGCTTGAGCTTGGTATAAGATGCCCATATTGCCGATACAGGGTTTTAAGGAAGGTTAGGCCACCTGTCGTCAAGAGAGTTTTAGCCAGATAGGGAAGAAGCGGCGAGCTTACTAAGTATAAAAGGTGCCTCTTTACTCATCTCTTCTCGGTGAAGAAGAATGGTGGAGTTTAAGGTTAAGGACTTAGGTCTAGCCGATAGAGGCGAACTGCTAATTGAGTGGGCCTCTAGACATATGCCAGTTCTAAACCAGATTAGGGAACGCTTTAGCGTTGAGAGGCCGCTTGAGGGCTTGAGGATTGGCGCATGCCTACATGTGACCAAAGAGACGGCGGTTTTGGTTAAAACCCTTATTGCTGGCGGGGCTGAGGTTGCATTGTGCGGCTCCAACCCGCTCTCAACTCAGGATGAGGTTGCGGCGGCGCTGGCTAGGATGGGTGTTAAGGTTTATGCTTGGCGTGGTGAAACCACAGAGGAATATTATTGGTGCATAAACCGGGTTATAGACTATCGGCCAGCAATAACGCTCGATGATGGCGCAGACCTTGTTGGAACAATCCACTCCTCTAGGAGGGAGGCACTAAAGAATGTTTTAGGTGGAACGGAAGAGACAACCACGGGTGTTATACGCTTAAAGGCTATGGCTCAAAGGGGCATCTTAGAGTATCCAATCATAGCCGTTAATGATGCCTACACAAAATATCTTTTTGATAACAGATATGGAACTGGGCAGAGCACGGTAGATGGGATTCTACGTGCAACAAATGTTCTTCTGGCTGGAAAGAAGTTTGTTGTCTGCGGATATGGTTGGTGTGGCCGTGGGCTGGCGATGAGGGCTAGGGGTATGGGCGCAAATGTAATAGTTACTGAGGTTAACCCATTAAGGGCGCTTGAAGCTGTTATGGATGGCTTCCAGGTTATGCCCATGAATGAGGCGGCCGCTGTAGGAGACATATTCGTGACCGTTACCGGAAATATAAACGTTATAAGGGGTGAGCATATGCTTAAGATGAAGGATGGTGCAATACTGGCTAACAGCGGGCACTTTAACGTTGAGATAAGCATACCGGACTTAGAGTCAATCTCGGTCTCAAAGAGGACCATAAGACCAAACTTAGAGGAATACACGCTAAAAAATGGGAGAAGAATATATCTCATCGCTGAAGGTAGGCTTGTAAATCTAGCATCGGCTGAGGGGCATCCATCAGAAGTTATGGACATGTCCTTCTCAAACCAAGCATTATGCGTTGAGTATCTGGCTAAGGGACCTAGACTTAAGCCCGGAGTATATAGAGTTCCTGAAGATATTGATATGATGATTGCCAAGCTTAAGTTGAAGTCAATGGGCATAGAGATTGATGAAATAACTGAGGAGCAGAGAAAATACTTATCAAGCTGGGAGACTGGAACAACATAGCGTTAATCTTGTGGTCTGCTCTGGAGGCAGAGGGGTGGATTGAGCGGGTATTATCTGCCGAGGTGGATGCGCCCCTCAACATTGGAGGAGCGAAGGGCATTCTATACCGAAGAATTCAATATTAATGGTGTTAGTAGCTGGCTTAAGGGCTGGTTTGGTAGGGTTATATTTGCGGTTATAATTGGAAGGCATACAAGAATCTATCCACCCGAATATGAGGAGGACGCTGAAACAACAATCCTAATAGACAACTATAGAAGTCTGGAGGATGTTAGAGGATGGATACTTGAGTTCCTACCAGAATCAGTCTACTATGACAGAAACATCTACGATGATGACGGCAAAATCATTGGTCAAGAACTAGCATTCGACCTAGACCCGGAAAATCTAACATGCCCAATACACGGCTCCCTAGAGGATAAAATGCGTAGGCATCAGGGCTTAAGCTTCTGTGAAATCGAGCTTGAGATGGTTAAGGATGAGACGATAAGGCTCTATGATGAGCTCTCAAAGGTCTTCTCAGACTTAAGAATCGTTTATTCTGGCAGGGGCTTCCACATACATGTCTTCGACATGGAGGCTTTCGGATTAAGCCTGAAAGAACGCAGCGAAATAGCCAAAAAGATTAGGGAAAGAGGATTTATGATAGATGAGTGGGTGACATCAGGAGGCATGAGGCTCATTAGGCTTCCCTACAGCCTACATGGTATGGTATCAAGAATAGCTATACCATTAGATATCAGGGAGCTCGAAGCCTTCAATCCCATTGAGGATGAGAGATGTATACCACGCTTCCTTAGGAGAGAAGAATCGCCAAAAATCTAGCGAATAGACGGCTGAGAAATACTCCAATCATTTGCTTCTCTTGCAAGTCCTTCTCCTCTTTACCTCCTCAGCCTTCTCCTCCTTCTTTCCATAATAATAGTATTTCTTTTTCTTCTCAGCTTCAGCCTCGGACAACCTGTTAACCTCCGAAATTATTTAGCAGCTTTAGTGCATATAAAACTTAACATCGCTTTTATAGTGAAGAATATTTAATGCTATTAGAGAACCGCATGCTGGTGGATAGATGGGTTGGGAGCTTAGTCTGCTGAGCGAGCTTGCTAAAGAGATTTACTTGGCAGTCCATCCGATTCTCGGAACGCCGAAGGCTGGCGAAACTCTTGGCTTAGGATTTGGCGGTGACAGAACAAAATTTATAGATGCTATATCAGAGAAGGCGGCTCTCCAGTATCTAAAGGAGAAGGGGGTTTCATGCATATTTGTTGGTGAGGAATGTGGTGTTATGGAGATTGGCTCAAAGCCTGAATTCTATCTCATCGTTGATGGAGTTGATGGAACAAATAATGCCGTGAGGGGTCTGAAATTTGCCTCCGCATCAATAGCTATGTCTCCAACCGGAATGTTGCGTGATTTAGAGGCGGCCGCTGTAATAGACCTATTTGATGGCGGATTATATTCGGCTAGGAGGGGAGAAGGCGCCAAATATAATGGTAAGCCGATTAGAACATCAAATGTGGAGAGACTTGAGAGTTCCATTATAAGCGTTGATGTGTCAAGAAGCCAAGAGTCAATAAAAAGGACAGCGCAAATCATGGGGAGGGTCAAAGGCCTGAGGGCATTAGGCTCAGCATCTCTAGAGATATGCCATGTAGCATCCGGAATCCTAGATGCATACGTAGACCTACGCAACATGCTCAGAACAATAGATTTTGCGGCTGGCATGCTCATAGTTAGGGAGGCTGGGGGAATATTTCTGCAGCCGAGCGGTGAGGATATTCCAAATGTTCCATTAACTGAGGTTAGGCGATTCTCGGTTATAGCATCGGCGAATAGAAAGCTTTTTGATGAAATAGTCTCTTTAATCAGCTTGTAATGTTTGGTTGAGCGCATGCTTATGGCTGAGGGGAATGGAACGCTACTTAAGCCGGTGAGCCCCTACGCAGCGTTACTAATAGAGCATGGGTCCGAGAGGGTCCTAGCCGTATCAGATATACATTTGGGTTGGGAGGCGACATTAATAGAGGAGGGCATACATGTCCCATCCCAGACTAATAAGCTCCTCAGAAGGCTTGAGCGCATAATCTCCATAACCAAGCCAGACTCTCTAGTGATTCTCGGCGACATCAAACATACAATCGAGAAGATTGAACTTGAAGAATGGCGTGACGTCCCAATATTCTTCGAGAAGATACGCGGAAAAATACCGCACATAAAAGTTATTCCCGGAAATCATGATGGAAACGTAGAGGTTCTACTACCGGAGGACATAGAGGTAGCACCACAGCAGGGTATGATTGTGGGCGATGTCGGTTTACTTCATGGTCACACCTGGCCGGATATTAAGCTACTTGGTTGCGAAACCCTAATTATTGGGCACATACACCCAACAATAACATTTAGAGACCCTATAGGATTCCGCATAACAAGTCAGGTCTGGGTGAAGGCTCCGTGTGACAGAGTAACACTTGTGAGGTCGACGCTTAGGCATTATAATGTCAGGTTTAAGAGGGATGAGGACCCCGAAGCCATATTAAAGTCCATGTTCTCAATAGAGCCTAGGGTTAAAAGCCTCATTATAATGCCCTCATTCAACGATTTCCTCAGCGGAAGAGCAATAAACAGGGCTTCAATTGCTAGAGATGTGATTTTTAAGGATTTCATTGGGCCGGTTCTTAGGTCTGGGAGCGTAAACTTTGAGAGGGCTGAGATTTACTTGTTGGATGGAACCTTCATAGGAACTCTTGATAGGCTGAGCGTGCTAGAATAGGTTTTCAGGCGCCCTCAACCAGACTATCATTGGGCTACTCCCCCTATTAGCCCATGCATAATATGGTATTGCAGTAAACGATACCTTGCGCATGCTAAGCCTAACATCACCTCTATAAGCATATAGCCTACTGCCAAACTCCTCATGATTGAAGGCTAGGGCTTCACCGCGAACAACCATTACGCCACCAAGCATATTTGGCATCCACTCAGCACTTAACGGCGCATCATTTGGCAAGAAAACATCCCAGACATCGAAGTCCGGATTATCCACGCCCTCAAGGCAGTAGACTATTGGGCCGCGCTTTAATGCAACCCTACAATTATTCTCCATAACATGTGGATGTGATATAACCCTCTCAATTGGCATCTTAAGCGATAAGTCAACTCTATCGCCATATCTCCAGGGGCGATGTATTCTCGCATAACCAGATACTACCGGAGCATCAAATCGCTCACCATTAACCCTCAAGATTGCTTCCCTGCACCAGCCTGGAACTCGCAGGTATAAGCCGAACTCGGCTCCATCCTCCTCCGGATATACTGTGATGCCAATCTCTCCACTCCACGGATAATTTGTGCTCTGCACTACCGTAATGCTGGAGCCACCTAACATTATGCGCGCTCTTCCCCCAGCATACAGATGTACCCAAATACTATCATCAGATATGCTGTAAAAGTAGCCGGGTAATGACGCTATCAATCTAGCCACGTTCGGCGGGCAGCATGCACACTCAAACCAATCCTGACGCCTATGGGCGCCCCTATCAGCCAATGGATTAACATAGAAGTATTTTTTGCCATCTAATGATATCCCGGATAGTATCCCATTATATAGGGTTAACTCCATAATATCCGCGAATGCCCCATCGCCAGTTAACAGCAGCATACGCCAGTTCCACATGAAGTTCGCTATAGCAGCGCAGGTTTCGGCATAAGCCCTCACATTAGGCAACTCATAATCGTTGCCGAAGGCTTCACCCTCATGTCTTGAGCCGACCCCACCGGTAATATACATTTTCCGCTCAGTCATACTATGCCATAGGCGCATTAGAGCATCAAATAAGGTTTTATCTCCAATCTCAGCATATACGTCGGCTGCGCCACAATTCAAATATAGTGCCCTAACAGCGTGCCCAACAATTTCGCTTAGCTCCCTAAATGGCTTATGGTCGATGTAGTACGGTCTTCCGCCAATAACACCTCTACCACGATTATCAATGAAGAAGCATGCCAAATCCAAATAATCTTTCTTTCCAGTAGTTCTATAAAGCTCGACAAAAGCCATTTCAACCTCAGGATGCCCACAGACACCAACACGCTTACCCGGGCCGAAGACGCTGGTTATATGGTCCGCGAAGCGGCAAGATGCATCCAAGAGGGTTCTATCGCCAGTAGCCCTATAAAACGCTATGGCGGCTTGCATAAGGTGGCCAGCGCAATACATCTCATGCATATCCTTAAGGTTCTTCCATCGCTCGCTCTTCCGTTCAAACGTAAAGTAAGTGTTTAAATATCCATCTTCATCCTGTGCTGCAACAACCTCATTAATCGCTTTCCTAGCCAAATCCAGTATGTTCTGGTCCGGCTCATACGCGTATGAGTAGGCTGCAGCCTCAATCCATTTATAAACATCGGAGTCATTAAAAACTAAACCCTTAAATTCTCCGGAAACCTTGCCCGAAGCTCTCCGGAAGTTAAATAGCCGACCAGTCTCTTCGAGAAGCACATACTGTGATGGTATCGTTACTTCATGCATAAGTCTCAATCTAGGAGCCCAGAAATCATCTTCTAAACGGACATTCTCTATTGGAACGGGCTTTAATCTTGCGTATGGACTATGTGAGGTATCCGTGACAACCAGGGATGTTTTTGCATCAACCATAGGGTTTTCCTCCAAACTACCAAGGAGAGAATTTAATTATTAAAAAATTAATGGTCAATTATTAAAATATGTGGGAAAATAGGGGAGATTTATGGTATACATACGGCTGTCTGGGTATGCTGGACCCCTTCAATAGCATGTATCCTCTTTATTACACTCTTTAATGTCTCCAGACTATCGAGCTCGGCGTAAACTATTATATCATATTGGCCTGTTACGGCATGAGCCGTTTTAACACCCTCAATCTTTGATATTTCAGATGCCACCTGCCACGGCTCTCCCCTTTCAACCTCAACTAGAATGTAGACGCTTATCTGCATTGGGTACACCAAGAGTATTTTATGGTGAGAATGATTAAAAATATATCGCAGTTCCACATATTAAAGCTAGGACTTCATGCAAAAATTTTAGGAAGCCCCTGGGATGGAGGAGGAAAAATTAAGGAGGATAGCCGAGCTTAGGGAGATTCTTGAGGATAGAATTAGGAGCTTAGAAAGCGAGATTGAAGGCTTAAGAGCGCTTCTGGAATTCGTTAATGAGATTCTGTTTGAAATGAGCTTCAAAAGGGCTGAGGAGATGGTAGTGCCACCAAAAGCCACCGAGGCAGCGCCGGCTCAACCTCCAAGCCCACCGCCAATTAAAGAGCCGGTTAAGGCAATTCCGCTTAAGACTGGTGGCGGAGAAACCTTAGCAAACATATACATTGAGGGCCGAAATATGCGTGTCATACCTGAGATGGATAAAAAGTTTGATATTGGCACGCCGCCCTTTAAGGCCTTCTTAGTGGATAAGGTTCTAATGAGGATGCATGAAATTGACCAAGAAGCCGTTAGGAGGGGTGAACTTATGCCCGATGAAGCTCTATCCTTCGATATAAAAACTGAGGGAAACATACTACGTGAGATACTGGTCAGAAATGTAACGCCGCAAAGGGAGCGGGAACTCCGCTCGGCAATAAGATGGACCCTAGAAAAAATGTATGAGAAAACAAGGGCTTAACACGAAAAGCTCATATTAGACATTCGCCCTTAAGCTCTCTTGGACGATGAGGAAATCGAGGTACGAGGACGCACCCTCAGTGGATGACGAGCTTTTCCCGCTCCTGAGTCCAAAATGCTCCCTCACCATTTCCCAATAATTGTTCGCGTGGTTTAGAATGGTTTTGGCCGAATCTTTAGAAGGGCAGTTAGGGTGAAGCCAGCAAACTTCGCCTTCAAGAGAGACTAAAATTTACTGAAATGTTATGTAGGTGATGTGGTGCCCTTAAATTCGGCTTCAACTGGAATAGAATCTTTGAATATATGGAGTACTGGGCAGTTCTCTTCGGTCCTCCTCCAGAGCGCACTTAATGTTTTCTCATTAGCCTTTCCGGTCACATTAACTTTAAGCTTAACGCTTGTTAGTTTAGGTGAGTCTTCGGGTTTCTCAGCCTCAGCTATCACCTCTAGGTGTTCTAGCTCGACATTACTGTTCTTAGCGACTAACGCATATATTGTTGCGGCACAGCCAGCTAGAGACATTAGGGCAGCCTCTAACGCCGTTGGGCCAGTATCCGTTCCTTTATAGCTGGCTGGCAAATCGAATATGAAGGCATGTGTCCTCATGTTTGTGCTGAGCACTTGAAAATTCTCAATTAATCTCGCTTTAGCTTGAATCTTAGCCATAATGGTTCACAAAAAATGGTTTATATGTTTTTTGATTTAAGATTTGCGATATCCCCTGCTTATGAGGAATATTAAAAGATTTAAGTTTCCCCATAGTCCTTTAATGTGTGGCGCCATTAGTGGTTTGTGGAGGAGACTTGCTTGCGCCCAGATTTGCGGCAGACTGTTCGTGGTATGAGAGACCTTCTTCCTGATGAGACTTGGAGGCTTAGGTTTATTGAGGGTTGCGCTAGGCGGCTCGCTGAGCTATATGGTTATGAGGAGGTCATAACCCCCATCATAGAATACTACGAGCTTTTAGCCGCTAAGATAGGTGAGGAGAATAGAAAGCGCATGTATGTCTTTGAGGACCTCGGTGGAAGAAAGGTTGCTTTAAGACCTGAGTTTACAGCCTCAATTGCTAGGCTGGTCTCGACAAGAATGGTTAGCGCACCAAAACCCATAAGGCTATTTTCTTTCGGAAGCCTATACCGCTATGATGAGCCTCAATTAGGGAGGTATCGGGAGTTCTGGCAAGCAAACTATGAGCTTATCGGCTCAGATAAGCCTGAGGCTGATGCTGAGATTCTAAGCTTAACCAGCGACTTTCTCGAGGCTGTTGGGTTGAGGAATTATGTGATAAAAATTAATCATGTTGGCGTGTTACGTGGTATACTTGGGCATGAGGGGATATCCGAGGATGGGCAGAACTCGATTATGCAACTGCTAGATAAGAAGGATTGGGATGGAGCCCTTAAGCTTGCTGAGGATTATGGCGCATCCCAGAGATGCCTAGAAACACTTAAGAGGTTGTTTAACTTGAGGAGCGAGGATAAAAATGCTGTTTTTAAGGGCGTTTCTGAGGCTGTTGAGGGCTATCCTAGCGCCCTAGAAGCCCTTGACAACTTTAGTGGGATTATTGATTTGGTTGAGCGTATCGGTCTAAAGATTCGCTTCCAGTTTGAGGCTAGCTTCGCTAGGGGTCTAGAATACTATACTGGGGTGATATTTGAGGTTTATGTGCCTGAACTGAATATAGCGGTCGGCGGGGGCGGAAGATATGATAGGCTCATAGGGTTGTTTGGGGGAATAGATATGCCGGCGATTGGTGTTGCATTTGGCGTTGATAGAATAATGTTGGCGATGGAGGAGCAGGGAGTTAACCCACCTAAACCCGAGAGGAAAAGAGTGCTTGTAGTAGCCGTTGATGAGAATAATGTTGCCGATGCCCTTAAAATAGCGGTTGCGCTTAGAAGACATGGAGTTCAAGCCGAGATCGATGTTATGAGGCGTGGGCTCTCAAGGGCTCTTTCAGATGCTGATAGAAGGAGAATAGCTTATGCAATTATTGTTGGACCAAAAGAACTCGGCGAGGGAAAGGTTATCCTAAGAGATATGAGGAACAAGGTTCAAGAGGAAATTAGAATAGAAGATCTTCCGGGCAAACTTAGCGTATTTTAGTCCGCATCCTCTAGGCTTTTCTCTAGGGCTTTTATAACGTTTTCTCTTCCCATAGCAACCATGTATGGTCCCAGTCTTGGTCCGGATGGTGCTCCCAAAAGTATCATGTATAATGTTCTGAAGAAGTCTTTTGGTTTGAGATTATTCTCTCTGGCGACCTCGAATATTGCGCTCTGTATTTTCTCAGCCTCCTCCTCAGCTTGGATTCTCTGTATAAGATGCCTTATTGCATTCATCTCCTCCTGGCTGAGTTTAACTTTAGTCTCTGTTATCTCTTCGAAGTCGCTTACCCAGTTTAGGGCGTATTCTATGCGCTTCTTTAGGTCCTCGGTAAGCTCGCTCTCATCCCTAATGTACCCGTAATCCCGCAATTTATCAGCTATGAACTCTATTTCCGAGCCTTTTGGCGCAACCTTAGCAAGGTATGTAAGCACATTATACGGCACATGTATACTGGG
>Ga0209080_1001579_pt1 | contig 11184 bp, 11 predicted proteins | sample JNZ110809AmetaG_FD_184123 | JGI IMG/M metagenome (GOLD analysis project Ga0209080, IMG submission 184123) | Hot spring microbial communities from Jinze hot spring, China to study Microbial Dark Matter (Phase II) - JNZ 110809A (SPAdes) (version 3) ...
GCTCTAAGCGGAAACCTCACGTTCGGCTGGTGAAACACTACGTAATCGAAGTCGGAGGGCTTAAAGCCGGCCTCCTCCATCAGACCCTTTGCTGCTCCAACAATATGGTGGAAGTACGCTGGAGCTCCCGTGAACCTGAAAGTATGCCTTGGGAACCTCTCTCCCTCGCGCCTCCAGAAGTCGGGAGTGTCGGTTACGTAGGAGTACGCGTACTCGATGAGGGCGACGGCCGACTCGACCTCCCTGGATAGGAGGAGCGCGGCTGCACCGGCACCGGCAGTGTAATCCAACTCATCCCCCGGTCTCGCCTGAGCGTTGTCGGTTCCGACGGCAAGACCGTGCTTTATCGCCCCTCCGGCGATGAGCCCCGCGACTAGAATCGCAGCAGTCGTCCCAGCTTTGCAGGCGAACTCCATGTCTATCGCAACAACGCGCGGCGTCAAGCCCAGAGCTTCAGCGATCACAGTCGCCGAGGGTTTAACAGCGTAGGGTGGAGATTCCGAGCCAACGAGGAGCGCACCAACCTCCTCACGCTTGACATTCGCCATCTCTAAGGCCTCCCTAGCCGCTTCGCAAGCCATTGTCAGAGAATCCTCATCGAGCCCCGGCACGCTCTTTTCTCTTACAGGTTCGTCCTCACCACTCCAGATGCGCGAGATCTCCGAACCTTTAACCCTGTAAAAAGGTACGTAGGCTCCGTACCCCAGTATTCCGACGCTAGTCGTAAGCTTCATCGCCTATCGCTTGGGGTGCTGTGCAACAACTATTTGAGGGATGCGCGTCGGTCAGAGTTACGGTATGGAGGAACTGAAGCCCCTCTCGTTCAGGCTAAGGTATTACCCGGTGGTACTGGTATCTCTCGTAACCCTAATTGCGGTGGGGGCAAGCCTACCCGTCCCTGAACCATTATTACAGGAAGTCTACACACAGTATCTCGAGCGCGTGAAAGAGCTTAGGAGCCTGCTAATTAACGCAACGATGCGCGAGAAGGTAGTGTACCAGTTCTTCTTCAGCAGCGTGGGCAGCGTCCTCGCTTCGGCTACACCAGTAGTAGGCCCCTTCTTCACGGCTTACACCTTAACCTCCGTAGGCGTAGGTGTGCGGGCAGTCGCTGCTGCGGAATCAGGGACACCGCTTTACCTGCTACTCGCCACGCTCCTTGACCCCTCAGTCTGGATCCTCCTTCTAGCGTACACGGTGGCCGTAGTCGAGAGCGCCTATCTCACGCAGGTTATCACGCGGAGGAATCGACTCTGGTTTGAGCTAACCTTTGCTATGCTAGCTTTAGCGGCAACCTTAGCCCTGATCTCGGCTACGCTAACTGTGGTGCTCGCCACCTTATAGGCGCCGGCTTCGACCGTTAGAGTCTACAAAGAGGGTCTTTAAATAAAGTAAATTTTCCTCCCTTTCACGGGAGCCTGGATGCTCGAGGAGTACGGGATAAAGACTCTAGATGACGTAGAGGTGGCAGATAAATGGACCTTCGTTAGGGTGGATGTAAACTCGCCGATAGATCCTGCGTCGAAGAAGATACTTGACGATAGCAGAATCCGTGAGCACGCGGAGCACACGATCAAGGAGCTGGTTACGAGGAGAGCGAAAGTCGTCATAATCGCCCACCAGGGACGCAAGGGCGACCCCGATTTCACCAGCCTCAGGGAGCACGCGGAAGTTATGGCAAAGATCCTGGGCGTTAAGGTCCACTTCGTGGACGACATCTTCGGCGATAAAGCGCGCCGAGCGATCGAAGCCCTTAGGGAGGGCGAAGTGCTCGTTTTAGAGAACGTTAGGATGTGGGACGGCGAGACTAAGAGCGCAAAGGCCGAGGATCATGCGAAATCGGAGCTTGTGCGCAATCTCGCTCCTTACGTGGACATCTTCGTGGTTGACGCATTCGCAGCCGCGCATAGGGCTCACGCCTCCCTCGTCGGCTTCATGCCTGTCGCAAAGCACGTAGTAGCTGGCAGAGTGATGGAGAGAGAGCTGCGAGCCTTAGCTAAGGTGAGGGCGAAGCCGGAGAGGCCTTGCGTATATGTTCTTGGGGGCGCGAAGGCCGAGGATGCCGCCGACATATCCGAGGCTGTTCTCGGCCAGGGTATTGCAGACTACGTGCTCACAGGAGGTCTTGTAGCAAACCTCTTCTTAGCGGCCAAGGGCTACAACTTAGGCGCTCCCAACGTTAAGGTTTTAGAAGATAAGGGTTTCATGCCGCTTTTGCCTCGCTTCAAAGAGGCCCTTAACAAGTTTGGTGAGAAAATCATACTGCCCGTTGATTTAGCGATCGATGTTAACGGTAAGAGGGAGGAGATCAGCCTCGAGAAACTTCCTACAAGCCACCTGATAAAGGATGTTGGTTCCGAAACGCTCAAGATCTACGAAAAGGTGATAAAGGGGGCTAAGAGTATCGTAATGAACGGCCCGCTCGGCATTTTCGAGGTTGACGAGTTTGCCACAGGAACACGTAGGGTGTTCGAGGCCATAGCTGTCTCGAAAGCTTTCAGCGTCATAGGTGGAGGGCACACCATTGCTGCTGCCGCGAAACTAGGCTTCACTGACAAAGTGTCCCACGTCAGTACCGGCGGCGGAGCTCTAATGGAGTTCCTGAGCAAGGGTACACTGCCCGTAGTAGAGGAGCTCAAGAGGTTCAGCAAGTAAAGGGGACGGATCTCTATAGGAAAATTTATTTCCCCTTTATCCCCGTATTCTCTAATGAAGGAGTGGAGTTTTCACGAGTTTAAGCGCATACCCCGGGCAAACCACCTGATCGTAGGGATGCCCGATGTTGGCCTCGTCGGCCTAATCGCTTTAACACATATCGTGCGATCGCTGAACGCCGAGATTATGGCCTACATTGATTCTCCCCACCTCCCTCCCGTGATAATGTACCATGAGGGACGCCCCTACCCTGTCATGAGAATCCACCACTACTCGCTGGATAGCAACGGCTACCTCATGCTTGTCAGCGATGTACTCATGAACGTAAGGGGTATGCGATCCTTCGCGCAGATGCTCATTGAGTGGGCCCAGAGCAAGGGCATCGAAAGGGTGTTCCTGCTGGGAGGCGTGCCAACGCCGCAGCGTATGAACTTGGATAAGCCAGCTGTGTACGCAGCCGGTGTGACGGAGAGCGACATCGAAATTATCGAGAGAGCTGGTGTGCAGTTGTTCAAGGAGGGCTTCGTGAGCGGCCCATACGCCATGATATTGAAGGAATGCTTCGTTAGGTCGGTTAAGGGCATTGCTCTGATGGCGGAGTCATTCCTCAATTACCCCGACCCGGGAGCTGCAGCGGCTGTGGTCTCCACGCTAGCCCCTCTGGCTGGCTTAAGGATCGACGTGGAGCCGCTACTCAAGCAGGAGGAGGAGATTAGAGTTAGGCTGCGCGAGACCATGAGGAGGACGATGGAAGCCATGAGGGCAAGTGGAAAAACCTATGAGTACGCTGTCCCGGCTATGTACATATAGCGTGGGGTGGTTGCTATGGAAGAGTGGTTTGAAAGGGAGATGAGGGAGCTGAGGAGGGAGATTAGAAGATTCATCAAAGAGTTTGAAAACCTCTTCGAACCGGTTTTCGATATTGAACGGGGGGAGGTAGAGCCTTTGCATGAGGTGCATGATGCTGGTGACAAAGTGATCATCAGGGTTGATCTTCCGAAAGCGGCTAAGGAGAGCGTTGAAGTTCTAAGGATGGGGAACCGGTTGCTCGTGAGAGCTAAGATGAGGGAGCCCGTAAGGCTGTGCGACGTCCCCTTCTACGCTAGATGCGAAGTTTCAGGCTACAAGCTTGAGCTTGAACTCCCGCCCGACGCGAACCCTGAGGAGATCACAGCCTCATTCAAAGCTGGCTTCCTCGAGATAATTGTTCCCAAGCAAAAGGTTTACAGAGTTAAGGTAGAGTAGCTACAGAGCACGCAGTGTTTTTATCAGTTCTTCGACGCTTTCCACCATGCAGACCGCCAGGGGGATGTTCTCCCTCCTGGCTATTTCAACCGCCAGCCTATCAACCTTCTTTACCCCATGCATAACCACTAAAGCAGGCTTTAACCCGCCCATCCCGGCTTGCATAGCCTTAACGGCTACAATCGGGCTTCTCCCTAAGGTAACTCCCGTGAAGATTGCGGCTCTCTGCGTTGTAGCGCCGTAAAGCCTGATGTATTCAACAGCTGGAACCTCTACTACAAGCTTCACACTATCCACCACAGTGTAGCCTAGAAGAAGCTCTTTCCCAGTTCCGACTATGAGCTCAGCTCCTATCCTCTCGCAGAAGTCCTTGGAGGCTATTGGTTCATCGAATTCCCTCATATCGAGAACAGCTTCCCTAAGCTTAGAGGAACCAATCATGAGGAGAGATAAGCTGCGTAAAGTGGGTGCCCCCCTCCTCTCATCGATTTCGATTAAACCGGATACGAACCTCTTCAGAAACCTTGTGCCAGGGGATCTTCTACGGCCGCTCTCGTAATCGCTGAGTACGGATGAGGAAACGCCCATGATCTCCGCCAACTCGGTCTGCGTCACTCGGAACTGCTCGCGCCACTTACGCATCGATTTACCGGGTGAGGGCGACAGTACAACATCACCGATGATCCTTGCTGCAACCTCCTTCCAGGCTTCCAGGCTCACGGGAGCATCTTCCAGCAGCAGCTATTTAAGGGGTGCGCATCTCAAAATGTTCGGGCCGTTGTGATGATGCTCGAAAGGTATGAAGAATGATGCTCCCGGGCAAGTCTGACGGCCCAACGGGTTTAGCAATCGCTTCCTGGTGATTTAGTGACAAAGTTTTAATGCCCGCTTTCCGGGAGAGGCACGATGAAATACAGACTAGCCATTAACGGGTTTGGAAGAATAGGGAGGCTGTTCTTCCGCGCGGCGTTGAAAAACCCGAAGTTCTTCGACACGTATGAGGTCGTAGCCATAAACGACATCGGTTCCCCGAAGATGCTCGCATACTTGCTGAAGTACGACTCAACTTTTGGAAAGCTTCCAAACGAAGTTGAGGCAAAAGATAATAAGATCATCGTCGATGGTAAAGAGCTTCTCGTCCTTAATGAGCCGAACCCCGAAAAGCTACCTTGGAAGGACTTAGGCATCGATGTTGCGATGGAGTCTACCGGTAGGTTCACGGACAGAGAGAAAGCGGCTCTTCACATCAAAGCTGGAGCAAAGAAGGTGCTTGTGACAGCGCCCTCCAAGGGTGCAGACGTGACGATCGTTATGGGCGTAAACCACGACATGTATGATCCGAAGAAGCACGAGGTTATCTCCAATGCTTCCTGCACTACTAACTGCCTTGCCCCGGTAGCTTACGTGCTCCTAAAGAAGTTCGGGGTGCAGTGGGGCTTCATGACCACTGTTCACGCGTATACTAACGACCAGCGCGTGCTCGACTTAATACATCCCGAGGACTTCAGGAGAGCGAGGGCAGCCGCTATGAACATCATCCCAACGACTACTGGTGCTGCTAGGGCCATCCACCTGGTCATACCAGAGCTAAAGGGCAAGATGGATGGCATGGCGATGCGAGTACCAGTGCCAAACGTGTCCGTCGTCGACCTCGTGGCCCTCCTCGACAAGGAGGTCACAAAGGAGGAAATGGATGCTGCCTTCAAAGAGGCCTCGGAAACCTACCTGAAGGGAATCCTCGAGTACGTGGATGAACCGATAGTCTCCTCCGACATACTGGGCAACCCTCACTCCGCGATCTACGACGCTCAGGCGAGCATGGTGCTCGGCGGCAAGAGCAACAAGGTGAAGGCTATCGCCTGGTACGACAACGAGTGGGGCTTCAGCTGCAGGCTCGTAGACTTACTGCTCCACATAGCTAGCAAAGGTATCTAAAGCGCACTCTAAATCAACTCCCACCTACTTTTTGTATACGGTTTCCCCTGTTGCTAGATTCTTCACCATTACAACTCGATGAAAAGGAACGTAGACCAGTTTAGCTCCGAGGCGTACCTCGAAACCTCTTAGGTACACTTTTTCTACCGCGCTTCCACGTACTGTCTCAACACCGCAACAAGACCCACGGGAAGTAAACGAGATTACGAAATCGTCAGCGTTAATGTTAGGGTTCCAGCGGAGCCCGAGGATCAGGTTTCTAAGCGGGTTTGCCCTCGACAATTTCTATCCTCCTCCTGTACACGGTCTCGAGCATTGCTTTAAACCGTCTTTTCCTCCTCAAATTCCTTAAAGCTTGCCTTGCATCATCAACCGCGATCAGTAGGCTATAGCCGCGCTCTTCTACTCTACGTGCATCGACGTTCAAGAACTCTTTAACCGCCCACTTCACCTCATCGCAATCCGCTTCCACTTTAACACTTCTACAATCGACGGGGCACCCTGCGCAGAAGCGCCCATCGATGAAGTCGAGCCCTGCACATGGTATTCGATTGCCAGTCCTCAGGTACACGTTAAGCGTGTTAGCGCAGCATGCACTGTAAAGCGGAATAATCCCAAGAGTTTTCGCCTCCTCTGCAAGCCTCCTCTTAACGTCATTCATGGGTACGCTAAGCTGAGCCCTGCCTTCGGGCGGACGCCTGAGCCTGGACAGTATTCGATCTACGTCAATCCCCGATTTTTTCAGCCTCACAATGGTGCTCGCTGTAACTCTAAGGCTGCCCAACACGGTGGCAACCGCCCCCCGCTTTTTCGCCTCCCGCATCACCTCGATAACCTCCTCCTCTAGGCCTGGGATCAGTGGGCGCAGGAAAAGCATCGGGAAGAGCCTCGCCTTCCGTAGGATGAAGATGGATTCAAGCCTACTCTCCGGGTTAGGCGCAGCGGGCTCAAGTTTGCTCCAGTTCTTTAGAGCGATTATCGTCACCAACGGGTTTATGGGAGCCCCCGAGACTCCGCCAAGCCTCTGGGCCACTTCCTCGCTCACCACGGCCTTCGTCGATAGCTGGAGAGGGTTGTGCAAGTGCCTGGCGAAGGCCTCCACGTACTCGAGAGTCCTCCACGCACCAACTGGGTGCAGAGGTTCGCCGAGGCTACCCAATGCAATGTATGTTCCGTGTAGGCCGGGGAGGAAGAAGGGGTTGGAAACTAGGGCCAAGACCATCTCCTCCCCGCTCAAAGCGTAGGGCTGAGCCCGCGCGAAGCTCACCCCCATGTCGGGTAGGTAGCAGTAAACGCATTGGAACGTACACCCCAAAACGCTGTGCACTGTAGCCCCGCAGTGAACGGGGTACTTCTTTGCGTGGTAGTCGCTTCTCGCTCTTTCAGACCTCTCGTAGCCCAGCTTACTGGAGAGCTCCTCCTCCAACTTCATCTTGTCGTAGAGAAGGTTGCGGATCGAAAGCTTAACAGTGCTCAAGCCAAAAGCACCGGATTAGTAGCCGGGCCTCTGAGACAGCCTCACCGGAATCATCATTGGAGCTCGGGGGTACCCCTTCAGCTTTTCCTCCAACTCCTGTACCAGCTTATCGAGTCCCATCTCCTCTATCCCGCCGGATCGCCTTCGGACGTTCAGCACTCCTTTTTCAACCTCCCTCGCCCCGACTACGACGATGTAAGGGATCCATTTGACTTCAGCATCCCTAATCTTCTTCGATAGACTCTCGTCCCTATCGTCGACGTCGGCCCGTATCGCAAGCGAGTTCAGCTTCTCTGCAACTTCGAGTGCGTACCCCGTGTAATCGGAGGATACGGGAATCACGCGAACCTGGACGGGGGAGAGCCATAGGGGGAGTGACGGCTTTCCTCCCTTAGCCTCCTCCGCAGCTGCTGTATCGAAGAGCAGGTAGAGGTAGCGCTCAAGCGACCCGATGATCGCCGTGTGGATGATGACTGGGTACCTTCTAGCCCCGCTTTCATCAGTGTACGTGATCCCAAACCTCTCCGCGTTGCCCACGTCGATCTGGAAGGTCCCGATCTCGCGGGGCCTGCCCAGCTGGTCTATCACGTTATACTCCACGTTGATCACCCAGTAGTACTTACCCTCAGGAACGAAGTGCAGGAGAGCTGGCTTCCCCTCCCGCGCTACAAGTTCGGCCAAGTAATCCTGGTTTTCGACCGCGAAGCTGCGCGTCAGATTGTATATGGAGACGTAGTCTCTACCCACCTTCCTGATCTCTTCGTAGATCCTCTCGTGAACTTTGAGAGAGAGGCGCTTAGCCTCCTCCAAGTCGCGGGTTAAGATGTGTAGGTCCGGCATCAAGAACTTGCGCAACCTGAAGCAGAGGGTGAGCTCGCCCGGCTGCTCGAGCCTGTAGCTGTCGGCCACCTCGAATACCCCGAAGGGGAGGTGCCTGTAGCTGATGTTCCAGTCCTTCAGCATTGCGAACTGCTGGTGGCAGGCCGCGTACCTTAACACGAACTTCTTCTGCCCGACTTCCACAGTGTAGAGCCGGTCTCCGAAGAGGTCGGCGTGCTGCTTAACAGCGGGAACGCTTAGATCGAACATGTTCGTACCTTTAACCTTGAAGATTGGTAGACCCAGCGAGAGGGCGCAACCCCAAGCGTACTCTGATAGCAGGTCTATCATGATCGAGGCTTCAGGGCCGTACCTCATGTGACCCTGATCCGAATATGACTCCCACTCGATCCCGAACTTCCTGCAGTAGTCCAGGTACCTGGGCTCACCCCCAGCGCCACCCTCACCGTAAACCTCCCTGCGCACGAGTTGCTTGAAGTCTTCCGGTGCCGAGCTTAAATCGAACTCGCGCAGAGGGACTATAGTACCCTCCGGCGTTAAAACCGCGTACTCCTCAGCGGCCTCAGCGGGCCTTATAGTCCTGGAGAGCTCAGCGAGGGGATGCCCCACGCAGGATATGGTAAAGCGCTTGTACCACCCGAAGGGGGCCCTCACAACCTCGAAACCGCGCCCCTCGAGAGCGGAGGATAGCTCCCTTAAAGCCTTTACCGCTACAGCGGGCTTCGCCAGATCGCTCGAAAGGTGCGCATAGGGGTAAACCACAACCCTTTTTACGGCGAGCTTCTGGGACACGCTCTCGATCTCCTCAGCGGCCTTAGAGACTACCCAAGCCAAATTGGCCTCGTCAACCCCCTCAACAGTGACGAAGCAGACGAGCGCGTTCTCAACGCTCCCCCTCCCGCCGTTCTCGCTCAGCTCCTCTGCCTCCTCCAGCGCTCTCTGTCGAGCTTCGTACTCGAAACGCTCAGCGTGTATCAGCAGTAGCTTCAAAACCTACACCTCACCCTCGTAGTCAAGCCCCACCCTCTTAAGCTTCCTCCGGAGATCCGCGTACCTCGTCTCCATTTTCGCAGCCTCCTCATCGATCGGCGGCTTCCTGTCCTTTCTCTCGATCATGAGGCTACAGGTTCCGTCAGGCAGCAGAGCATGCCTAATGCAGACGGCAAACTGGCACCTCCAACCGATACACCTATCGCCAGTCCACTCACAGAGGGCCTCCAACCGATCCCTCCTCCTCCTAATAACGAGAGAGTTCTTAGTGCACTTGAAAGCCCGGAAGGGGCATTGGGGGGTACACTCCGTTGAAAACACTCGCCCCCACCTCTCCTGTTACAGCCACTCCTCCCGCTTCATCTGTTAAAACTTTCGCTCAGGAGGCACAGCAGGGAAGCAAGTTCAGCGAACCCTCTCGCTTCGAGGAACTCCAGCGCCTCGGCCAGCGTGGGTCCGGACTGGGCACCACGCCTGGCGACTTTTATCGCGGCGCACGCGTTTGCGAACGTCAAAGCCTCGCGGCACTCCAGCCCCAGTAACACGGCCAATGTGAACGCTGCGTCGAAGACGTCGCCCGCGCCCGTAGTGTCTACAGCAGCAACCCTAAACGCTTCAGCCTCGCAAAACGCCTCTCCAACCCAAGCCATCGAGCCTCGCGAACCCCTCTTCACAACGACTATCGGGACTATACGCCTCAACACCTCCAACTCGTTTCCAGCACCGCTGCTAGCCAATACTGATGCTTCGACCTCGTTCAGGAAGAAGATGTCGACTAGTTTCACGGCTTCGAGGATCCTATCGAAGCCCGATCTTACATACGTCCCTCCCGGATCGTACGAAACGCGGGCCCCTGCCATCTTCGCCTCGCTGAAGACTTCAGCGGCTAGGTCCGGCGCTACAGACGCTGCGTGAACCCAATCTGAGGGCGGGAGGCGCCCCTCCCTAACCGCTTTTCGGAGATAGGCGTTAGCCCCCTTGTGGATGATCATCGTGCGCTCCCCCTTTGAGTCTACGATCACGATGGCGGTGCCGGTCTGCCCTTCCACGCGCTTGACGCAGGAAGTGTCAACCCCAGCCTCCTCTAAGAGCTTCAGGAGCCGTTCGCCCTCTTCGTCGCTACCCACGCAACCGTAGAGCACCGCTCTCGCTCCCAGCTTTGCAGCCGCGACTGCGTAATTGGCTGCGGCGCCTCCAGGGCTCCTCGCGAGGACCCTAGCCTCCACTCTCCCACCCGCTTCCGGAAACTCGTCAACGTACACGAGCAGGTCGATGTTGACGTTGCCAACCGATACCACTCTCACGCGTCAAGCAGGCTGAGGGCGGTATTTACGCTTGCCCGCCTAGAGCTCAGTTTTTATACTCGGTGAGCGCATGAAGGATCCGTGGAGGACCAGCGTTTAAGGCGTCTAGCTGAGGCAAAGTCCTACCTTCAAAAGAGGATCGAGGAGCTGGAGGGGGAGCTCGAGCTGCTCAAGCTTCTAGTAAACATCGTTGACGCGGCACTCTCTCAGGAGAGCTTTGTGCGAGCCTCCGAGCTCCCACGTGAAGCGCCAGTCGGCTACGAGGCCCCAACCCGCCTGGAGCCCTCTGGTATGGGTTCGCTGGTCTCGGAGTCGTCGATCGTGTCGAGGGAAGGGCGTGAAATGGCGAAGTTCTCGGTGTACGAGAGGGGCATCGTGGTAAAACCCGTAATAGAGCTACCGCTGGATTCACCGCCCCTGAGGAGCTTCTTCGTCGCGAAGATCCTCGACGGGTACAAGAAGAAGGATGAGGAACTCGTCCGAGCGGGGGAGCTGGATAGTGAGGAGGCATTCGACTACGGGATCGAGGAGGAGGGCGGTCTCGTAAAGGAGATCAGAATCAGGAACTACAGGGATAAGAGGAGGCTTGACGAGATCAGGAGCGCGCTCCGTTGGACCCTAAACAGGGTGCTGGAGAGAATGACCGGCTCCTCGGGAGCTTAAGCGGCTTCGCTGGGTGGAGCCTTCGGTAGCGCGACCTTCTTCTGCCGCTTGTACATTTCCACCAGCTCCTCCTCC
>Ga0209080_1001582_pt1 | contig 11166 bp, 12 predicted proteins | sample JNZ110809AmetaG_FD_184123 | JGI IMG/M metagenome (GOLD analysis project Ga0209080, IMG submission 184123) | Hot spring microbial communities from Jinze hot spring, China to study Microbial Dark Matter (Phase II) - JNZ 110809A (SPAdes) (version 3) ...
AGTTCAACTCAGCGGGTAGGGGTTCGTAGTAAGAAAAGAAGATGGTTCCATTTGGAAAGTCGGCGGAAGATATCTCCAGCTCTCTCTCCATGAAAGCCTTGTCGTCGTAGTAACTCATCATGAAGACAGGAACTTTTTCCACTAATTTCTGTACGTCTTCGGGGGACATTTTGGCGCTGCCGATCTTCAGGTTCAAGTTCAAGCTCACCTTCTTCGGCTTCAGGAAAAACTCCAACCCTTTGTGTATGATGTGCGTCATCTCTCATCCTCCTCGAGCAGTTCTACCAGCCTTTCGAAGATGAACCTGGACAAGTCCATACCCCTTTCGTTCAAAAAAATTTTACCATTTTTCACCTTCAAGCAACACTGAAACTCCTGAAGAATTTTCTCCACAATCCCGCCGATGGACTTCAACTTTTCGAAAGGGACCCCCTCTTTAGTCCTCAATCCCATGAAAACAGTTTCCAGCTCCTCTTCCCTCTCCGTGTTCTCGTGAAAGTATTCGTACGGCTTTCTTCCGGCATCCAGAAGGACATAATAAGTCTTCAAGTCCGAGACGTTCACGTACCTTACCCGTCCCACGTGCCCGCCGGCTGAGGGACCAAATCCCAAGTAGTCCTCGTTCCTCCAGTACCTGAGGTTGTGTAGAGATTCCCAACCTTCCACGGCGAAATTCGAGATTTCGTACCTCACGTATCCCTTCTCCCTCAAAAAAATCACAAATCTGCTGTGTCTCTCTTCCACTTCCTCTGTGCTGGGAAGACTCAGATTCCCGCTCTCTAGACACTTGAAGAGCGGAGCCTTTTCGTCTACTTCGAGAAGGTAGAGCGACACATGTTTGGGGGGATACCTATCCAAAAACAGCGTATCTTTCTCAACCGTCTCATGCGTTTCGTTGGGTAGTCCCAGGATGAAATCGAAGTTCACGTTCTCGAACAACTCCAAAGTACAAGCAGCGCTTTTTTCCAACGTCTTTCGATCGTAGATGCGCCCTACTCCTTTCAACACCTCGTCGTCCACGGCCTGAACGCCGAGACTTACCCTGTTCACACCTAAAAGTTTGTATTCTCTCAGTTTCTCACGTGTCACCGTTTCTGGATTGAGTTCGATTGTGATCTCTATCGGATCAAACCCAACCGCCAGCGTTTGCAACTTCCTCACAACCTTCTCCAAAAAGAGGGTGGGAACGAGCGAAGGAGTTCCCCCTCCAAAGTAGAGGGTGACCACTTTCGAATCGGCCAAGACATCGTGGTACAACTCCAACTCTCTCTCCAGATACGAGAAGTACGTCTCGAAATCTCCCGAAACCACCGAATAAAAATCGCAGTAGAGACACTTGGAGACGCAAAAGGGGACGTGGACGTACACGGATATGTCCCTCAAAAATCTCTCACATCCCTCTCTTCTTCAATTTGTCCATGTACAACTTCTCGTCGGACTTGGAGAGAATTATCTCTATAGGTTCAAATCCATCGATTTCTTCAAAACCAGCCGAAAAAGTGACTTTGAAGGGATAAGGTAACCTCTCCAAGTTTTCCTGGAACCTCTGCAGCACCTGTTCAGCGTTTTTCTTCTGGGCATCGATCAAAACGAGCAAGAACTCGTCCCCACCGTACCTGAAGATCAAATCGGTTTCGCGCACCGTCTTTTTCAAAGTGGAAACGAAGTCCTTGAGAACCTCATCCCCCACCAGGTGGCCGTAGGTGTCGTTTATCTGTTTGAGGTTGTCCACATCGAAGATCACCAGTGTGGATTTCTTTCCACTCCTTCTCAAGTAAGCGAGATGGTTCAGGATCCACTCGTTGAAGTAGTGCCTGGTGTACGCTCCAGTCAGAGGATCCCTGAACGCGAGCTCCTCGTACTTCTTGTGAAGGGCGTATTCTCTCATGTAGAGAGAGGAAAGCGCGATGAAGGTCTGCATGACACCGTAAAGGAAATCGGAAGGTTTGCCCTCCAGGTTGAGCAGTATGTAGACGCTTCCTTCCCTCTCGAACAAAGGAATTCTGGACACCAACCAACTCTCCCCTTCCCTCTCGAACACCCTTATCTCCTCCTCGTCGAAAACCACGAACTTTGGGATTTCCTTCACGTTTATAGACACCAACGTTTTGAGGTCTTCCCCTTCTTTCACCAGGATCACCCCACCCTTCGTGTTCGTGCCGACTTCGAGAAGCTTTTCGAGCGACTCCGTGAGAAACTGGTCCGGTGTGATGTTTTTCCTGAGCAACAGCAGGAGGTTTAAAATCGTGGAGAGAATTCTCCTGTTCATCCTCTCTTCACTTATTATCTCCTTCATATGGAGGTAAAAACTTGCGATCGCTCCTATCGCCTTCATGATTTTTTTGGAAGTCTCAGAGAACCTATCGCGGGGGCTATCCAAGGAGATGTTCCCTAGGTACCGTTCCCCTGAAAAGAGACCCATGACCAGGCTCTTTTTGTAGTTGATCAGGATCGAGTCGAAGAAGTCCTGCGTCTCCGGCGGCATGATCCTGTAGTTGAAGGATTTGAAATCCACCTCCACAGGTTCTCTTCCGGCTCGAAATATGTACTCTTGTGGGAACTCCACCCTGAACAGGTCGGACGAGTATCCTCTCACCGCGGCGAACACCCATTTCCCGTTCTCCGTAATCCGCGAGATGCTACCTTTGTCCGCTTCCGGGATTAGAGCCAAAGCGGTGTCGAGGAGCTCTTGGAAGAACTCTTTCTCTGGAACCCTTGGATCCAACTTGGCGAGTTTTTCCAGGATCAAGTCCTGTTTTTCTTGGTACTCCTTGATCGTCTTCCTCAACTTCTGAAAGCATGTGAACAAGAACACAACGAAGAGTAGCAGAGAAGAAAACAGAAAGAACAACATTTCCCCCACCTCTAGATCTCGACAGATTCACCTGGCCTCAATATCACGCACTTCACACCTCTCCTCTCCACTTCCTTCTTGAAGTATTCCACGTCGGCAAATATGAGCTCCCACGTCCCGTAGTGCATGGGGACTACCAAACCTGGTTTTATGAAATCTACGGCTTTCAGAGCGTCTTCGACGTCCATAACGAAATTCCCTCCTATCGGCAAAAAGGCGATATCAACTCCTTCGTCCCTGAGTAATTCCATGTCTTTCGTGAGACCCGTGTCGCCAGCGTGATAGAGCTTTTTGTTTTCTATCGTCAGAAGAAAACCACAGGGATTCCCGGCGTAAAGCAGGTTGTCCCCTTCGAGTATGCTCGAACCGTGGAGTGCCGGTGTCATCTTCAGTTTCCCAAAGCTGAAGGTGTAGCTACCGCCAACGTGCATGGGGTGTGTTTTGACGCCCTGCTTTTTGAGGTAAATCGAGATTTCGTAGTTACAGACGACGGTTGCGTCGAACTTCTTCGCCACCTCCACCGTGTCCCCCAAGTGATCGCCATGCCCGTGGGTGACCAGGATGTAATCGATTTTGGGAAGGTCTTCCAAACGCATCGGACAGACAGGGTTACCTCTTATGAACGGATCGATGAGGACGTTTTCCCTCGCCTCTATCAAGACAGTTGCGTGTCCAAGAAATCTCACTCTCAATTTATCACCTCCTTCCCCCATGCAAGATAATTATACACGTTCAAAAAACAGACACTCAACAGCAAAGAAGTTTTACGAGACTTTTTCTCGATGGATTAACTTCTTTGATGTTAGAATCTTTTTGCGCGAATTCCTTCGATCAGGAGGTGAAAAGAAGTGGAAAGTAACAATCTTCCTCCTTAAAAAATCAGAATAAGGAGGTAAAGAGAATGAAGATCAGGGTGGAGATCGACATCCAGCAACTGATCGAAAAGGGTGATTTCAAGACTTTAAAGAGGATACTCGAACAGCAGGAACCCGCCGACGTGAAGGACATGATAGAGAAACTCCCCTCGGACCTCAAAGTCGTAGTCTTCAGACTCCTCCCGAAGGACAAGGCTGCCGAGGTCTTCAGCGAGTTGGAACCGGACGATCAGATAGAGTTGATCAACCTCTTTCGTGAGGAAAGACTTAGGGATATTTTCTCTTCGATGGATCCGGACGACAAAGTGGAACTCTTGGAAGAGATGCCCGCCAACGTGGTGAAACGTCTCCTCTCGTTCCTCACACCCCAGGAAAGAGAGCAAGTTTTGAGCATACTGAATTACCCGAAAAACTCCGCCGGAAGGCTTGTAACAACCGATTACGTGGAGCTCTACGAGGATCTGACAGTAGAAAAGGCCCTAGAGATCGTGAGAAAGGGAGGCAAAGGGAAGAGGAACATTTACTCGCTCATGGTGATAAGCCGCAGCAGGAAACTGGTGGGCACCGTTGAGCTAAAGGATCTCATCACAGCGGAACCTCACCAAAAGGTCTCGGAGATCATGAAGAGAGAGCCGGTTTTCGTTCACGCCACGGACGATCAAGAAGTAGCGGCAGAATTGATGAAAAGATACGACCTACTCATGTTGCCAGTGGTCGACAGCGAAGAAAGGTTGATCGGTGTCATCACCATAGACGACATAGTGGACGTCATCGAAGAGGAAGCGACGGAAGACATACAGAAGATGGCATCCATGAGTGCGGTCTACACTTCTTACTTCCACACACCATTTTGGAGGTTTCTCTTGAATAGACTTCCTTGGCTCATAGCGCTTCTTTTGATAGAGAGCCTGAACGGAAACATCATTGCGAAATACGAACACTTCCTGGCAGCCATACCCTTGGTCGCAGCTTTCATTCCGACGATGATGGATTCTGGCGGTAACACCGGTTCTCAGATTGCCGCCCTCGTCATCAGAGGAATGGCTTTGAACGAGATAAAGAGGAAAGATTGGTGGAAAGTTTTGATCAGGGAATTCCTGATCGGGAGTGCTCTTGGTTTAGCACTCGCAGCGGTACTTTACATCAGAGCGTTTCTCGTGTCCACCAACGCCACCTTAAACTTCGCGGTTGCGACGGCCTTGTTTTTGGTCATCATCTACTCGAATCTGTTGGGTGCAATACTTCCGTTCTTGGCGTCCGTCTTCAGAGTAGACCCAGCATTCATGGCGGGGCCTCTCTTGACGACGATAGTGGACGTATCCGGGATTATGGTGTATTTCTGGGTTGTGCACAGCTTCTTAACGTGAGGTGATCACTTGAAGGTCTCGACTTGAAAGGTGAGGGGGTGAAAGGAAGGTGTCCACTATCATAAGGTTTAACCGCTCGCTTTCCCTCAACTTCAGTAAGTCCTGAGGATCTGGTTCTCCACAAATGTCGATTCCTGTTATTTTCCGTTTCGGGAGACACTTCAGTATGTTCATCAGTTCTTCGAGATCCATTTCCCCTCCTCCCCATTTTGTTGGACTATTCCTGAGAACGTCTTTGTCTACGCTGAGGTAGATCCATTCCCCATTCAAGAGTCTTCGGAGCGCGACAAGAGGGGGGTTCATGAAGAAAAAGTGTCGAAAACGTCCTTCGTATCCTCTGCAGCCGAAGAGTATCACTCTCTTGACTTTCTTGAGTGCGAGCACGTTGGCCAACCAACCATCACACCTGACGACACCGGATTCTTCCCTGAAGTCAAAGTGACTGTCCAAGACAACTAAAGTGAAAGGTTCCCTTTGACGCTTCAGGAACAGGAGGGATAGGTGATGGCATTCACCGTCCCCTAAAAAGGTGATGGTTCTTCCAAAATTTGGAAGAAACCTCTGGAGTCTTTCCAAACTTTCTGGTGAGCACATGTACCTGATACCACGCAACCTTCCGAGATCGAGAAAGAAATCCACACGGGAAAGAAGTAAGGGCTGGGCTGAATAGACACCGTTGGTATCCATGACCAACACCTTGAAGGGTGTCATATCGGACACCCCTCTTTGTTTTGTCAGCGAGTGCTCAGAGAAGCCACTCCCACGCTGTTCTCAAACTTCATGAACAGGTCAGGTGTTTGACTCGATTTCACCAGGCTCTTGTTGGAAAAAGGCACCACCAACGAAAGACGTTCCATCAAGTAATAGCTGGTCCCCTCTGGAAGGTCAAAAAAGATACTTGTGAAACAATTCTTTGAGGAGAAGTACATCGGCGAAACTCCCCTGGTGAAACTCATGACGAAGCTTGTGACGCTTTTTTCCTGTTCCACGCGTCTGATAGGGTTGGAAAAGAAGGAACCCTTCACCGTGTAGATACCTTCTTTCAGGAAGAGTGAGAGGTCCTCACCCTTGGGAATAAAAACCGTTACTTCCTTCGGTAAAAAAGCTTCAGAAAACTTTCTCGCATTTTCGCTCAAGATCGTCAATTTCCTTCCATCCCACTCGAGGCTCACCCCATCCGGTATCACCACTTCGAAGACTCTTTCACTGGTCTCCGCCAGATTCAAAACGAAATGACCCCCCCTCATTTCTACCTCTTCGAGTCCGTTGAAACGAAATGTCGATGTCTTTTGTTCACTCTCTGGCCAAAGGAACACCAACGCGAAGAAGACCACCAAAATTGCAACGGATATCCAGTACAAGTATCTCTTCTTGAGGCCGAAAAAGAGGAGGTAGAAACCAACCACTACAAGTACCAAGGGCCAGAAGACCAAGAAGTTTCCAAGCATCCTGTAGAAGGCACCGGAGACAGGTATCCCAAAAAGGTACAAGAAAACCAAGAATCCGATCACCAAAAAGAAAGCCCCAATGACTCTTCTCACTTTTCACTCCTCCTGAGGAGGAAGATAAGACCCGCTAGTATCAGCACGGATGCCGCCAGAAGCTTCCACAACATCGTGAATATCTTCGGTACGACGAGTGAGACCAGAAACAGTATTCCAAGTATGATGAGTAAACCTCCCACAAGGGTCTTAGCTTTTTCCTTGATCTCTGGCTTCACCGTGACCGGTTCTCCTTCCTCCTCCGGTGTTATGATCCACGCTATGAGGTAGAGTACGATTCCTGCTCCCCAAAGTAGCGACACGAGAACCCAGATCAACCTCACGATAGTTGGATCCACGTTAAAATATTCCGCCAATCCTCCGCAGACGCCTGCAATTATGCGGTTTTTCTTCGATCTTCTCAACTGTGTCATGCGCTTCCCTCCCCTCCAAACTCCTCACCCAACAACTTTTCGAGGTTTTTCCTCACCTCGAGGATGAATTCGTCGAGGTAAACAAACCTCTCGACGGGTGGATCGGTGAAGGGTTGAAGGTCCTTGGTGATCACCCCTGACTCTATGGTGTTTAAAACGGCCCTTTCCAGCTTTTCAGCGAACTTGCAGACCTCCTCCGTCCCGTCGAGTTCTCCTCTCTTTTTCAAAGCTCCCGTCCAAGCGAAGATCGAAGCCGTTGGGTTCGTTGACGTTCTGTTGCCCTTCAGGTACTCGTAGTAGTGCCTCCTCACCGTGCCGTGGGCCGCCTCGTATTCGTACACACCGTCAGGTGAAACCAGAACCGACGTCATGAGGCCGAGGCTTCCAAAACCTGCGGCCACGAGATCCGACATGATGTCACCTTCGTAGTTCATACAAGCCCACAGGATACCGCCCTCGCTCTTCATTATCTGGGCAGCCGCATCGTCGATAAGCAAGTATTGGTAACGAACACCCGCCCTTTCCAACTCTTCCTTTCTCTTCTCCACTTCTTCCTGGAAAATCTCTTTGAAGTAGCCGTGGTACACCTTGGAGATGGTGTCTTTGGCGGAAAACCACAGATCGACCTTTTCGGAAAGAGCGTAATTTATGCAGGCTCTGGCGAAGCTTCTGATGGAAGACTCGAGGTTGTGCATCGCCAGGATCACACCTTTTCCTTCGAACTTGTGAACGAGCAACCTTTCGTTTTTCGAATTCCTCACGATCAGTTCCACTTCGGCGGGTTCGTCCAGCCTGTACTCGACGGCGTTGTAGATGTCACCGTAGGCGTGCCTTCCTATTATAATTGGCTTTTTCCACCTCCTGACGAGGGGAGGTACGTTCCTCACGATGATGGGCTTTCTGAAGACCGTGCCGTCCAGGTAGGCCCTTATCGTTGCGTTTGGACTCTTCCACGCCTTTTTCAAGTTGTACTCTTTGACTCTTTCCGCATCGGGTGTGATGGTTGCGCACTTCACACCAACCCCATACTTTTTGATCGCTTTCGCCGCCTCGATGGTGATCTGGTCGTCCGTTTCGTCTCTGGACTTTATCCCAAGATCGAAATAGACAAGGGGGATGTCGAGATAAGGTAAGATGAGCTGTTCTTTTATCATGTGCCACATGACTCTCGCCATTTCGTCGCCGTCGAGCTCGACGATGGGGTTTTTGACCTTTATCTTCACTTCAACCCTACCTCCTCTTCGTCAACGTCTCCTCTCGATTCTTATGTTATCACAGAAAATCGCGTCGAACTCACTCGCGATCGCAAAACCTCCGGGGGAAAGCGGTGATTCATCTTTCACGGTCAGTATTTCCTCATCGTTCACGCGAACCTTGATCTCTCCTCCACTCACCTCTATCCCGAGGTAGAACCAGTCGCCACCTGGATCGAACCGCTCTTTCCTTCCAAGTAGAACGTCCTTTCTCTCACCCTTGCTGAACTTGTACAGGGAAAACCCCGTGTCCTGCGCGCCACCCACGAGGTAGTAACCTTTTTCTGCGTCGTCAGAGAGTCTGAAATACACTTTCAGGACAGACCACGGGGCGGACCTCTTCACGTTCATCTCCAGGATGAAGTCCCTCCAATGGCCGATCCTGCGGATTCCTTCCCCAGAATCCACGCGGAGGTACTTTCCGATCAATCCGTCGGCTTGAATCCCTTCCTCCACTGTGGGTAAACCACCGAAAGCACTCCAACCCCCGGAGGGAAGAACCTGTCCAACGCCGTAAGCCTCGAAATCCTCGAATACATCTTCCGTTCCCGCTGGAGAAACGACCCTTGGTCCAAGTTGTAGGCTCAGCGATACCTTCATTTCACAACTCGAAGCGGAAAACAAGATGAAAAACCCAACCAAGACAGGCAACCAAAGAAAGCGCTTCGCCAAACCTTCAACCAGCTGGAATCACCTCCACTCTCACGTTGTCGTAATAGTTGTCCCAGTAATCGCTGGACAACCCAATCCCACCCGGTACCATCAACGAGGGATCTGGATCTCGAACATCGATCACTTTCCTGCCGTTGTGGTAGACCCTGATTTGATCTCCCACGGCTTCTATCCTCAAGTAAAACCAATCTCCTCCCACGTCGAAATTGGCACTCTTGGCAATCTCAACCTGGGTGGCCCCCGCGAACTTCCACAGAGAGACGTGACCTCCGGGCACACTTACATAATAACCCCTTTTTCCGTCTTCCGAAAGTCTAAAGAACACTTTCAAAGCCGAATACCCAACGTGGATTATCTTCGCGTTCAGTTCGAGCACCAAATCTCTCCACGCCTCAGTCAAGTACAAAACTTGGTCTGGAGATTCGACTTTGAGTATCTTTCCTATCATCCTGTTAGGTTGCACCCCTTCCTCGACGTGAGGAGGTTTCCCCAAAAACTTCCAGGGACCAAACGGAGCGACCTCTCCCATCCCGTAGGATTCGAAATCCTCAAAGAACGCTTCCGTTCCAGTCGGTTTCACAACCTTAAAGCCGACAGGAGGAACTTCCACCCCAGGGACCTTGGGGAGCGGAATCGGGATTTCTATCTTTCTTTCACAACTTGTTGCCAACAAAAAGAAAAACAGGGTGAAAAATATCACGATTTGAAAGATTTTCATGAAAGATCCCCCCTTAGTCAGTTTTATCTATTTTAGTGTTGGTAAAAATGAATTTATTGTATTTTCTGTTAATTTCGTGTTATTTTTTATTTAAAATCGTTCTCTCGATGAACTCCAACATGTGTTCGTAATGCGTACCTTTCCAGTACACCCTCCCGCAGCTTGGGCACTCAACGTACTCGTCGAACAAGCTGAACACCCTGGGTGGCACGCGGTCCTTCACCTTCTCTTTTTCAACGTCCACGAATTCCACGTTGCACTCCACGCAGCGTGTGAACGGCTTCATCCATTTCTTCAGATCGTACCTGTTCACCACTTCCAAAAGTTGCTCTCGCGGATCGGTACTTCTAACGTAGTAACCAAAAACCAACTCTTTCCTCTTCAAAAGGCCCGTGTCCCTCGAAAGTAAGATGGCGTTTCTTCGAACGGCATGTGCGCACAGCTTTTCGTCATCTTCCTCTCCAAAGAAAGCGTCGAATCCCAAGATCCTCAAAAGTTTTGCGAGTTTCCCAAGGTGTACGTCCAGCACGAACCTGGGCTCTCCCCTGTACCTCGGTGTCACAAGCCATTCTTCCGGGACCTCAACGTTCTCGAACTCCGGGTAAACAAAAAAGTGGTCACCGTCTTTCACCAAGTAATCGAAACCAACAGGTTCTCCTCTCAAGGTGATGAGACTCACCTCGACATGCGGCACCCCGATGGCCTCTATCCTGTCCTTCACCGTTTGGAAGCCACAAAAGGTGTGCACGACTAACCCATGGTTCTTTTTCAAGAAATCCTTGAGCCTGCCGAAGAACCTGAAAAGAGCCGTTTTCTCGTACGTCACGCGGACACCCCTTTTGTTAAAACTAAAACTCGTTTTACATGTTAAAATCAAGACGAGGGGGTGAAACTGTGCTGAGAACGGGTGAAGTTGCACCGGATTTCGAACTTGTGAACACGAAGTTGGAGAGGACGAAGTTGTCGGATTTCAAGGGAAAAAACGTGGTACTCGTTTTTTATCCTGGAGCTTTCACGAGCGTTTGCGAGAAAGAGTTGTGCACGTTCAGGGACTCCATAACCAAGTTTAATAGATTCGAAGCGGTTGTGCTAGGGGTGAGCGTCGACAGTCCTTTTGCGAACAGGGCTTTCGCGGAGAAAAACCGCATAAACTTCGAGCTCCTTTCCGATTTCGGCGCAAAGGTAGCCAAACTGTACGGGGGCGTCCATGAAGACTTCCTCGGCGTACCAGGTTACGTGGTCTGCAAGCGCGCCGTGTACGTGATCGACCGAGACGGAAGGGTGGTGTACGGTTGGGTATCGGAGGATCCTCGGAGAGAACCAGACTACGGTGAGATAGAGGATGTTCTGAAAAATCTCGCCTGAGAAACTCCCACACGCGGCACCGAAGCTTGACTTGACCGTGGACGGGTGTTAAACTATCACACAGGAACGCCGAGGTGGCGGAACTGGCAGACGCGCATGACTCAGGATCATGTGGGGTTTGCCCCGTGCGGGTTCAAGTCCCGCCCT
>Ga0209080_1001583_pt1 | contig 11159 bp, 16 predicted proteins | sample JNZ110809AmetaG_FD_184123 | JGI IMG/M metagenome (GOLD analysis project Ga0209080, IMG submission 184123) | Hot spring microbial communities from Jinze hot spring, China to study Microbial Dark Matter (Phase II) - JNZ 110809A (SPAdes) (version 3) ...
GTAGCCTACGACATTTATTATCTTACCTTTCAGCAAACCCCAATTTCGTTAGATGAAGGGGGCATCTTCTTTATCTAGCTTTGCCTCATGAAAACCCATATGTGTAGGTGGTTTGCTGCATCCCATCCGAGCTGAACCTCTATACCAAGATTATTCGTCAGCTTCCTAACAGCTTTCTCTAGCAGCTGACTGTCCATTTCCCCTTCTCTTCAGCAGCTTTAACCTCCTCGAAGTTCTCGGATAAGGCTTTTATGCATTCCTCAGCAGCCTTATAAAGCTTCTCAGATGATTGAACAGCATCCCCCTTCATTAGGAAGTCGTCGGCTTCGATAAGTAGAAGTTTGATAAGCTCCAACCTTTTCGAAGTCATCGTATTTTCCCTTCTATGGCTGTATCGCCCCTCTATTTAACCTTTCTATGCTCCCTTATAGGGATAATTTGGATAGCAGGCTGGCGAGTAAAGAAGCTATCGTGTGGGTACCCCTCATTCATGAAGGTCTGGTTTTCAAGCCGTTTTAAAGTGGTTCACTCTTTGTTGACCTTAATACCTCGCTTACGTCATTTAAGTAGGCTTTAACTCTTTCCAACTCATACTTTATATCCTCTACATCTATGTTCCCCTCATAGAACACCATTTCATGTAGATGCCTTTCCCTCGCCCCATATCTATCCCTAAGCATTAGTTTCCCAATTTCAGGAAGCTCTGCTTCCAGTGGCTGGATGGAAGCTTTTCCATCAGCTTCAGGATTAGAGCGTTTGTCGCCTGAATTATGGCATTCCACGCTTTTTCAGCAGAATCCCTAATCTTGTACGCATTATTTTCCCTAATTCCCTCCTCAAACTCCTTTAAGGCCTCCTCATAGAATCTGCAGGCATCTTCAAAATATATGGTTACCCTACTGGCCATCACATCATTCACTCACATTACCTATATTCCTAAGATAAATTCTTTTAGAAGCCTTAATGCAATATTGAAAGCCATCAGGAAATGGATACTATAAATGTTTATCATGATTAAACCTATCAACAATTCATCCCAGAACTAAAGTTCTAGGCTTTCTTGTCGAATCTATGTAAGGCCCCTCAGCTCTCCTACGATTTCAGTATATTCAACCATATTCATACTTTTATCGATTTCACTTCCTCCTTACACGGCTAATAATCCAACATACTCTAACTGTCCCGTGGCTGGGTTGACCTTGTAACCCATACTTTCCAGAGCTACAATGCCCAAAACTGGAACATCCCCCTCCTCAGCCATTACGACTTCAACCACAGTTTCATGCTCCCCATATTTTATTCGAGCAAAAGACGTTGAGCATTCAATAGACTTACCTCCTATCATCTTAAAAACCTTCCCTTAACACTGGCTTTACACCTATCCTCTCCAATACCTCTCGCGGTATCCAAGGCAACACCGCACCTATATCCACAACGAGCTCTAAATCCTCTCAAAAACCAGGTTTATCGAGTTAGAAACCGTAACCTTCACCCGCATTAAACCCATATCTACTAACTACTTCTCTTTTCATCCGCTAATGATATCTCCAGCTCGGTATGCTTTTTATTCTACGACGAATTATCTGCTGTTATAATTCTTTTATACCTAGTTTTATCGTGTTTATGCTTGTTGCTCTAAGTTTGGTCTTCATCGCTACCATCTTTCAACCCCTTTAAGTTGAGTAATCCTCTCTTTCTCCGCTACGACTGCTATGTGCATCCTTAGGCTTGGTATAAGTTTCACGATAGGATATGCCGTAGCCCTAAGCACGTTAAGCCTAGTTGGCTTTTTAATGGCTGCCTTAAGCATTTCCCAGTAGTTTTTGAGGTTCAAATAATCTTCTGGAGTGGCGTTTATGAAGGATAAGTCGTTTACTTCAGTATAAAATGACTTCACGATTTTGAAGCCATGATCTATGAGGAGTCTCTCAACTTCACCTTTAGTATATTCGTGGACGTGTAATCTGTATTGCAGTTGCATTCCAAGTAGCAGCTTTATTCGTCTAAATAGTGATGCGATATTTGGTGTTGTAATTATGAGCACGCCTCCATCTTTCAAGATGCGGTTTACTTCAGCGAACGCATGGCTTACATAGTATGGATTTAGATGCTCGATTACTTCTGAAAGAACAACGCAGTCAACGGACTCGCTCGGCATATTTAGACTATCACGCTCCAGATCGCATTTAAAAACTTTAACATTGAACGCTTCAGCAATATTCAAGTATTGCTGTGGATCATAGTCGTATGCGATAACTTCGTAACCCATCAGCTTAAGCGCGCAGCTCATTATGAACGGTGAAGCACCTAAGTCTACGACGACCTTGCCTTCCTGACAGTATTCTCGTATAAGCTGAAGTGTCAGAAGTCTTCTATGAAATTCAAGGTAAAAAGTATGCTTTACCTTCTCATCACCATAACTTTCAATCGTATCTCTTATGCAAAGGAGAGCTTCTTCAGCATCCATAAGCTAAACCTATGATTTATTTGTGATAGGCTGTAGATATCGAGCTACTATTTTCATATATGGTTAAATTTCTCTGCATATTTTTGGCTTCTTTACTCATATATTTCCATTTAAAATAGTGTTGAATGTGGTCGAGTTAAATTAAGAATCGCTGCAGAATAGTTAAAGAACCATACTCAAGAACCCTTACACCGAATTCTAAATAGATGTTTAATCTTTTCATCGCCTTAGCCTTCGATCACACGCTTTACTCTTAGAAGGGGCTCCTCAGCCTTCATAAGCTCACCTCTAATTCACCAGTTTTGATCGCGTTGAGATTATCGCATCACATAACCTAATAGGTATCTCATTCTTCCAGAAAACCTTATTCTCCTTGCGCTGATTAGTATAGCTGTTCTATAATTGTAATGAATCGCTTGAGCTCCGAATTTTTCATACACCCTTTTACCGAAGTCGAAATCTTCACCAAACTTAAGGTTCGGGTTAAAGTTTACGGTATCTCGTAAGTCTCTCCTGAATGCTATAAAGTGTCCGGTGGTTTTCCAAATCTCTCGCCAATACTTATCATATAGAAAAGCGATTAGGTTATCAATAAAACCTGAGTCTATGTATATGTGACCAAGATGTAATAGATGTACGCTGTTAAATTTCTCAAATTGTTTTATAGTATAATCAATTATTTGAGGGGGAAAGATGGCATCAGCATCCGTTCTAATAATTATATCTCCCTTAGCTTTATTCACGGCTAGAAAAGACGCATAGCCTACGCCAGGTTTATCAACCTCGATGACTCTGGCTCCGAGAGAACGAGCAATTTGGGGGGTACCATCACTCGACATGTAATCTGCTACTAAAATCTCAAGATTCTTGTGATGTGATCGCCCGAGAGATTTAAGTAGGATTGGAATTTTGTTGGCCTCATTTCTCGTAGGCACCACTATACTTACAAGAACGGGCTTTTCTGAACGTTTAGGTTTGTTTAAACTAAACGCTTTAATGTTTTCTCTATAGCGGTTAACCATCTCATTAATATCATTGAAAATCTGAAAGCTCACCATCAGTTCAGCGATATCAAACAATCTCTTTACTCGCAACTTATCAATTGCAGACGCCATTTTCATGTTTCACTACATGATTATCAGTATGTTCTCCTTCTTATACCCTCTGGACTAGTTGCTATAGGGCTCTCCTCTTCATCGCGGGTTTTAGCACTTTTACTGTCGTCGCCCTGAAACTCGGGTTCTCCGCGAACTTGTAAGCATTTCAGTAGCTCCTCCAGAGCTTCTTTAAGCGTCTTATCTGTTGTATCGATGATGATGCTTGCGTAGTATTTAGCTAAAACGTTGTAGCATGCAATCTCCTTCAGAATTTTATCTCTTTCAGCAATCTTATTCCTGTAATCCGCTAGGAGCTCTCTAAAGCTTAGCCCGGTTTCATTCTCTAATTTTGAAAGCTCAATGCTTGCTGATATAAAGTCGTTTATTGGGTAGCTTGAAGGTGATATTTTCTGGCATAGCTTTATCCAACCCTCCAAATTATCTCTCTTAACTCCTAGCTTCTGTAGCTTTTTTAGTAATTGAGCTCCTTCTTTAGCCTCGCTCACCGTTATTCCAGCTCTCCTTAAATCACTTGATAGATCTAGAAGGAGCTCGACTTCATCCTTGACGCCATAAATTCTAACAGCTTCTTCTAAGGATAGAGTCTTGGCGGTTCTCTTAAACTCGTTTATTACCTCAGAAATTCTGCCGATCGAAACTCCAGTTCTTTCACTAATCTTCTCATAGGTTAAGCGTTCAATAAGCCATAGCTTTACGATTTCGAGCTTCCTCTGGTTCGATATAGGAGCTCTTGGCATTCCTCATCAACCTTATCAAGAAAGAGCTTTCACAATCTTCAATTTATCTTTTTCATATTCTTCACTTTAAGCTCTGAGGGCGTCTGTTTACGTTGTTTACATGGATACACCGATTCGTGATAAGTGCCAAATAGTATTCATTTCAGCCCCTTACATAAGGGTTGTAGGTGCTTATGCCGAAGATGTTTCCAGCGTGGCTGTGAACCTGGCATATAGCGCATATAAGTGGCGAGGGATTTAGGTTAAGGCCTTTAATTGGGCAGCCCTCCTTGGAGGGGCAATTGGCCATCTTCGCCTCGTCTAAGGCGCTTAACGCCTCTTGAAGTTCTGTGATGAGCGGTTTCTTAGTAGGTCTTAATAGCTTAACTCCATAGTGCTCCTCGACTATCTCCCTTAGCAACATGCTTAGGCTTATGCCCTTAGCCTCAGCCTCCTTTTCCATTAGCCTTACGAGTTCAGGCGGAAGCCTAGTTGAAACAGTTTCACTCAATTTTAAACACCTCGCGCGCGCAAGAAGTATATTATGAAATGTTGACATAGGACTACATTGGATGTTGCATGCGATGTACTTCTATAGAATTACTGGCGCTAAGGAGGCAAGTTGCGACCATTATACATAGGGCTTTGAACCTTTACTTCATGAGATCCATGACGGCTTCTTTTAATCTATCCATACTTAGCTCGTCTATTGTGAAAGAAAAACGACAGCATCCACTTTTTTCCCTTTTTAACAACTCTAGGGTTTTCGTATCATACACTATCGCTATTGTAGGCACACGGGTCATTATTGAGAATATTATTGAGTGAAATCTCATACCAATAAATACTTTAAACAGTTTGAAAAGATGCATCAATTGAGTCGGGCTGACCTCTTCCTTCAGCACATATACTCTATCTCTAAACCTCATGCGCCTCCTAAGCGCCTCACCAATAATTATATCATTATCAAAGAACCTCCCGCTAATGCTACCATATCCGAAAGGTACGAAAAATACTGATAAACTCCTATCTTCCTTAAGAATATCATCTAGAACTTTACTGACAACGTTGACAATTTTAGAATTAATCTCATTACTAAGAGTCCTCAGATTTATGCCTATGATGGGCCGGGATGAAAACGTTGAAGGCAACTTAATTTTTGAGCATATCTCCTTGCAAGAATACTCGTCAGATATTTTAAGCCTAAACACAAGATCCTTTTCGATGGTTATGTTCCTGTAAATGCCAGTGAGCCTGAGAACCTTGAAAGAATACTCGTCTCTGACGCTAATGTAATCGGCAAGTTTGAAGGCAATGGTAAGTAGAATTCTCGTTAGCAAGCTTCGAAAAGGCTCTGGCCTGTTTTTCACTATAGGTTTCCCGAACCACTCGTATGGGTATATGCCAACGCCTCTAAAGATGACTGCTTTTCTTAACAGCTTTGCTAATATAGCGAGAAGAGACATCCTCCTAAGGGTGGAGTCACCATATCTGCCGCCACCAGCAAAGACTAGTGCATTAGCTTCAAAAAATCGTCTCCAGAATCCAAGCGAAGTCAGCCTTTCTCTTATAGCTTCAACGCCGTGAAGTCTCTTGGTACGCTCCGGATTGGCTGAGAGGACCACTATATCCACCTTGCCGTACTCATTACGCAGTACATCGATTAATACGGCAAGGATGGCATCATCGCCAACGTTTCCCATACCAAAGTAGCCGTGTATTAAAGCCTTCATGTCACTTCCTCAACTTCAAGCCATGGAACTATACAAAGCTGAGGTAACTCGTAGTGCGGATGTAAGTATAATCCGTACTCTCCCAGCAACTCTCCATGATCTGCCGTTATTACTATCTTGTCTACGTCGCCCTTGACTTCTCTCAGGAGTGCTGAGGATGCATCCAACACCTCCACCAGATTGCTTATATATGCCTTCACTATCTCTTGTCTATTTATTCCTTCATGCTTTAATTTCTCCTTAACAAGATCTCTTGGGGTAAAGTCGTGCAACATGACTTCGTTCATCAACTTAAGCGAGAGTTCCTTATAATGGATCCAAGGATAATGGGGTTGCATATACCATATGATGTTCCGTTCCCTCAGGCCTCTTCTTAACACTTCATCATTAATCTCCCAAGGTGATACCGCTCCTAAATCGCTCATCGCTCGAGGTCTAACCTCGATGACTTCCACATTCCTATTAACCGGGACGAATTCTTTCAGTTTCACATCATGCGTGCTGATCGCCAGATTTGCATAAAACACCTTAATGTCTTTGAATTGATGATGTGAGAAAGCTTTAGGTAGCCATCCATAAGTATGCGTACCTTCCGACCTTACAGCTGTAAGCTTACCGTGGAAATATTTTTCATAAAACAAATAAAAGAAATCATATCGACAGGCATCAAGCACTATTACAATGAAAGAATCTTCTTCAAGCATTAGTTTAAAGAATTCTATCCAATGGGGAAGGCGCAAAGGCTTCACTAGTTTGAGTATTGGGGAGAGACCATATTTTATGAGGATTTCACGAAAAGTATCATGAGGATATGTATGTAAAGACTTTATAAAAGATGTTATACTAGACGTGAGGTTACGTTCATCTCCTATGTTCATCACCTTTCTTTAGGTAAAGCAGAAGATTTAATTTCTCCTTTGGGAGCTTGTTAGGACTCTCGCAACATCAGCTCAAGTCAAAGTATAACCCACTATTCGACATCCTACACGCGATCGAATCTTTTGCTAATGCAGAGGTTATTTAACGTAATAGTGGTAGAACTCTCTCTGCTACATTAATGGCGGGGGTCGAACTCGCATTAAACTTCATGGTATGCTCTTTCTCATCATACAGAACTTCAACAAGTCTATTAAGAAAATCTCTCTGAAAGAGGATGTATTTCACTTGAGGATCTCCATAACCTCTGATGCTCCAATATCTTCTTATTTCAGAGAGGTTTGCGTCAAGAATTATCGTAAAATCAGGCTTATACTTGATGCATAGTGACATTAATGCTTTAAACGGCAAAAGATGATGTATTTAAGTCTCTTTTCCAGGCTCATAAAAGCTATAAACATATTCGAGTAGGGTGCCCAACAAATACTCTTCTACAAAAACTGCAATCCCGAGAAACCTCGGCAATCTTACTCTTAACATTAATATAACGGTATTGTAATGGGGTCAAGATACATTGATATGAGTAAAAGAACCCGGACAACCTTCTAATTAACTTTACCTATGATATGCCATGGAGCTAATCTGCTATTTTTCTTTAGCTATTAATACATGTCTCGCAACTTTCCATAAAAGATATGATAGACTGTGAAATACATTAATATATGCAGACTTTACCTTAAGCCCGCTTTTACGAGAAAGATGGGTAAAGGTGTTTATAACTGTTGACTTACCTATTCCCATAGGACCCACTACGGCAATTACTTTAGCTTTTATTCAGCAGCCTCTTAAACAATCTCCATAAGTATTCTCATTATTTTATCTAGCCTATGTACCTCTCGGACGTAATTGTAGCCTACTTCGCCTTTTGGTTTTCATAAATAATTATGAAGCAAAACGCGTAAACTGTTTTAAAAATAGTTACCTCGTGCCCGATACCCAAATTTGCCTACGATTCCATCAGGATTTACAGAGCTTTACAAGGCTGACTTATGAGCTAAACTCTCTAAGAAAGCTATCAGTAACTCTCCACGTATGCTTGAGAGGCATAAATTCAGCTTTTAGCCAAAATCTTGGACTCCTCTTCCTCATCAATAAAGCTGACAATCATAAGATTGCTGAGTCCTTGGTAATCCTCACAATCCGCTCGTACAATCCCTCATAAAGCATAATAGGTTTCCCGATCGCTATAAACTTAACACCTTTATCTTAACAGTATCGCATGAACTATGCATCCTATGGATCTCATATGACTTTAATCTTATGATCATGATTTTACTTTCATTTCCTTCTAAAGAAGATATTATACCAAATAATATCTTCGCCGCTATGTTTGACCATATACACTGGTCTAAAGTTTTTATTAAGGATGCTGAAACACGACCTCATGGTTTCAGGTGTCACTTCTATCATTAGATACTGTACTTTTTTGAGAGAGTCCCTCATGCCTAGCAGAACTTCATACTCGAAACCTTCAACATCTATTTTTACCAAGTCTATTTTAGAGTAATCCTCTTTAAGCATGTACAACATTTCATCTATAGGCAAGATTTCAACATAACTTTTTATGAATTTTTCTTTTCTGAGATTGCATCTATCAGTTGCATCATCAAAAGGGGAGTACATAGGGGCTACTTCTCTTTTAGATCCGGCAGCTACGTTAAGAGCATAAGCATTACAATTGTTGAGTTTCAAATTCCTTACTAGAATTTCAAAATTTTCCTTATCAGGTTCTATCGCTATCACTTTAGCCCCAATCTTACAAGCCCTCACACTATAACCACCAATATAAGCACCTACATCTATGAACAATGAGTTCTTCCTCACTAATGCTTGAAAATACCTATACTCATGAGTTTCGTGGTGGTATGGCAGTAAAGCTCCTTCTATAATGTCCCATGGATTATTTGTTCTGATAATAAACTTGACACCATCAACTTCAACAAAAGTATAACGATCATTTATTCGCCTCGCATCAAAATTTGCTAAGAGGCATAAGGAAAACATTCTCTCACATAGGAGCGAGCTTTTGAGAAGCGATTGAATGTCAAAGGGTGTGTCGAAAACAACTATATTATGGCGTTTATCTATTTTGAATTTTTTACATGCATTTAGTGCTCTCGCTAGCATAATAGCCCTGGATACATTGATTTTATCCACAACAAAAGAAATCTCATAGCCTTGCGGATCATTAAGCGTTACTTTAGTTGAACCCCCTAAGTAATACACCTTCACAATTTTGAGCCAATTTCTATATAGGAACTTCAGAAATTTAAACGAATAAATTTTTGACCCCAGTTTATCTAAGCTGTACCGAAGGTCGGACTTTACTTTCACCAGCATCTCTTCACCAGCATCTCTTCACGAATTCATCGCAACACTTAAATATCTTTTTTGCTATCTCCGTAGGTGAGACTAGAGCTATATTAAAATCCATGGCTCGCTTATCGTAGAAGGCATGGGCAAGCTTAGGGAGAAACCTCCTTTGAAGGAGGACATACTCTACTTGAATATCTCCATAACCTCTAGTATCCCAGTGTCTTCTTATTTCACAAAGATTTGCATCGAGAAGTGCTGCGAAATCAGGTTTACACTTAACGCATAACAACGTTAGCACTCTAAATGGTAAAAGACGATATAAGCGACCTGCCATTTCTAACTTATAGAAGCTATAAATATAATCAAGTAAAGTGCCTAGCAGGTATTCTTCTACAAGGACGGTGATCCCAAGGTACTTTGGCAATTTTACTTTTAGTACTAACATGAACGGAAGTGTAATGATGTCGAGGTATATTGATGTTAGTAGGAGAAGCCGAGCAATTCTTTTATTAACTTTACCTACAACGTACCATGAAGCTAATTTACCATTTTCTTTAGGTGCTAGTATATACCTTATAACTTTCCATAAGAGATAAGATGGCCCATGAAATGCCTTAATGTATGTGGATTTTGTCTTAAACCCCCCCTTATTGAAAAAGTGCGTGAGAACTTTTATAACTGTTGACTTGCCTACACCTACAGGGCCCATGACCGCTATTATTTTAGCTTTCATTTTTTATCATCGAGAAACGAGTTCTATGAGCTCTATGAGTCTTGATAATACCTTATCTAGCTTATGTGTCGCCTGAACATATCTGTATCCCGCCTCTCCTTTCATTTTCCATAAGTCATCATTGAGTAAAATGAGCAGACCGTCTTTGAAATTATCATTTTCTACCCAATATCCAAATCTACCTACTATATTATCAGGATTCACGGAGCTTAGGATTGCAGTTTTGTGAGCTAGGGCTTCTAAGAAAGCTATCGGTAATCCTTCACGTATACTTGGCAAACATAAAATCCAACACTTTGAAAGGATCTCTGATTTCCGGTTTTCATTGACAAACCCCATGATTTTTAAGTTTTTAAGGTCTTGATGCTTTTTAACGACACGTTCATACATCTCTTCATACAGAAGGTTTGGTTTACCCATGGCGATAAATTTTACTTCTGGGAACTCCTTAGCTAGCTTAAAAAATAGCCAGTACCTCTTTTGAGGGTCCATGCGTCCTAAATAGCATACGGTCGGCTCGTCGGCTTTCTTTATCTGAATCCCCGTCCGATGCTCGATGGGGTTAGGCAGGTATATGACTTTATCTGGGTTAACATGGTACAGCTTAGCTATCTTAGGTATGTAATACTTTGCTTGAGTTAGTATCAAGTTAGCTCCTTTGTACGCTATCTCGTAGAGCTTCGTCGTAGCCCAGAACTTTAGCTTGCTAACCCTGTAATTTGGGTCTACCGAACCTAGAAGTTCGTAATCGCTCCAGTCGAAGGGATCCTGAACCCATATCACGTGCCTCCTATCAGGCATGACCTTCTGCGCTAAGTAGGTCTCAACCATACAGTCAATGGATATGTAAACATCTGCGTCTGCCCTCCTGATAAGGGGTACAACATTGACGTAGTCAATGATGTGTTTGAGCGATGAGCGGGTGGTGAGGTCGTAGGGATAGCTCAGTATTTCCATTCCATCAAGCTCTGCTACAAAGTCTTCTCCCGGCTCACGCCAGCAAATTACGGAGATGTCAAAGCCTCGCTTAACCAGTTCGCGTCCAACAATGCGGACTAGCTTGCCGAAGCCCCCTCGCCTCTTACCAGCAAATATTTCGCTAGTGATGAAGCAGATCTTCATGCATATCCCTCATAAGAT
>Ga0209080_1001586_pt1 | contig 11145 bp, 16 predicted proteins | sample JNZ110809AmetaG_FD_184123 | JGI IMG/M metagenome (GOLD analysis project Ga0209080, IMG submission 184123) | Hot spring microbial communities from Jinze hot spring, China to study Microbial Dark Matter (Phase II) - JNZ 110809A (SPAdes) (version 3) ...
GTTTGAGCCATCAGCTCTTTGAGTAGTTCACTGAACTCCTTTCGGTATTGCTCTACCTTCTCCTTGTTCGGTTGTTTCATGTTAATGCCTCCTTACTTTATTTTTACACAATGGATGAAACAGTCCCTCAATAAGGAGTTCACCTCTTTTGACCAGTTCTTTGTTGTAGTCTTTTTTGACTTTCATACCTAATTATTTTATCAGTGGTGTTATTGGACAGAGCAGATACATTCCAATTTCAAAAAGCTGTTTTGCTCTTTGCAGATGTCTTTGGGCTTTGGATAAATGCATCTCCGCATACTTTAACTTACTACTCTCTGAAAATCTCTCCTTTTCCTCCATTCTTGCCTCTCCGTATATGTGTATTATTGGTCTTATTGTAAGGTCTTTTAACTGATTTTCTTTCACAAAAATAGGACTTATGAGTGTGTTATATAGGTTGTTGTATTTGGTGATTATTTCCATCGCCTTTTGTTTATCAATATCCGTCCAATTTTCTGGAACTATAACAAAAATATCCACATCCGAACCTGAGTGAAAATCTCCTCTTGCATAAGAACCAAAAAGTAAAAGTGAAAGGCTTTTACCTGTAGACTTTTCTATATCCCTCCCAAGCCTTCTCAAGATATCCCTTAGGTTCTTTACCAAAAGCGTCATGGTTTAAAATTTATAGCATGTTTAGGAAGGTTCTTGTTGCTAACAGGGGAGAGGTGGCTCTTAGGATAATAAGGGCATGTGAGGAGCTTGGTATAAAGACTGCCGCCATATACTCAGAAGCAGATACAAAGTCCTTATATGTGAAAAAGGCGGACGAGGCTTACCTGATACCCGGCGACCCTGTAAGAGCTTACCTTGACTACGTGAGAATAGTAGACCTCGCTAAGTCTATAGGTGCGGATGCCATACATCCGGGCTATGGTTTTCTTGCGGAAAATGCAGACTTTGCTCGTTATTGCAAGAAAAAGGGCATAACCTTCATAGGACCTTCTCCAGAACATATTGAGCTATTTGGGGACAAGGTAAAGGCAAAACAGGCTATGCAAAAGCTTGGCATTCCCACCATACCCGGGTCTCCAGACCCTCTTAAAAACTACGAAGATGCCATGCACTATGCAAAAGAAATAGGTCTTCCTGTAATCCTTAAATCCGCTTACGGTGGTGGTGGTAGGGGTATGAGGGTGGTGCGTAGCTTTGAAGACTTGCCAAGGCTCTTTGAATCTGGCTATAGAGAAGCGGAAACCTTCTTTGGAAAAGGAGACCTCTTTGTGGAGAAGTACTTGGATAACCCCAAGCATATAGAGGTTCAAATTCTTGGAGACAAGTATGGGAATGTAGTCCACTTGGGCGAGAGGGACTGTTCTGTGCAAAGAAAACATCAGAAGGTAATAGAGCTTACTCCATGTCCTGTGCTTCCGAGGGATATAAGACAGAAGATGCTGGGGCTTAGCGTAAAGGCTATGATGCAGGTGGGCTACTACAGTGCAGGGACCTTGGAGTTTTTGGTGAACCTAAAAAGTGGAGAGTTTTACTTTATAGAGATGAACACGCGTCTTCAGGTGGAGCATACCATCACAGAAATGGTAACAGGCATAGATATAGTGGAGACCATGATAAGGGTTGCCATGGGCGAGCCACTGCCTTTTACACAAAGTGATATTACCTTTAGAGGATATGCCATTGAGTTTAGGATAAATGCGGAAGACCCAAAGAGGGGTTTTGCGCCTGCTCCCGGTAGGATAACCGCTTACTACTCACCGGGTGGTCCCGGTATAAGAATGGATGCGGGTGTTTACAAGGACTATGTGATACCGCCATACTATGACTCCATGATAGCCAAGATGAGCGTGTGGGCTCTCACTTGGGACAGGGTGTTGGCAAGGGCAAGAAGGGCTATAGATGAGTTTATTGTGAGAGGAGTCCCCACAAACATACCCCTCCACAGGGAGATAATAAGAGACCCTGACTTTATATCTGGCAATTTTGGTATAAGGTTTTTAGAGGAGAAACTGCCTACATACGATTTTGAGATAGAGGGCGAAGAAGACCCAGAAAGCCTTGCACTTGCCATATCTGCTGCAATTGCCGCATACTACGGGCTATAATATACAGACCTTCCCTTGCTTTCAAAACCAAGGGGACTGACCACCTTTACAGTAAAGGTTGTTTTTTCCTTTGGAATTTCCGTTTCAAAGGCAAAGCCTGTAGTCCTTCCTATTTCCTTTCCGTCTCTGTATATGATAAATTCTCTATAGTCCTGTCCATAAAACCACACAAGGTATAGAGCCTGCCTTCCCTCCCTTATCTCAAGCCCATCAACTTCAGACACGGTGGGTGGTGGTTTTGGCTTTACACAAAATTCCACAGGTTGGCTTTCTACATTCCCCCTAATGCCTGTAATAGCATAACACCTCTCCCAGTAGTCTCTTTCTAACTCTATGGATTCTCTAAAGGTTTTGGCATTCTCAAGAGACAGGAAGCTGTCTCTGAGGTTATATAGCCTGTAGGCTTCAAAGTTAGAAGCGTAAACCTCTACAAAGGCTTCGCCCTCTGATATTTTCAAAGAAGGCTTTTCTTCAAAAGCACCAGCCACGCAAAACTTCTTTGAACCTTCTCCAATCCTTTCTACTACAAAGCAGAAGGGTCTTTCTTCCTCTTTCACCCAGTAATTGCCTTGTCTTTCAAATCCTTTTATTTGCACCTCTCCAGAAAGACTTCTTACATAAACCTTTTGTCCTATCCTTCTAATCTCAACCTCTGGAGCCTTTAGCACCTCTGGGTTTGCCTTGATGCCACAACCTGCTAAAAGGAAAAGGAATGGTATTAGCCTTTTCATTTTTCATTTAGGAGGTCCAGACTCCTTCTCGTAGGGCCAGACAATTATACCCCCTGCAAGGTTGTAGGCTTCGTAGCCCATATGCCTAAGGAAGTATGTCGCAAAGGCACTTCTTTCACCGCTCCTGCAGTAAACTATGTAGGTTTTATCCTTAGGAAGGTCCTTGAAAGCATATCTAAGCTCATCAAGGGGTATGAGCATGGAATTGGGAATTCTAAGCTGAACGTGCTCCTGCGGTGTTCTAACATCAAGAAGGACTACATTATCCCTTTGAAGCATCTCCTTTGCTTCTTGTGGTCCAACCTCTGGAACTTGAAACATCTTAACCTCCTTAAGTTATTAATTATATTCTAAAAAGCCTCATGCTCAAGTCAAGCCACCTGGCGGAGTGAGTTATTGCACCGCTTGATATAAAGTGAACGCCTTCTATGGCATAGTCCTTTATGTTTTGAAGGTTTATATTCCCAGATACTTCCACTATAACTCTGTCCTTTGTTAAGGCTACCGCTTTTCTTACTTCTTCTGGACTAAAATTATCAAGCAATACCATATCAACACCACACTGCAGAGCCTCTTGGAGTTCTTGGAGATTTTCCACCTCCACCTCAATTTTGTAGACTGGACTTATCCTCTCTCTAACCCTTTTGACCGCTTCTGTTATACTACCCGCTATTGCTTTGTGATTGTCCTTTATTAACACCATGTCGTAAAGGGCATACCTGTGATTAATACCACCACCTACCCTCACAGCGTATTTTTCAAAGTATCTCATACCGGGCGTAGTTTTTCTTGTGTCAAGTATTCTCACTCCAGTTCCCTCAAGGGCTTTAATAAACTCTCGCGTTAAAGTTGCTATCCCGCTCAATCTCTGTAGAAGGTTAAGAGCTACCCTCTCACCCATCAAAAGCAAGTTGGCAGGAGCTTCTATTACCAAAATTTCATCCCCCTTAGAAAACTCTTCCCCATCCTTCATTGCATATATTAGCTTTATTTCCCCCAAGAGCTGAAACACCCTAAGAGCAAAGTATATTCCAGCAAGGACTCCACCTTCCTTTGCCCTTATGACCCCCCTTGCCTTCTCACCTCTAAATATGCCTTCTGTGGTTATATCTCCTCGTCCCAAGTCTTCTTCAACGAATCTTAACAAAAGGTTGTCTATCATAGACTATAATTTTAAGGGGGAGCTATGAAAATAGTGTTTGTTGCCTCAGAAAGTTCCGCCTTTGTAAAGGCAGGGGGCCTTGGGGATGTGGTTCACTCTCTTGCAAAGGCACTTATAAGGCTTGGACACACCCTTTATGTGATAATGCCAAAATACTCAAAGGTCAAGGTAGAGCTCAAAAATGTAGCAAAGGGAAAGATATTTTTCAACAACCATTGGATAGAGTTTGGAATACTTGAGGAGATAAAAAACCATGTGAGATATTACTTTCTGGACTATCCCGAATATTATCAAAGAGAACACATATACTCAACCCCAAAGGGTGAATATGAAGACAACCCCCTTAGGTTTGGCTTTCTCTCTTTGGCAAGCCTTGAAGTCATAAAAAGCATGCAACTCAACCCCGACATTATACACTTACACGACTGGCATACGGGACTTGTCCCCCTGTATAAGAAAATACACTATCCAGAGTTAGAGCCTATCCCCACTGTGTTTACCATACATAACGCCCTCCACCAAGGCATATACGACCCACACTTCTTGCCCCTTTTGAACCTACCTTGGGAAGTTTACCATCCTTTTACAGGCATTGAGTTCTATGGCAGGATAAACTTTCTAAAGGCTGGTATAGCCTTTTGCGATGTTTTGACTACTGTAAGCCCCTCCTATGCGGAGGAGCTAAGGCAATACGCCTATGGACTTGAGGGTCTTATAAGGGAGAAAAAATACTTCTTTGGTATCCTAAACGGCATAGACTACGAGGTTTGGAACCCCGAAGCTGATAAGTTTATAAAATACCACTACAGTCTGAAAAACTTCCACAAGGGAAAAGCGAGCAACAAAAAACATTTAAAAGAGACCTTTGGACTTAAAACTCCTAATGATAGACCTCTTGTTGGAATGGTTTCAAGGCTTACCGCACAAAAGGGTCTTGACATCGTTCAAGGTATAATATGCGAAGCGGTCAGGGAAGGATTTGACTTTGTCTTTCTGGGTTCTGGTGAGGAAAAGTATCAGGATATGCTAATAGAGTTCATGAAAAAACATCCAGAAAGTGTAAGAGTGAGGATAGAATACAACGAGGAGCTCGCTCACAAGATATTCGCAGGTGCGGATATGTTTCTAATGCCCTCTTTGTTTGAACCTTGTGGCATATCTCAGATGATAGCCATGAGGTATGGCACTGTGCCTGTAGTGAGGTCAACAGGTGGTCTAAAAGACACGGTGGTGGACTTTGTGGAAAACCCACACGAAGGAAACGGCTTTGCCTTTGAGGAATACTCAAGCAAAGACCTTATGCATGCCCTTTTAAAGGCAAGGGTCTACTACGATATGCATACCTGCAACCACTCAAAGGAATGGCAGGAGATAATAAAAAGATGCATGAAAAAGGATTTTTCTTGGGAGAAGAGTGCCAGGGAATACGAAAGGATATATTCTACCGCTATAATGCTAAGGAAATATGATTCTTAGTCTTGAGGAGCTTTTAAGGGTTCTTGAGCCTCTTAGAGAGGAAAAGAGAATAGTCTTTACTAACGGATGCTTTGACATAATTCATGCGGGACACGCTCATTACCTTTCAAAGGCTAAGAGCTTTGGTGATATATTGGTGGTGGGTTTAAACTCTGACAGCTCCATAAGGAGAATAAAGGGTCCAAAAAGACCCATATTACCCCAGCATATGAGGGCTTACTTGCTTGATAGTCTCAAACCAGTAGACTATGTGGTTATCTTTGAAGAGGACACACCCATAGAACTCATAAGGGCTATAAGACCCCATGTGCTTGTAAAGGGTGCGGACTGGCAGGTAGAAAATATAGTGGGTGCAGACTTTGTGCTATCTTATGGTGGGAAGGTGGAGAGGGTTGAGTTTGAGTTTGACATTTCTACCTCTAAGATAATTGAGAGGATATTAGACCTTTACAGAGAAGAGGAAAGGTGAGATTCTATTGCTTGGTCAAGCTTTGTAATGAGCTCCCTGCTTAGCCTTAGTCTCTCAAGTTTTTTTAGGGACCGCTCTTCTATCAACCTCTTCACAAAGCCTCTGAGCCTTTCCTCAAAGATATCTTCCTTATACAGTCCCATGTGTTTCAAAAACTCCAACTTAAACCTCAAAAGAAAAAGGTCATGGTTTTCTGGGTTCATGCTTATGTAAAAAAGTAGTATATTGAAAAGCTCAGGGTCATATTGAAGAAACCATCTTTCCACAAAAAGTGCGAGAGAATTCATCCAAACATACCTTTTATAGTCTTCAAGGGAAAGATAGGATAAAAACTCCACTTCAAGTAGGTCTTGGAGGATTATGACGTTTCCTGCTTGCTTGTATACTATGCTTACAAAGTTAAAGGGCTCTGTATATCCCAAAAGTCCACGCTCCACTCTAAACCCGTTTGGCACTAAGACCTTTGCAATTCCACATGTTCCGTAAACCTTTAAGATTACATCCTCATCACCTGCTCTATACCTCTTGAGAATAAGAAAACTACCCTTTGCGGACATGTGCTATAATTATAGTCCCTTAAAACGTGTGCCATGCCTACACTTTTTAGAAAGCCAAGGGAGATAAGGAATTATCTGAAGTCTGTAAGGTGCGACAGCAAGCAAAGTATAGGCTTTGTTCCCACTATGGGCTACCTTCATGAGGGACACAGAAGGCTCATAAGGGATTCAAAGATACAAAACGATATAACAGTGGTAAGCATATATGTAAACCCACTTCAGTTTGGTCAAGGAGAAGACTACGAAAGATATCCCAGAGACTTAGAAAGGGACATAAGCATATGTGCGGAAGAGGGTGTGGATGCAGTTTTTGCTCCCTCCGATGAGGATATGTATCCAGAAAAGCCTCTAATAAACATTGAGATTAAGGGACTAACGGACATATTGGAGGGTAAATTTAGACCAGGGCACTTTAACGGCGTATGCACCGTAGTGCTTAAGCTCTTTAATATCATCCAGCCAGACAGGGCATACTTTGGAGAGAAGGACTATCAACAACTCAAAGTGGTTCAAAGGCTTGTAAAGGACTTGAGTTTGCCTGTGGAAATCGTGCCAGTTCCCACAGTTAGAGACCCAGATGGGCTTGCTCTTAGTTCAAGAAACACATATCTTTCCCCCGAAGAGAGAGAGTCCGCTCTTTCCCTTTATAGGTCTTTTCTCCTTGCGGAAAAACTTTTTAAGAACGGCAATACTGACACAAACCTGCTAAAAGAAGCTATAAGGGAGTTTATACTAAAGCATCCACATGTAAAAGGGATAGATTATGTGGAAATAACCGACCAGGACCTAAAACCCGTTAGCGAAGTAAGGATAGGTGATAGAATTCTTCTTGCTGTGTGGGTAGGCAATACGAGGCTTATAGACAATTGGAGGTTAGGTGATGCACAAGTATGAAGGTCTTTTAAGGGCGGAAGGTTTTAGCTTTGGTATAGTGGCAAGCAGGTTTAACCATCTTCTTGTGGATAGACTTATAGAGGGAGCTATAGACTGCATACTCAGACACGGAGGAAGCGAAGAAAACATACATCTTGTGAGAGTCCCAGGCTCTTGGGAACTTCCAATTGCGGTAAAGGAACTCATAAACAAAAAGAAGGTGGACGGTGTTGTTGCCCTTGGAGTCCTTATAAGAGGACAGACCCCGCACTTTGATTACATAGCCAGCGAAGTTGCTAAGGGTCTTGCCATGGTAAGTCTTGAGACGGGCAAGCCTGTTAGCTTTGGGGTCATAACCGCAGATACCTTAGAGCAAGCCATTGAAAGAGCTGGGACAAAGCAAGGCAATAAGGGCTGGGAGTCCGCATTAGCCCTTATAGAGATGGTAAACCTTCTGAGAAGTCTTGAATGATATACAAACCTAAGGCAAGAAAGGATGCCTTTTTGGTCCTCTACCAGTGGGATATGAAGGGAGAGCCAATAGAATCTTTGGTGGAGGAATACATATCCGCAAACCGTATAAACATCTCAGACCAAAGAAGATATATAAGAAAATTGGTAAGAACATACATGGATAATTCCACAGACATTGACAAGCTCATAGCGGAGCTTTCGGAAAAGTGGGACATAGATAGGGTTGGTTATATAGAGAGAAACTTACTAAGGATAGCTCTTGCGGAGTTTTTGTATATAGGTGTAAAAACTCCCAAGCTTGCTATATATGACTATGTAAAGTTGGCACAAAAATATGCAGGCAAAAAATCCGCAAAGTTTATAAACGGCATCCTTGGAAGGGTAGTGAGAGAGAGGCTGAGCGGAGGTTAAGACTTCTCTCCCTCCTTGACTTCTTGTCCCTTTACCTCCTTTACCTTTTCCTCCTCACCTGAAAAGGCTCTCTTGAAGTTCCTTATACCTTCACCGAGGGACCTCCCTATCTCTGGAAGCCTGCCCGCTCCGAACAGAAGCATAGCCACCACTAGTATGAGTAGTATCTCCGTAAGGGAGAGCTGTGGTATCATGCCTGCTCCTTCTTCTCTGGCTTTTTCTCCTCCTCTGTTTCACCTGAAAGGGCTTTCTTGAAGTTCCTTATGCCTTCACCCAGACCCTTACCGAACTCGGGCAATTTTGACGCACCAAATATAACGAGGATTACAAGAAGTATAAGCACTATCTGCCAAGGTAATGGAAAATGCATGCTTTCACCTCCTTGACTTTTAATTATATGCCTACCCCTTGACAAAGACAAGAGGATGGCTTATGATTATCCCAGAGTGAGTAAAGAAAGGGAGGGCGCCTACCTTTCTGGCTTGCTCAGTAATAACTTTTTAGGAGGTTTTGTCCCATGCCACTTACAGGCACAGTCAAATGGTTTAGCAAGGAAAAGGGTTATGGCTTTATAACCCGAGATGACAATCAGGGGGATGTGTTTGTCCACTTCTCCGCCATACAGCAAAGAGGCTTTAAAACCCTTGAGCAAGGACAAAGGGTTGAGTTTGAAGTAGAACAGGATACAAAAGGCTTAAGAGCAAAGAACGTAAGAGTCTTGTCTTAAACCTTCCCCCCTTCTGGGGGCTATAATTTATCTCTATGCGGATTTACGACCTTTATGAAGGCAAAGACTATCAAATAGTTCCCACTCTGGATAGAATAGAAAGGGCGGTAAGCTATCTTTCTTTTAAACCTTCCTATATTTCCCTTCAAATAGGTGGAACTAACGGGAAGGGTTCTACCTGTGCCTTTGCTCAAAACATACTTAGGCATCATGGCTACAAGGTAGGATGGTTTGTGTCTCCCCATCTTTTTGAGGAGCGAGAAAGGTGGAGGATAAACGGAGAGAAGATATCTGAGGAGAGACTCTCTGAGTATGTAAAGGAGCTAAAAGGGGTCTTTGAGAGGTTTGAACTTACATACTTTGAAGCCTGCACCCTTGTAGCACTACTATACTTTGAGGAGGAGGGAGTAGATTTTGCGGTTTTTGAGGTGGGGATGGGTGGAAGGTGGGATGCTACAAAGGTTTGCCAACCTGAAGTATGCGTAATAACCAACGTGCAAAGAGACCACACAAAATGGCTCGGAAAAGACTGCGAAAGTAGAGCGGTAGAAAAGCTGGGTATATACAGAAGGGGGAAGCCCTTAGTTTTGGGAAGCATGAGGTATCCACTTTACACGAAAGCCCTTGAGCTATGTGATATAAGGGACCTATGGGTGGCGGGTATAGACTTTTTTTCTGCGGGAAGGGTCGAGGGGACAAGGACCATATTAGACTTTTATCGAGATGAAAAAGTGGAGCTTAGAAATGCAGAGCTTGGTCTGTGGGGTAAGTATCAAATAGACAATGCGAGCCTTGCAGTAAGAGCTGTAGGGCTTTTGATTGACTTGAAAGAAGAGCCTCTCAAAAAGGCACTAAGGGACACAAGGTGGGATGGAAGGATGGAGGTATTAAGGGAAAATCCTTTACTTTTGCTTGATGGAGCTCACAATCCAGACGGTGTGGCAAGGGTTGTAAAGGAAGTAAAAAGGCACTTTGGAAGCCTTACACCTGTTTTTACCGCCCTTAGGGATAAGGAGTGGGAGCTTTCTCTTTCTTATCTTAGAGAGCTTTCAGATAAGGTCTACCTTGTTCCATTGAAGCATCACAGAGGAGAGGATTTGACAAAGCTATACGAAAAGGCAAGAGAAGTGGGCTTTAGAGAGGTGCTTCTTCTTGATGGGGCGGAGCAAGTGTTTGAAATAAAGGAAGACCTATTGGTTCTTGGCTCTCTCTATCTTGTGGGTGAAGTGACTTCCTCTCCTCATTAAAATGAGGAGCTTCCCTTTCTCAGGACTTAACTTCCCGTCAGTCCAACGGTAGGGTATGCTATATTTACATCCAGCATACCAGAGGATGTTATTAGAATTTTTACATACTTCTTGATATTACCAAACAACCTCCCTATCAGCTCTATCTCTTTCTCTGTCAAAGTTACCCACTTCTCCTCTACTCTATCCAGTGCTATTTGTAGCATATTCCTTGCAGAGTTGATATCCCTATCCTCTTCATACCCACATACAGAACATCTGAATACTCTGTCTGATAAAAAGATTTCTATCCTTTGCTTGCATCTAAAACATATCTTTGAAGTGGTTTGGTAGCGGTCAATAACTGATATAGGTGTTGAGAGATTGTTTCTCAATCTCTCGGTTATTCCACCTATACCTGAATACTGAACCTGCTTACCAATGCTCTGTCCAATAACACCACTGATAAAATAATTAGGTATGAAAGTCAAAAAAGACTACAACAAAGAACTGGTCAAAAGAGGTGAACTCCTTATTGACCCATCCCTTTTCCAAGAAGAGCAAAAGCAAAAGAAAAACCCGAAAGGAGGCAGACCACACCTCTATCCCAGAAACCTCATCCTCTTTCTGATGTTCCTCAAGTTTGCTTTGCGACTACCATATAGACAAACAGAAGGTATAGCAAGAAAGCTCCTATCCTTTCTGGGAGTTAAAGTCCCAAACTTCAGAACACTACATTACAGGTTTACAAAAGAAGAGATTAACCTTCAAGACCTACCACAAGCGAGAGACCTTCCACAGGACTTTGTTATAGTGCTTGACTCTACAGGGCTAAAGGTAACAAACAGAGGAGAATGGATAAGGAAGAAGCACCGCAAGAGACCGAGGAAAGGATGGGTAAAACTACATGTGGCTTTAGACATGAACAGTTGGCAGG
>Ga0209080_1001587_pt1 | contig 11135 bp, 10 predicted proteins | sample JNZ110809AmetaG_FD_184123 | JGI IMG/M metagenome (GOLD analysis project Ga0209080, IMG submission 184123) | Hot spring microbial communities from Jinze hot spring, China to study Microbial Dark Matter (Phase II) - JNZ 110809A (SPAdes) (version 3) ...
TGTCAGTGCTGATGTAAAACGGCTCCATCAACACGATTTGGGCGTTCGTGCGCTCTTTCGTGAGTGTCAAACATTCGCGGTAAAGTTGTTCATAGCGATCTGGCGGGACGGCTGTCGGCTCGTTTCGCAAAGTTCTATGGACATCGTTAATGCCGATGAGCACCGAAACCCAATCGGGTTTGAGCACCAAAACATCATCGTGCCAGCGCTCTCGCAAATCGGCGACGGTGTTGCCGCTTATACCTTTGTTGACAATCGTCACCGAGAGTGAAGGGTAGCGGATGGCAATCAAATCCGCGACAAACTTGACATAGCCATTGCCCAGCGGGGGAGCGACATCGCGCCGACCGCAATCGGTGATGCTGTCACCAATGAACACGACCTTCTGCCCCTCTTCCAACCTGAACGCCACTTTCGTCACCTCCACTAACCCTTCTTTGGTTCGCATCGTATCACAGAAAAACGCCTGCAGAAAAGTTTAGCAGCCTTCGGTAAGCAAATTTGTTCCGAGTTGAAAGGAGTTCTCAAGTCCTACAAATACGGTAACGAACGAAAAAACCGTGCCCAACCGTCCGAAACATTGCCTTGATGGCGATTGAGAAGTTGAGCGAATGACCCAGAAATTTTCCAATGCTCAAAGAGCATTGGAGCAACTGGCGAAAGCCTCACCTCTTGCGAAGAAGCGTGCCACAATGAAAGCGGAACTTAGGTTCTGCTTTAGGCGTTTAAGGCGATGAAGCGAGTCAATCACTGGCAAAGGAGGTTGATGGGACATGCGTTGGCTTTTTACAAGCCTGATGGTCACGGTGGCTTTTGCCCTTTGTTCAGGTCAAAAGAGTGGGGAGCATAAAACTTCGCCTGCCAAATTGACTTTCGCCGTTGAAGGGCTTCACTGTGAAAATTGCGTCGCTAACTTGACGAAGGCTCTAAAGGGCGTCAGCGGTGTTCAAAAGGCTGAAGTTTCGCTCAAGGACAAACGAGCCATCGTCACTTTGGACGAGAGCAAAACTTCGGTTTCAAACCTTGTTGCTCAAATCCAAAAGCAAGTCTCTTATCGCCTCACTTTGCTTTTGCCTATTGAGAACTGGGAGAAGGCAGATCGCAATAAAGCCGCTCAAGTCATCAAGGGAGTTAAGGGCATCGCTGATGTTAGGGAAGATAAGTCAGGGCTACTTGTCAGTTTTGACCCGAAGGCAACAGTGCGATATAGCGAACTGACTGAATCTTTGGCGAGGGCTGGTTTCAAGGTTTCAAACTCGCCAGTTATCAACGAAAGTCACGAACATAGCAGTTCGCATCAAAGTTCATGCTGTTCAGAGTGTGAATCAAGTCACGGCAGTTCACATTCCGGCAGCCAACATTCAGGTTGCCGATGATTTGGGGTGAGTGCAAAAATGCTTCGTTGGTTGACGATAACTTGCTTGCTCACATCAACTTTTGCTTTCGCATCCGCTCAATCTGGAACAGGATGTCCCCTGTGACCGCCTGCAGGTTATGCTGTTCAAGGAGAGCCTGCTGGTCCAGCGGGCGAATTAGCAGGTCGCTTCAGCGCACATTTGAATGCAAGACAATGGTTGCTCAGCGGTGCCGTTAACGAAGGTATGCCGACGAGAGCGGAATTGTTCATCTGGCACAAACCGAGTGGGAATTGGCAATTTGGAATCGGCTTGTTGGCGAAGCCTCAAACGGTTCGTTGGATGTTCAACTACGAACTGCGAGGGCAAAATGGTAGTGTTCCGTCTTTGACCCTTGGGGTAGGCTTGCAAGAAGTCGGTGTCGGCAACCCAGGAGTTTTTGCTACCGCCAATTGGGCACTCACGCCTTTTATCAAAACGCCGTCAAGTTTGTATCTTGGAATTGGGCGCCGCATGACAGTAAAAGGCAAATCCCTTGATGAAGGTTGGGTTCCACTTTTGGGCTCATCGGTGCAAATAGCAAAAGGGATTTCAGCAACAGTCCAACTGGACGGAAGAAAATGGCACGGTGTCCTAAGCGCAAAAACTGGCGATGTTCGCATTGGGCTTTTCGCCTTCAAGTTCAAGGAGTTCGGGCTAATAATCGGATGGCGCCGTTGAGATTCTCGCCTTTCAAGGATTTCTCCGAGCGCACCAGTAGACGGCGTTGCGAATGATTTTGAGCACCCTTTCGTCCTTAATCGTCGGCGAAGTTTCATGCCCGGGGCGGAAGTAAAAAACTCGTCCCTTGCCCACGCTCCAAGTCAACCTGCTCTTGAACCAATGACTAAAGCCAGTGGTGAACCAAGAAGCCAAAGTGCAAGAATTCACTCCATGCTATGGGCTTTAGCCCCATTTGCTGAAGAATTTTTAAGCGCCGATGTCAGATGGTGGATAAATTTGGCGCTCAAATTCTTCGTCAACAACCACTCAATTCATGCTACGGGCTTTAGCCCGTAGTCGCTGACGAATTTCCCTGAGCGCCGACTTCAGTCGGCGAAAATTCATCCACTCGCCGAATAAATTCGGCGCTCATTTGTTTCGTCATCAACCACTGGCTAAAGCCAGTGGCATGAAATGTTTTTTCGTAGTAAACTACGAAACGAATTGGAGTGTCGTCTCTTGCTCGTAGTAAGCCACAAAGCCAAAGGCAAAGCGTCGTTTTTGTCTCTCACGGCACTCCGCTTTCGCTTTGTGCCTTGCATGAACCTTGTAGGGGCGCATAAAATGTGCCCGAAAGGATGACGGGCAGACTTCGTCCGTCCCTGCCCTACAGTTTACTGGTTAGCATCTTTGCAACCCAGATTGTCTTAGGTAGTCGCCAAAACCGAAGGATTTGCCCGATTTTCTGACATGTGCAAAACTGTAATTAAATACAAACTTTGAGCGAGTTCAAAATGTTGGTGCATTCGCTTCCCAATTAGCCCAGTAGTCGTTCAATCTCCTCCTTGTGCCTTGTTTCGTCTTCGGCGAACATTTCCAAAGTTGCCCTTAAGCCAATATCGCCGACTGCTTCCGCTTGCTGAGCCCGTTCACGGTAGCCAGCGATTGCTTCCAACTCAAACTTGAGCGAATCTTGCAAAACTTCACGCCAGTCAAAAACTTCGGAGGGCGGTTCAAGTTCAACTTTAGGGGTTCCGCCGAGGGCAACGATTTTATCGGCGAGATACATTGCATGCTTGACTTCGTCCATAACTTCTTTCTGAAGCAACTCCCTGACCTCGTGACCAGGAATGCCTTTGAGAACAGCAGCGTGGCGGATGTAGCGGACGATGGTGTTCAACTCCGCATTCATGTCCTTGTTAAGCCCCTCAATCAGTTCCCTCAGTTTCTCGTCCATTTTCAATCCCTCCTTCGTGATTTTCCCCGACCGAAATTGCAACTGCTGGCGAACGATTTTAGCATGGCTTTCCCAAAATGCTACCAAATGTAAACACTTCCGCCCAAGCGCTTGAAAGTTAGCAGTGCAAAAGCCGAGACCAAAACCATGAAAGTGGTGATGGCGAAAGAGAGTTCAATGTTACCACCCGACATATTGAGGAAGGCGAGGACGGACAAAATTCTCCCGACATCCGTTCCTGCAACCATCAAAACTGGTGCAAATTCGCCCATTGCCCTTGCCCAAGCCAAAATAGAGCCTGCAAGTAAACCGTTCTTTGCGAGCGGCAAGGTAATGCGGAAGAAGGCGTAGGGGTAGGACGCCCCTAAACTCCTCGCCACTTGCTCAAACCTCGGGTTGACTTGGTCAAATGCTGCTTTGAAGGTTCTTATGCCAAGTGCCGAAGCGACACCAAATTGGGCGACGATTATGCCCTTGGGAGTGTAAAGGATGCCAATTGTCGCATTCAACCACTGCCCTAAACTCGTTTGTCCAAAGATGGCGACAAGTGTCAAACCGACGACGAGAGGGGGAAGGATGATTATGAGGTCAACGATTGTGTCTATGAGGATGGTTAACTGTGACCTGAAGCGGGAGAGAGCATAGGCGGTTGGAACACCAATTAAAACCACGAAAAAGGTCGTGATAGTTGCTGTTATGACACTCAACCTAAAAGCGTGCCAAAGTTCCGTTCTCGCTAACGGGTCACGCCATAAAGTGACAATTGCCGGCGCTTCTTCAACAGCCCTAAACGGCAAAATTGCGTCCATCCAAAGCAGTGACCATACAAACCCCAAGTAAACGAACAAGCCAGCGAAAACAATCGCTTTGAACCAAAACTCCGTCCAAATCAAGCGCCTGCTTGCAATCATCTTGATCACCTTCGCTGGATTTCAACCTACAGCGCATAAAAATGTAGCGTCGGCTGAAAGCCGACGCCGAGGGGCATCTGCCTCACAAGACACGGTTCCCAATTTTGTCGCAAACGAGTTATCAGTCGTAAATGACGATGTCACTTGTGGGATACAAGAGCCTAATCAAAATCCAGAAAGTCAAATTCGTTGTCCCGCCGACGACCATGCCGTATGCGAAAGGTTTGCCTTTTTGGAATGCCGAAAAGCCACCGTATTTCAACACGACAGATTTCAGCAACCAACCCAATAGCACTGAGAGCCAATATCTGTCAAGTGGCCAACCGAACCAAGTTATAAAGCCAATCGGGTGAAGCGGGAAACCGACGAAACTGAGCCTGAGTTTTATTAGCAACCAACAAGTCAAAGCGCCGATAATAAGCCCCCACCAATGGTGCGGCGTCAATGCTCTTGAAGTCGTCAAGTATTGACCGATGAAGTTGGCTGTGTTCAGGGACGAAGTTTGCGGCCACCAACCCAATTTGGGGACACTGTAGTTGTAAATGACGGTCGGAAAAACAGCGTGGCAAACAAGTATGGCAACCGCAACCGCAAGGAAAATCCAAAAGGCAGTCCTACCGCGACCGATGTTTGCCAGAGAACCCAGTTTTAACGAGTTGATGAAGTATCCTGTCGCCATCGTCGCTGTGCTTCGGAATTGAACCCAACTCATTGCTGTCAAGAGCACGATGTTGCGAGCGCCCATTCGGTTTTTCCCGAAAACATCAAACATGACTTGGTAGACTCGGAAGGGAGGCGAATAGATGTAAACCCCCGCCTCGGCAACGACACGGGCAACGACCAACCCCGTGATTAACAAACCAGCAAACATCATGACAACCCAACTGAGTGTCACTCCAGCAACCCATTTTGACCAAGCGAGGATGAAAGCGAACAAGAGAAGTAAAGTCCACAGCGCTTTCGCTTCAGTTGGCATCGTAATTGTCAAGTCCTTTTTGAGGGGTCGCACCAGCAATTTCAGAGCCGAGAACGAAACTTCCTTCAAGTAGCCCTTAGCAACCCAGACTAAAGAGGCAGCCATCACCAAATAGGCAGCAACCGATTGGAAAGTCAAGAATTCGTTGTGATACATGTCTTGACCGATCGCCATCCTAAAAGCAACTTCGCCGCGCCTGATGAACGGGAAGAGCCACAAACTTAAGCCGACCTCGCGAGAGAGTAAGTATGCAATGCCGACCATCTCTGGATAGTAGTGCAGGTTTAAACCGTTAAACGCTGAAAGCGGTCCTGACGGGAACAAGATGTCCGAAGTGCGTTGAGGTTGTGGGTCTGGAACGGCGGGAAAGTAAAGGTGCAAACCGCGAAGGGCATAAGGCAAAACAGCGACAGCAAAACCCAGCCAGAAAAGCGGTGAGCGGAAAAGGTGCACAGGCAGGCTGCGTTCTTCCGAACCCACGAGTTCTGTTGGGACTTGAGTGAGCGGGTAAAGTAAACGCTCGTGATCCTCCCATTGCTTGGCAAAAACCAAGCACAGGCAAATCAAAAGCCCATAAACGCTAACAATGTAAGGCGTCCAAGCGATGAAAGGGATAAGCCACTCGCCAAGAGGAGGTTTAGCCCCTGCCGGCATGCCTTCATACGCCCACAAAATTGCTGGGTCGCGAAAATTCAGCGATGGGACGAGGTAAGGAGGCAAATGGGGAGTGAACATGTTGAACCATTGACTTTGCGGTGAGTTGTAGTAAACCAAACCGAGCAGGTTCAAGTAAAAGTGGTTTGCATATTCTTGTCCTGAGACAGCGGCGATGGCACTGAGGATTGCAAAAACGAACAGCAATTCGGCTCGGGATAAAGCCAGCGATGGGAGCAGAAATTTCAAACCAGCGTTGATCAGGACGATAAGCAGGAAAAGAGGAAGAACACTGCGAGGCAAATATCCGGTGCCCATGATTTCGTATTTCGTCAGCGACGCCCAACCGCTGGCAGCGGTAAAGGCTGCAACCAAAAACAATGCCAAGCCTATAGCGAAAAAACGAACTCTTTTAGTGGGTGGAGCGGCGACCGTTAATGGCAAAACTGTCGCAGAATTTTGGGCTTTCATCAAAGCCAAACAACCCCCCACATGAACAAGCAACCAACCTACCCAACCGCTCCAATTTTGCCGAAAGCCTTTCAATTCGTCAACAAGTTTCAGTCTTCAGGAGCATAGAACCAAGCGCTGCAGTTAGCGTATTGTGCACCGCGTCTTGGAGATTGCCAACAAACACCCATGAGGCTCTGCTGCCAGTATTCTGGAGGCGCTTTATACCACTTCACATGCCCATCAACATGAGTGTGATTTTCTCCGACAAAGTGGCGACGACGACCATGCATGTAGTTTGGCTCAGAAGTGTAGTTGGTTGGATGGTATCGGTCATCGCGACCAATAACCTCAGCGACCAAACCATATTGGGGTGCAACCAAAACTGCGCTTGCGGGCGAACCAATGCGAGCAAGGGAGTAGAAGACCATAGTGCTTGGGTCTGTTGGGCTGGTTGCACGACCTCGTGGACAAATGTAACCGTTTGGTCCGTAACTGAACAAAGGTCGTGAACCTGCAGGACCCCTTGCTGCTTCAAATTGAGGGTCTTCAGCAGGTTTGGCGTGGCTTGGGCAAACGAAAACGGAGCGAGGGTCGCTCTTCAAGTTTTGCAAGTTCGCCGCAGTTGCCCCAGCACGAATGTAAGGCTCAACGAGGTTCTGCCAGTTGATGCGGACAATCCCTGAAGGGGTAGGAGTGTTGTAGTCGGCTGGAGGGAAAACCTCATCGTAGTCTTGGACATATTGCTGGTAACCCAATCCAATTTGCTTTTGGTTGGACATGCAAGTTGTCTGGCGGGCTTTCTCACGGGCGTGGCTGAACACGGGGAACAAGATTGCAGCCAGAATGGCGATTATGGCTATCACCACGAGCAACTCAATGAGCGTGAAACCGACACGAATCTGTTTTCTGCGATGCTGCTTCATCTTTCATCCCTCCCCATGCGGGATTTTTGCGCTTCAATGAATTTTTACCATGCATTTTCGCCTCAGTGCAAGACACAATCGTGACAAAAGTTGAACAATTTTGACCTCAAAGCGACGGTCGTGAACTAATAGGGATGGCGCGGCGCGGTCGTTTCCTTTCCCTAACTTGTGCCCTAACCTGAGATGGCGGTTGACCATACAGTCGGCGGAATTGGCGGATGAAGTAAGTGGGATGGTGGTAACCAACGAGAAAGGCGATATCGGCAAGGCTTAAATCGGTTGTTTCCAAGAGTTGTTTTGCCAAGTGAAGCCTTAAACGGGTCAGGTATCCGACAGGGGTCGTGTTCAAGTAGTTGCGAAAGAGACGGCAAAGGTATGCTGGGCTAACGCCACAGTATCGGGCTAAGCGAGCAAGGTGAAACGGGCGTTCAAAAGCGTGGTGGAGCCATTTTAACGCCCTTTGTAAAGGCAATGGCAGACTTTGCCATTGCGAAGGGAACAAATTGTCAAGTTGGGCTTGGAAGGGCAATGCATTCGTTTGAAGCAGCAGGCTGAAGAAGGCGAGGAGCAAGCCCTTACCTGCCAAGCGATGTGCGGATGGATTTGAAAGCAACTCCATCCACATGCAACACAAATCCCAAAGGCTTGGATTGAGGATCGCGTAGTGGTTGCTTTTATAGTGGACTTTCGGGGTCAAACGGCACCGATGGACAAGCGCCCCAAAGGTGAAAACGCTGACGGACAGGACATCGCAGGGAGATACTTGTTCGCCCAGAGACACATGAGCGACATAAGGGGTATTGGCTGGAATAAACACACCTCGCCCTGCAGGCAAGTTGAGCCATTGACCGTTGAAAATCATCTGGCTATTGCCTGAGACGACATAGGTGAAAAGGGGGTAAGGATTTCGCCAAGGTTTTGAGAGCATTCCCTCAATTGGCAAGATAGTTACCTTCGGCGGTATTGGCTGAAGGCTCGGAATGAAAAGGCTGCTACCAACAATGTCCAATTGGGGCAATATGTTCCGCTCAATGATTTGGGCGATTCCTTCCCAACTTCCCTCATCGTCAATCCAAGGCAGCGTTGGGATGAATGTTTGTTGTTCTTTCATGGGCGTTCACCGCACAAAACTCAATGCATCGCTACGGTCAACATTCATCTTAACGCTGTGGCACTTGGATATGCGATGTTGGGTTTCGGCGGAGGGAACTCCATCCCCTCGCCGAGGTAGAAACTTACATGGGGCACTTTCATGCGAGCGCCAGTTTGTGCTGCAACATCAAGCCGGTAAAGCGGGTCATGCATTAAAGTTCGGAAGCGATAGCGAGTTGGGATGGTTGTCGTGTAGATGCGGATTTCGCCGTCAGCATATGTGATGAGTTCCTCCCGCCAATCACCGATAATGTCCGCATAAGCCAGCGGTGCGTTGTATGCGCCTTGTGCTGGAACAGTGAGCAAATTTTTCGTTCGCCTTTCGTTCCAATCCCATTTTTCAATCACGGCGACGCCTCTATTACGATGGATGTCCAACAACTCTCTCAACAAATCTCCATCCCACCAAATTGCGAGGTTGCAAGGAGGCAACTGATATTCAGGCCAGGAGAGGATTACTTCGCCTTTTGCGGTGAAGAGCCAACGAGCGCCACCGCCAACTCCCCAGCATTCGTAACCGCGATAACGAGGGTCAATGTCGGCGGAGACGGCTCGCCCAACATCGCCCGTTGTCGGTTCTGGTGGTCCCCAAAATATTTGCCCTGTCCGAGCACAGTGAAGTTCAACACCAAAGCGTCCATAAGTCATTGGGGCTTCGTGGCTGGCGAAAACTTCCAAACCCGGTCGGTCAGGATCTATGTCCGCCAAATGGAAATGGTCACCGTGTCCCAATTTGGTTGTGTAAACTTCTTTGCCGTTGTCGTCAATCAACATGCACCCGTGAACAATCTCGTCCTTGCCATCACCGTCAACATCGCCAACACGGACATAGTGAAATCCTTGCCCCCACCATTCTTTCGGCAATTTCTCGTTGCTCCAACTCCACCGCTTGATGAGTTTGCGATTGCGGTAATCCCACGCTTCAACTTTTGTCAAGGCGTATATGCCGCGAAAGACGATGATGCTTGGACGAACGCCGTCAAGGTAAGCAATTGCCAATTTGTTGGCACTTGCTCGGTTTCCGTAATTATCGCCCCAATCGGAGACATGACCTCTCGCGATCCAAGGTGCGCGAGCCAACTCCTTGCCTGTCATGCCATCAATGACCGAGAGGAACTCAGGTCCTTCAAGGACCGTGCCATATTTGTTGCGGTAGTCTGTCTTACCGTCGCCATCGGTATCACCGATGCGCTTCCCGTCAGCGAAAACTGTCCCTTCAGAGGTCTTAATTACGACTTCGGCTCGCCCGTCGCAGTCCAAGTCGTAGACAAGGAAAGGAGCATATGTTCGTCCAAGTTCAATGTTCCAGCCCAAATTGATGCGCCAAAGGAAAGTTCCATCGCGAAGGTAGGCTTCTAAGCGAAAGGTTGTTGGACTTGGGTAGACTTGAGAGCCTGCCTTTGGACCGCGAGGTCGCAAAACGACGAAATCGTATTCACCGTCACCGTCAAGATCACCGATTCCAACCGCTTCAACTCCGTCAACTTCAGGTGGGACAGCAAGGGGCTTAAGCCTGATGGACAAGTATTGCCGAAGGGGCGAATTAGCAGGTAAGCGGTATTCCTCACTTGGTGGACCTTCTTTGCCGTTAAGAATTGGGCGAACGAAGTAGGCAATGGGTTTACTCAGGTCAACATTTTCGTCAACGAAGTTAGTTTCAAAGAGCGGCGACTTGTTCACGCGAACGGGTTTTTGGTTTCCAACTTTGCGATAAAGGTTGAAGGCAATATCTTCGGGGTCGGTTCCCAACATTCGCCAACTCACAAAGACGCGAGAACTGTCAAGTGGGATCACCACGACCTCGCGTCCCAGCCGCTCCATAATTCGGGCGGGGACTTGACGAGTTTGAAGCGAGAGGCTACAAAGAAGAACAATTGCCGAAAGTGTGATGAATTGCAGGCTACCCCTCACGGTGACCGCCCCTTTGCAAGGAGATAAAACGGGGGCAGGGCCCCTCCCCACCCCCGCCCCTAACTTATGGACCTTGGGTTATAGGACGGCTGAACAGGGCGTCTTCTGGTGCGTAATTGAAGAAGTTGCCCCAAGTCATATTGGTGAACTTCATCGCCTTGACATGTCCGTCGGCAAACAGGAAGTTGTTGGTCTCGTTGTGCCAGTGAGTTCGGTCAAATTGCTTGTTCAAAAACCAAGTCACATCAAGTGTCCAAAGCATGATAGTGTTGCCCCACATCATCCAAGGGTTAGCACTATCCCAGAAAAGCGCCAAGTTAACCGGTTGTTCAACATTGCTGAAATCGCCCCTAAATCCGAGAGGGTCGTAGCCCGGAAGGTCACTTCCGTAAACTCGGTAGTTGTAAGAGTAGTCAACTCGGTAAGCGACTTGGGGACAATCGTTTGGGTCGTTGAGCATTGGGTCATTGGGGTCTGGAGTTATATCGTTAACCCAAATCCCTCGCCCGCTCGGGCACTTGAAGAGTTGGATGTTTTTCATGTAAGGCTGCAAGACATTTCCGACCCAACCGGGGCGGAATATTTGACCGATGACATCGGGACAGACATTTGCAGCCGTTGAATAGGGGAAATACGGCGAGTAGTCCTCAATGTAACTTCGCATCGCCGTGCCGATTTGCCTAAGGTTGGACTGACACGCTGATTGCCGGGACTTCTCGCGAACTCGCGAGTAAACGGGGAACAAGATTGCTGCCAGCACGGCGATGATGGCGATCACAACGAGCAATTCAATCAGGGTGAACCCTTTCTTCGTCTTCACGAGCATCACTTTTCCCCTCCTTTCGTTGATTTCGCGCCCCA
>Ga0209080_1001588_pt1 | contig 11131 bp, 9 predicted proteins | sample JNZ110809AmetaG_FD_184123 | JGI IMG/M metagenome (GOLD analysis project Ga0209080, IMG submission 184123) | Hot spring microbial communities from Jinze hot spring, China to study Microbial Dark Matter (Phase II) - JNZ 110809A (SPAdes) (version 3) ...
CTTAAAGACCTCAATAAAGCGCACAACTTTCTTCTCGGGGAAGAATTTCTGTATATCCATGAATATCCCGCGCTTAATAACCTGTATTCCCTCGATGTAAAATGCTTCCTCAGGAACAGTTATTGTGACGCTGTCTCCCTCAATTTCTAGGGAAAATTTCTCAATGCCGACCTGCGGTATCCTCCGGTGGATTAGAGCCCTAATCTTCTCCTCAACAGTCTCGAGTTTCCTTCTCAGTGTAACTTCGTAAATGAGTGTTTTGCCGGCTAATGGCGGATTGAAGTCTAATTGGACCCTGCCAGCCCCTATCGCCCGGACGGTTGCAATTTTACCGTCAACCTCAACCCTCATCCCAACCCTAGGCGTAATGCCCTGCGCAATAAACCTCCTCAAGGGATACATCTTCACCTTCTCCGGATCCCTATTTCCGAAGCCTTTCTCTGGCGGGATCTCTACGGTCACGGTCCTTTCAGGCTCTAGGTTTAGGAGTGCTTCCTCAAGGGCTCTTAGGATCCATCCCTCGCCTATAACAACGAGCCTCGGCTCGTATATTCCGCCCTCTTGGTATATGCCCTCCCTCCTTGAAACCTCCTCTATCGTTGTGTCGAAGACCTCTCCGGTCTCAGCGATCCTAGCGACATAGTCTATTAATACGAAATCTCCTTTCTCAAGCGGCAATTAGGACACCCCGCAAAGGATTAAAAACCAAACATATAAACCTTATTTATTAAGTTTATTTTGCAGCTATGCAGTTATTCGCCTTTAGGGCTTGAGATCAACACTTATATTGTTCGCATCTATCTGTATTACTGCGTAGTTGCCATGCCTTGCGGGTCCCGGATTAACTATTAGTGAACCATCTATGTAATCCTTTCCCCTAGCCTCATGTATATGCCCACATATGGTCAGCCGCGGCCTATACCTCTCTATAAAGGCTCTTACACTAGTGCTTCCAACATGCATGCCGGCGAAGGTCCTATCCACCCTAGTATTTTTTGGCGGTGAGTGGGAGACCAGAATAATCTGGCCCGCCAAGTCCCCGCCAAGGCGCCTCACGCACCCCTCTATTACTCTCATTATTTCGTCCTCACTCATCTCGAAGAATGTGTTAAAGGGTGTTATTGGGCTTCCACCAACACCTATGAATGTTAGGTTTCCATAAGATACTCCAGACCCATGTATACATTTTACTCTATCTAGCTCTATCTCGGTTAGTGTTGGTGGATCACAGTTTCCCGGAACAAATATGGTTGGCAGCTGGGTTCCAGCCAGGATCCGCAGTAGTTTCTCCGCCTCCTCCCTCGTGCCGAAATTCGTTATGTCCCCGCATACAACTATTAGGTCCGCTCCATGAATCCTCGCTTTGGCCGCGATATTCTCGAAGGCGGATTTGGAGCCGTGGAAGTCTGTTCCGGCAAGAACAGTTATGCTCTCACGGTTCAAGATGATCCCACCAAGAATATTTATGAGTCTTGTAGGTGTAAGGGTAGGGCCGACCTCCCCCTATCGCTCGGGGAGCTCTCCTCCATCCTCTCCCATGCGCTCTTGGCGAATGCCGCAGCCTTCCTAGGATATTCTTCAACGTCCACCTCAACTATTACTGGGAATGGTGTTGGAACGGCCAGTCCCCAGAGCATTGCTTCGTGATCGGCTAGGCCGGGCAAATAATCCTTAAGTCTCTCTGAACCATACTCTGTATATTCTAGGATTGCGTTCTGGTCGTTTCCACTCTTAAGTCTGAAACATGCTACTGAATTGCATTGGGATATACAGCTCTTAAGGACGTATGCCGGCCTCTGCGTCATGATTATTAGGCCAACATTATATCCGCCAGCCTGACTTATTGTCTCAATCATTGATGCCTTGACCTCAGACTGGGCGCTCGACTCCCTCACCTCAACACCCTTCTCCGGTGCGAAATACTGGGCCTCCTCAATAACAATTATGCATGCGAAGTCGCCGTAGTCCCTTCGTCTCATAGCGTATTCCCTGATCTGGTTTAGTATGTGGCTTGCGGTTCTATGCTGGGCTTCAATATCTGTGTCAACAGAGAAATCAATTACCAGCGTGAAGTTGTTCTTTACCTCCTCAATTATGTCTAGTGTCTCGCCCCGCTGATCTAGAAAACCGCCCCTACTTTCTATGAGCCACCTAATGCTCTGGAAATACTTGTTTTTGCTCTCGGCCGTCTTAAATATGCTCCCCTGCTCAATAACCTCGCGAACCTTGCTTATTAGACTTCTACTTGTAAGATCCTCCCCGCTTAGGAGGAGGGATCTTGCAGCCTCTAAAACGACGTCCCTCTCCCTACCCTTTAACCCTATCTTCTCAGCGATTGCTCTTGGATCATTTATTTTTGGTGTGAATCTGGTGTAGGGTATTATTCTTGCGCCATACTTGACTAGGCCGCTGTATTCCCCCCTTCTATCGAATATTAGGAAGCGTGGTCTGGGCTTTAGATTTGATGCCTTAGCCACCATATTAATGATGAAGCTTGATTTTCCAGATCTCGTCATCCCGGCGACGAACATATGCCCCTTAGCAATAGCATTTAAATCTATGTAGGCCGGAATATTTGTCCCCCTAATCCTCCCTATCCTAAGCATCAGTGAATCACTTGATCCACCCCCAGACATGAAGAAGCGCTGGAGCATCTCCTCACTGGGCTCATAAACGTTGTCCCATGGTGAGGGTGCAACCTCCATAGGCCTCCACTTTCCAGCTTCATCATAATAGCCTAGGATCTCGGCGTATGCAATAACATACTCGAGCCTCTTGCCATAATCTGCCCTACGACCCTTCTTGCCGGCTAAAGGCCCTATCCTGCCAGTAATCATCTCGGGATTATAGGGTTGAACTCTAAATGTTCGGACGAGGACATATGTGCCGGGCTTGAGCGGGTGCTCAATGAAATAGAAATGGTTGACTTTTACGTGGGATCCCTCCGTAACCACGAAGGATAGTAGGTCGTGTGTGCAACCGGATAATGCGCAACCAATGATTTTTAGGTCACCCATCGAAGCCATAATTATCACCATGATTTTCATCTTTATGCCTTTAAGCGTTCCCCATCCCTCAAAACCCAGCTCTCCCCATACTGGAGGGCTAGCAGATTCATGTCCTCTGGAGCCATCTCCCCCCTCTTCACGAGATCCAGCATCTTAGAATATATCATTAGCGTCCGAATGTTTGATGTTGTGGCCGTAATCCTAGTTATATTATCAACCTCATTTATCACGAAAGGTATCCCACTCTCCTCCTCGGAAGTAGTGAAGATCAGCGTACCAACCTCATCTAGGCTGTTTAAGCAGTATCTTGGGATCTCAAGGCGGAAGGGGGTTGTGAGACCAGTCTTAATATATGAGAAGTGAATCCCTAATATGTCGTCTATCTGCCCCTCCGGAACCCCCATATTCTGGCACACCCTCCTATATCTATCGATTACCGGGTTTCTGGCCGATATGGGCCTAGGCGCCGTATATTCGCCTAGGTTAAGCAGTAGGTCTAGTAGGGCTGTGTCCCTCATCTTTGGCACGCCAACCTCGGCGCATATATCATTCATCCTAGTCCTCTTAACGAAGCCGGCTATTGGGATATCCTCCTCATAGCATTTAAGCAGTAGCTCAACAGATCTGGTTACAGTCGAGTTAAAGTCCTCCTCATACTCCCTCGTCGAGCCGAATAGTGAGGGTAGGAGCCAGAAGTTTACGAGGAGCGAGCCGTCTAAGAGCACATATTTAGGCTTCCAGATCTCGATGGCCTCAGCCGTCACCTCAAACTGTATCTTAGAGGCCAATAGAGACTCCCTGTCATGGGATCTGAACTCATCGGGCCATATTTCAGGATCCCCAACCCTAAAAATGGGATCATCAATGATTTTCCAGCCCTCGGCAGATATTGCCGCCGAGGCATATAGTGGTATAAAGGCTGATCTAAAGTCAGCCCCGTTATTCCCGGCGTCTGAGGCCACAACCCTAAGGCTGGCTATATCCTCGTCCTGAACTAGCCTTCTAACCTCGATCCTACCCCTTAGAGATTTTAGTAGGCTCCTCCTCCCCTCATTATACTCCCTCAGCTTCCGAACTATCATATCGGTTCCATCATCAACCAGCCTACTGTAGAGGTCTGGATGCAGAGTCTCCTCCTCAGCCTCGCCGAGAACCGAGATATATTGCTCCCTAAAGGCTGGGGGAATTCTCCTAAACCTCTCTCTAAAATCCTCCTCACCCAAATCTAAATCCCAAAATAAAGTAGGGGGTTTGGGGTTTTTAAGCGTAAGCTACATGTAGGGGCGTCGCGCTAAGGATAAGCCTATTACTGATGCTTAAAGGGGTAAGCTTTACCGTACTCGTCTAGGAAGAATATCTCCTCCCTAGGCTTTCTAGGTCTGGGCTGAGGCTTCTCATCTGGGAAGCCAACTGTTAAGAGTATTATTACGGATAGATTTTCGGGTATCTTCAGCACCTTTTTAACCTTATCCTCATCGAATGCACCTATCCAGCAGACCCCCAATCCCTCCTCATGAGCCTCAAGGGTCATGAAGCTTGCAGCTATGAATGGATCTTGCTTATACCACCTAGAGGCATTTGGGTCTCCTAAAACCGCAATTACAGCTCCCGCTTCACCTATGAACCTTTGACCTCTACATGCATCGACGAGTTCACTCTTAACTCCCTTATCCTTCACAACTATGAATGACCATGGCTGCCTATTGGCCGCCGAGGGCGCAAGCCTACCTGCCTCCAGAATCCTCTCTAGAATTTCCTCCGGTATAGGTTCATCCCTATACTTTCGAATGCTCCTCCTCTCGCATATGACCTTAAACACTTCCATACGCTTCCCTCCACAAACTATTGCTTAAGAATAGGGTATATGATGTTTTCCCTAGAAAGGCTTTTGCGGATTAAGAAATGTGAAGAAAGCCCTTATAGACTCTAGGTCCCCACCACCCCTCGCTATGGCCTCTAAGATTCTGCCCTCAATCTCCGAGACAAACTCCTCCGTAAACCTCGAAGATATATTCACTAAGTTATCCACTAGATCCAGCGCTATGGGGAGATTCGTCGCATCACTGAAGAGGTTGCTCTCAGAGAGTATATTCTCGAGCTTAATTGTCGGCGGATACTCCAGCTCGCAGGGTGGAAGCCCCCCTAAAAACCTAACTTGAGCCCTCCTCATGCTGGAGAAACCCTCCTTCCTAATGCCGAAATCCTTGAGCTCCTCGAATGGCTCGTAGGCCTTCCTCTCAGCCGCCTCAAATATTTCATCGAGGGGCTTTCCCTTTGAGGCTAGGTTCGCTATGCCCGTATATATTACTGGATGATGCTTTCCGAGAAGCCCCTCATACTCGAAGTAGGATTTCTCCGGCATAAGAAGCGAGAGCAGATGCTTATCTATAACATTCACCAGTGATCTATCCCTAAACTTCATGGCCACATATCCACCTAGCGCCTTAGTATGGCTCCTCTTGATTACACCGAGGACCTTACCGCTCCTCCTAAGCTCCTCAGTAATCTCGAAGGTCTCCCTCAGAACCTCCCCCTTATCCTTTGATTCTAATAGGCCCCGCTTCTTCATGTCTAATGCCGGATAAACGAAACTGTAGAAGCTTCCGTCAATGAAGAGTATGTCGCATTCCCCTAGGACTTTAAGGGCCATCTTCCTCTCATAATACGTTGTTTGAAGCGAGAAGAAGAGCCTGCTCTCATCTTGGGAGAGAGCCTGCCTCCTCCTAAATATTCCAGCCTCAAGGCTCTCACTCCGCTTTTCAACCCCCTTTAGGCAGACGGCTCCGGTTGCGAATACACCATATCTTACGCCCAGTCTCTCACTGAACCTCGGCGACCTAGAGCTGTCAACAGCCGCTATCACGGAGGTTTTATTCTGCTCCGGGAAAGAGCGTATATGAGGGGCCAGCAGATCCTTAAGGACCCTCCTATTCTCGTCTATTCTCTTAATGGTCTCAATTAATCTCTTAGCCTCTTCCTCCGCTATCTGAAAGAACTTATGTTGCAGGTCGAGTGGAAGCTTGATCCACTCCGGAAGCTCCTCAACAAACTCAGCCATATGCCGCCGCCACCAAATCTAATCCATAGGCTTATATGTGATTAATAGGGGCACTGGGGAAGGATTCATCGCACCGGCAAAATAGAACCTTCCGGGCTTAAGCTGTAGGAGGTGGTTCGGCGATATGCCGTATGGGGAGAGCCACTCTGAGGCCCCACCCTCGCCGCTGGCGTCAAGCGGATGTATCCTGCCAAAGAAGTGCGTATTTAAGTTCCTTCTGACGGCCGCATTAACACCTATCTCACCCTTAATCCCCTGAGCTATAAGGGTTAGGTTCAGCATACGCTTTCTACCCAACGCTGCCAGGTTCTTTATCATCTCGCATGTCTCGGCCTGTATTCCGCGGGCATCCCACGGAGCATATTGGGGCGCCTCATCTATTATTAGGGCCACTCCAAGATTCCTCCCGGACTCCATTAGGCCATACAAGTATTTTGATAGGGATAGGAAGAAGCCCAGCTTAGCCTCTGTTAGGGCCCCGCCCATATCAATGGCCAGCATACCCTTCCGCTCAAGCTCCTGGAATAATTCCTCTATGCTCAGAACCCCCATAACTGGGTATAGGTCTTGGGGCTTAAGCCGCCTAAAAACCCTTTTCTGAGCTCTATAGGCGGCCGCCCTAGAATCCTCCCTCTTTATACCCGCTATAACCGTCTCAACATGCTCTTTCAGCTCACTATATAGGTGTTCGGCCGGGTTCTCGGAGTTAAGATAGGCCTCTTTAACCTTCGCGGTCCAGCCATCTATAAACTCGTCGAAGCAGTCCTTAATAGTATCGTTTCTAGCGAAGTTGAATGTTTTATCCTGAAAGTAGCTTAGGATTGACTCTTCATCTAGGGCTATCTCAGATATCCGTATGACCTCCTCATTTCTGAGCATTGGAGCGTAGTCCGTTCCACTCCAGTCTAATATGAGAACTTTATAACCGGCCCTCCTATATAATGGGATAAGTATATGCCTTGTGAACCAAGACTTCCCACAGCCGGTGCTCCCATAGACTCCAACATGATATGGGAGGAATGTTCTGTCAAATGGAATCTTCCATGAGGGGTGTCCCTCCAAATAGGCATCGGACCATATGATATCCTTGCCCCTAACAATTTTATGGAATGGGTTATCCTTATCCTCAAGCAAATATACCGGTGACCTAGGCTGAATTATGGCTCTGTTAGGCTCTATCCCCTCATCCGTTATAACACCTATTGGCTCTATGGCAAATGAGTATACTTCTCTGGCTCCCGAGGGCTCGCCGCCGTGCCTAAGATATGCTACGTCCGGCCTATAGGATGTGTGGCTTAGGAACTCATTCTTTCCTAATCCCTCCCTTAGAACCCCCAATATTTCATTAACTGGATTAATCTCCCCACCATTCTTTATTAGGACAAGCTCTTCGGCGAGAACTTGTCTCTCCATGTCCTTGAGTAATATTAGCCTAGCCCTCGTCTCTGTTGCTCCATCGGCAACTCTGCCTATAAACCTCAAGTCTCCCACCACTAGGCTTCTAGGATCGTATACACCTAGAAAATAGGGGTTCGATCCATATATTTATGATGTACTCACCCTCCCATAGACGGCTTAAGCAGAATTATCCATGCGCGTAGCCCACCATGAAGAATCTGCTTACTCTCGAGAATATCGTAGCCTAGGCTCGCACATATATTCTCCATAAGATCCTTATGGACTGTTAAGAGGCAGACTCTTGAGTCGTCTTTTAGGAGGGGCCTAAGGGACGCTAAGAACTCCCCATAGATCTTCGGTATAACCTCTAGCCTACCGCTCCTAATGCCGAAGGGTAGATTCGAGACCACCTTATCAATCTTAAAGCCTACCGGAAGAACCCTCCCAATCCTCCTCGAGTCGCCAACCATAAACTTAACCTTATCCCTGACGCCAGCAGCCTCAGAGTTCCTCCAAGCTCCCTCAATACTCTTTGGGCTTACATCAATACCTATTAGTTCTAGGCCCTCAAATGCTTGGGCAGCCTCAATTATTATAGTTCCGCCACCGCAGAATGCATCTAGAACCCTATCACCCGGCTTAACATCCGCTATCCTAAGCATTGCATAGGCGATTACCGGATTCAGCGCGGAGCGGTGCTGGAAGGCCCTAGGATACCGGATCCTAAGTGAGGACCTAGTCCTCTGTACGCCTACAATGCAGAGGTTATGGGCTACGTCAACCCTAACGATGGTCTCCGGACTCTTAAGGTCGACCTTCCGGCCGTACCTGTCAACTATTGCCTGCCCTGCAACCCTCTGAACATCTAGGCTTGTGAACTCATGCTCCCCAATCCTCTCGCACGTAACCCTAAATGTTGAGCCTAATGGAATGCTGCAGCCGTAAACCCCATTATATATTTGGTCTAGTCCGCGTCTATCACGCTCAATCTCAAAGACCCTTATGAGCTCTATTACATGCTCTATGCTCCTAAGAGCGAAGACCCTGCCCAACTGATCCTCCGGTATTCTCAGAGAAACCCTACCACCAACATTACCAAACCTTAAATCCGCCTCTAAAACATCAAGTCTCTCACAAGCCTCCCTCAAAACAACATCCTCCAAGCCCGGAACTGTCGTAACCATAAGCCACACTACCCCAGCACGCGCACCAACACCGCCAGCGCCAGCAACCCCCAACATTAAACCCACCAGACAATAGCCAGACCCACAAATCCCAAAATCTAGCATCCCTCAATCCAGATTTTTAACCTTACCCTTATCAGAGTGAGATTTAAGGGCGCTGAGAGGAGGGAGAGGTATTCGGGGAGATAGGGAGGTATCCATCCCCATTAATAGATTGAATACAGAGAACCGACCGACTTAGAAAAAGGTTAAAAGGTTATCTTGCGGTAAGATTCTTCCAAGTGCAGCTAGACACATAAGGGGTGCATGGTTTGAGCGGTGTTAGAACACCAATTATACTCGTGAATTTTAAGACTTATGCTGAGGCGACTGGCGAAGCAGCTATTAGGCTGGCCGAGATGGCTGAGAAGGTTAGTGTTGAGACTAACGTCTGTATTGGCGTCGCACCCCAATTCGTCGATATACCATTAATAGCGAGGAGGGTTAGTATACCGGTCTTCGCCCAGCATATAGACCCAATAGGCTATGGAAGCTTCACCGGCCATGTGCTGCCGGAGTCCGTTAAATATGCTGGCGCAGTTGGAACATTAATCAACCACTCTGAGAGGAGGCTTAGGCTTGCGGATATAGATGCCGCCATAACAAGGGCCCGAGAGGTCGGCCTAGTATCAGTAGTATGCACAAATAATACTCCGGTAAGCGCCTCAGCGGCCGCCCTTAAACCCGACATGATCGCCGTTGAACCGCCGGAGCTGATTGGAACCGGCATACCAGTCTCCAAGGCTAGGCCTGAGGTTGTGACAGGAACCGTGGAGGCAGTCAAGAGGATCAACCCGGAGGTTACAGTTCTATGCGGAGCTGGCATAACGAATGGTGATGATGTTGCGGCGGCCATAAGACTTGGGACAGAAGGGGTCTTGGTGGCAAGCGGCATAGTGAGGGCGAAAGATCCATATAGGGTCATGCTAGACTTCGCGGAGGCAATACTTAGGGTTCAACGCCGCTGAAAAAATGCTAAAAACGGCAGTCTCTAGGTGATTATAGACTTGAAAATTAACTTTGAATGCGCCCTATGCCTCTTCCATAGGGGATACATGGAGATAATCGAGGCGACAGAGGATCCGAAGCTGAGGTTTGAGGCCGCGAGACAATTACTCAATTTTCTAGCCGAGAACCTCAGCCCAGAAGCCGTGCCAGCAATTCTCGGAACATTCCGTGATAGAATCATTAAGCGTGTAACCGGAAATCCAGACCCATATCTAGAGAAGAAGAGGCTAAGCAATATTGAGGCAATGAAGATCCTCCCACTAGCTGATAAAATAATCTCTGAGGGTGGAGATGACAAGTCGAGGTTTAGAAGGGCCTGTCTATGCGCCATCGCCGGAAACACTATAGAATTTAATATTCCGGGCCACGAATTCGGTTTTGAGGATCTTGGGAGCCTTCTTTTAGAGGCCGAGCGGAGCTTAGCCATAGACGATATATTTGAGGCATTTAGCATCGCCAAAAAATCAAATCTCATAGTTTACTTGACCGATAATGCTGGCGAGATAGCGCTCGACACCCTCCTAGTTAGGGAGCTTAAGAGGCTTGGTGGGAGGGTTATTGTGGCCGTTAAAGGTGAACCAGTTTATAACGATGCAACTATGGATGATGCCCTCTTCGTTGGGATGGATAGGGTTGCGGATAAAGTAATAACAACTGGCTCGGATACTATGGGCCTAGTAACCTCCGAGTGCAGTGAAGAATTTATGGAAGCCTATAAATCCGCAGATTTTGTTGTGGCAAAGGGCATGGGAAATGCTGAGACCTTAACAGAGATGGATCTTACGGCCCCACATCTACTCCTGCTTAAGGCGAAATGCATGAATGTTGCCAGATACTTTGGCGTTGAGCGGGGCAAGAGCATAGCCAAACTCCTATATCCCAGAAAGCCGAACATTAACTTTTAGGGGCTAGGGGAAAGGGAGATGGATGCTAACAAGGGTTAGGGCTAAAGTTCAGGGATGGATAATTGCGGAAGCCAAGCTAATGCATAGGGCAGGCCTAAAACCGAACATGGTGAGCGTTATGGGCGTGGTCTTCGGCATACTATCTGGGCTAGCATACTGGGCCGCCGGCTCATCCACAAACATAGAGATATATAGAATTTATCTTCTCTTGGCAGTCCTTCTCATATCGCTATCCGGCTTCTGCGATGCCCTAGATGGAGCATTAGCCAGACTATATGGTGAGATAACAGCCTTCGGAGGCTTCTTAGACTCCCTACTCGACAGATATGTGGATGCAGCAGTCATATGTGGATTGATTCTTGGGGGGCTGTGCGAAATCCCATGGGGCCTCCTAGCCCTACTAGGCTCGCTCCTAACAAGCTATGCTAGGGCTAGGTCTGAGGCTGCAGATGTGCCAATGGAGAGCATAGGCTTAATTGAGCGGGCTGAAAGGCTCCTAATAATAATCCTAGCGAGTATAATGGGCATAAT
>Ga0209080_1001590_pt1 | contig 11122 bp, 8 predicted proteins | sample JNZ110809AmetaG_FD_184123 | JGI IMG/M metagenome (GOLD analysis project Ga0209080, IMG submission 184123) | Hot spring microbial communities from Jinze hot spring, China to study Microbial Dark Matter (Phase II) - JNZ 110809A (SPAdes) (version 3) ...
AAGCCTCTCGCATTGCTCGCAGTTGCCCTTTGACCGCTTCTATTAACTCAAGCAACTTTGCTCGTTGCTCGGGTGAGAACGGGTTTGGGATTTTGCGAAAAATCGTAACGGTCTCGTCCGCTTGCAGCAGGCGTTCAAATCGCAATAAATGCTCTTCAAGTTCTGTCAACGCTGCAGCCAGAAACCTTTTTTGGTCGCTGTTCAATGCCATTTGAGTTCACCGTCCAACTTTTCGGTAGTGTTGGTTTCTTGAGCCCACGAACTTGATAGCATCAGGGCTTGTTCCCGACGGCAGGAAATTTCGCTGAATTAATTCGGCACTCGCATGTTTCGCCACTAACCGCTAACCAAAGCCAGTGGCATGGATGAGGCGTTGTGAGTTGTGAGTTGAGCGTTGAAAAAACGCTACGCAAAAAAACGCGAATTTTCGCTCATGAGTTCGCATGAGTTCGTGCTACGGGCTTTAGCCCACAGTTGATAGCGAATTTCCGTAGGGGCAGATGAAATCTGCCCGTTTTTCTCGGGCGCATTCCATGCGCCCCTACTTGGTCGGCGAATTTTCCGTAGGGGCAGATGAAATCTGCCCGTTTTTTCGGTCTCATTTCATGAGCCCCTACTTTTTGGTCGGCGAATTTCTGTAGGGGCAGATGAAATCTGCCCGTTTTTCGGGCGCATTTCATGCGCCCCTACTTGGTCGGCGAATTTTCCGTAGGGGCAGATGAAATCTGCCCGTTTTTTCGGGCGCATTTCATGCGCCACTACTTGGTCGGCAAATTTTCCGTAGGGGCAGATGAAATCTGCCCGTTTTTTTTCGGGCGCATTCCATGCGCCCCTACTTGGTCGGCGAATTTTCTGTAGGGGCAGATGAAATCTGCCCGTTTTTTCGGGCTCATTTCATGCGCCCCTACATAGAGGGCGACGCTGCCGAATTTGAAAGGCGTCGGGTTGACACCGACACTACATTTCAAAAATGCGTCGCAATGACGCTTCCGCTTTCACTCTCACAGTTAGCCACCGAGATTGAGCCAAAAATTTCAGCGCTTCAACTGCTTCAGGCAAGCGAAAATTGCCCAACGCTTCCGCAATCGCTTCCAACAAAGCCATGTCCCTGCTCGTCCTCGCTTTCTCGCAAAGTGCTTGCAACCCGCGTTCATCGCCGATTTTGCCCAAAAGCAACGCAGCGAAGGCTCTCGTGTTTGGCTCGGGATGGTCAAGGGCATGAATGAGTCGCTCAACATAGTCGCTGCCAATCGGCTCGTCCAAATTCGCCCCGCACCGCTCACAGTTCGTTGCTATCTCAGGGTTCATGGCAAAGCATCTCGGACAAAATTTCGTCAACATCTAATCTCACCACACAAGCACCCAACAAAAAATGGCTCCTGCACCCGCTTCACTTCTTGGATGCAGGAGCCATCAGCGCCGCTCGTTTGCGGCGCAGTTTGGAGCGGCAAAAACCTGTGCCGCTCACGGGCAGGCTCCATTGCCCACGCACATTTTGTCACATGCCCAGTTAAAACGCAAAACTAAATTTTTGTCAATGGCGAGCGCATGAAGTGTCCAAGGACGGCATAATTTGTGTGGGCAACCTGAACCTTTGCCGAACGCTAAATGTTCAGTGACCGAAAATGTGGCGAATTGCCAAGAAGTTAAAGCGCAAGGTCAAACGATGGCAAAGCGGTGCGTTGAAGTGGGGTGAGTTTTTTGTTTCCTTTGCTTCAATTTTGCTTGTCGGATTCTTCATGCTGGCAATCGGCTTGCCGACTTTGTGTATGTTCCCACTCATTGTAGTGGCAGTCATTGCAGCAACGCCTTTAATCGTTGCACTCTGGGAATTTAAACTCAAATCACTTCATCCGCTCGTTCGTCAACTTGGAAGCCACGATGAACAAAAGCGCAGGGAAGCATTTCAGCAACTGCTTGAGATGGGCGATGAAGCAATTCCGCTCTTCATTCAGGCGTTCAACGCTCCAGTTGAAATGGCGCCCTATGAAGACTGGTGTGGATTTTGGGCGCATCGGCTCGCTGTTGAAGGTTTGGGAAGACTCAAAGCGAAAAGTGCGACCAAAGTGCTCATTGACGCTTTAAAACACAAAGACGCTGGCGTTGTGGAAAAAGCCGCTTGGGCTTTAGGCGAAATTGGTGCCGATGAGGCAACGCCTGATTTGCTCCCGCTGCTCGCCTATGAGGCTAACGAATGGACAAACGCTCAAGAAGATTCTGTTCGTCAATCGGCAAAAGTAGCACTGGAGAAATTGGGCAAAGGTGAATTGGTGGATGCGATTTTACAATTGCTGGGACGGGAACGAGATCAAGAAGCGATTGAACGAGTCCGCGATTCGTTCCTGCAATATCGCTCTGCCATCGTCAAAGCGTTGTTGGTGGCACTGAAGGGAAGGAATACATTTGCTGCAACTCAAGCGGCGTGGGCTTTGGGCAAGTTGAACGCCGTTGAAGCGCTACCAGTTTTGGAAAAACTCGCCAATTCATTTCGCACGCCATATCAAGTTCGCCAATCTTGTCAAGAAGCAGCATCTTGGCTTCGCACTATCGCGACTTTGCCAAGTCCCGCCAACTTGACGAATATCACCACCGAAAACTTGCCCGCAATTCCCGACCCCAACTCAATCCCAACCGATACACTTCCGAGACCTGCTACGCCGTCAGAAGAAGGCGACTGACAAGCACCATTTTGGCTCGGCAGGAGCCTCGCCCTCCCAGAAACTCCTTTCTTTGCACTCCGCAACTGTTTTGGCTTGGCGGGAATTTTGCCTCCACCATTTCACGGGATTTCATGGAAACCAAAAAGCGCATTTTGGAACTGCACCCAACGCGAAATTAAACAATGCCGTTGACTTGTGCCCTGAAAGAATGCACACTTTGAGCGGGTGAGCCGAAATGTTCAAGCACTGCTGTTTGCTGTTGACAACCGTTGCGATTTTGACGGGGGAGGTTTCAGCCCAGTTCGCTCCGCCTTACATCGCTGATTATCGCGTTGAAATTGACTTGCACCGCGACAGCACCTTAACTGTCGTTGAAACCATTGTCGTTAACTTCGGTCAAGTCCTTCGGCACGGCATTTACCGCAAAATTCCCTTCCGCTACAAGCGGACTGTCAAAAGAGTTCCAATAGCATACAACTTACGCATCCGCCTGATTTCGGTCACTGACGAACGAGGGAACTCGTATCCCGTCAAGGCATGGCGGGAGGGCGATTACATTTTCTGGCGCATTGGCGACCCGAAGCGATATGTCAGTGGGCTGAAAACTTACCGCATCACTTACTCCGTCACCCGCGCAATCAACTTCTTTGACGACCACGATGAACTTTACTGGAACGCGACTGGTCATGAATGGGAGTGGGACATAGCGCGGGCTCACTGCATTGTCAACCTGCCTGAAGGCACGGACATGAACAAAGTGAAGGCAACTTTTTACACTGGGTATTTCGGCTCGCATGAGCGAAAAGGGCGGATGTGGCGAGAAGGGAACAAGTGGCATTTCGCGACGGGGCATTTGCGTCAAGGCGAAGGCTTGACAATTGTTATCGGTTTGCCCAAAGGGGTTTTGCAACCGCCACCTGCTGCTAAAGCGACGATGTGGTTTCTCGCCGACAACTGGGGTTTCATCGTTGCGATTTTGCTCCCGTTGCTCACTTTTGCAACGATGTTTCACCGATATTGGCACTACGGTCGCGACCCGATTTGGCGCGAGAGCATCGTCGCTCAATACCGTCCACCGGATGACTTGACACCTGCCGAAGTCGGAGTTTTGCTTGATGAGCGTGCGGACAACATTGACATCGTTGCGACCGTCGTTAACCTTGCGGTCAAAGGCTATTTGAAAATTCGCGAAGTTGAGACCCAAAGGCTTCTGTTTCTCAAGGGCGTGGACTACGAGTTCGTCTTTCTGCGAGACGACGACGCTGAGTTGAAAGACCACGAACAAATTGTTTTGAACGGGTTGAGAATGGGGCTTGGTGAAGCCACTCAATCGGTTCGGCTCTCTGAGTTGAAGGAACGCTTCTATACTTACTTGGAACGGGCAAAAGACAGCCTTTACAAAACGCTTACTCGCAACGGATTCTTTGCGGAAAATCCTGAAACGGTTCGCGGCACTTACCTCGGTGCGGGGGTTTTCGTGGGCGTAGCGGTTTTCGTGATTGGAGTTTTTCTCGTGGCAAACAATGCTCCTGCTGGATTGGCGCTCATAGTTAGCGGTTTGCTGACCGGCTTCACCATCGCCGCTTTCGCTCCTGCAATGCCGCGAAAAACAAACAAGGGCGCAAGGGCGCTCTGGCACATACTCGGTTTTCGCGAATTCATCCGACGAGTGGAGAAAGACCGATTAGAACGAATGCTGCGAGAAGACCCGAACTTGTTTGACAAAGTTTTGCCCTATGCGCTTGTTTTCGGTGTTGCCGACGAGTGGGCTGAGAAGTTTGACGGGCTATTGCAGAGACCACCTGACTGGTATGAATCCGACAGATGGACACCGACAACTTTTAACGCGAGAACTTTTGTCTACAGTTTGGGCGACAGCGTTTCGTCAATGAGAAGTGTCTTCCCTTCGTCGCCGTCAAGAAGTTCTGGAGCAGGTGGGGGAAGCAGTGGGTTTGGCGGTAGTGGCTTTTCCGGCGGCGGTTTCGGTGGAGGAGGAGGCGGAGGTTGGTGAAAGGCGAACCAAATTCCTGTCTGTTTTGGACAAGCGGGAGTTTGACCTAAGTTACTCAAGGGAGGTGAGGGCACTGTGATGAACTTGCAAGCGTGGCTAACGGAAGTGGGGAAATGGTGGCAGGGGCTGACGACTTCGCAGCGTGAAGTGCTGATTGTCGCTACAGTGATTGTTGGTGCTTTAATCGTCGGCAAAATCGCTGGAACGATTGTCAAGTCGTTGGTCAAAAGTTTCGGCTTAGATGAAGTTTTGAGATTTCCTCTGGCACAAAAACCTTCGCGGGCAAACAAAACTCCGTCCGATGCAGTTGGCTACCTTTGCGTTTTGACTGTTTGGGCAGGATTTGCTTGGTGGCTCATGGTTCGGCATCAATTAACGGACATCGCCAACGCAATCCGATTCGCATTAGGACGAGTTTGGATTTTGGCAGCGATTGTGGGGTTGTCAGTTGGGTTTGCCAATTGGTTCATAAAGTTGCTCCTTGACTTTCTGCGAGGTCAAGCAGCCCGGGAATTGACGGAGAAGTTTTCGCTCCAAATGCGGGAGCATTTCTCGGAAGCGATTGTCCGAGCATGTGCCCTTCTCGTTTACGCCTTCCTGCTTTTGCTCGCGTTGACAGTTACGGCAGACCTCTTCGGCATGGCGACAACCGCGAGCGCAATCAAGTTGCTTTGGGAATTGAGTTTGAAGTTGATTATCGCTGCAATTGCTTTGGGTGTGGGATGGTTGGGCATTCAATGGTTGGAGAAGTGGGTGAAATTTGCCGAAGTTGAGCAATCCCCATTCAACCTCATCAGTTTTCTGGTTCGCTCGGGGGTCATAGGTGCTTCTTTACTGCTTGTGCTCATTCTGTTAACCGGCAGCCAAAGCGTTTTAATCGCTCTTTTGCTCGTCGCGGTTCTCGCCTTCTTTCTCGCCCCGCTTCGCGAATACATTCCCGACATCTGGTCGGGTTGGATGCTGAAGTTGCACAATGTCCGTGAAGTTGAAATTAACGGCGAGCCAATGAAGTTGGAGAGAATTGGGATGCTCGCCAGCGAGTTAAAAGCCGACTCTGTGGAGTCTGTGAAGGTGGTGAAGAACCACAAGATATTGCAAGCCTTTTTGAAACGAGAAAGCCATAAGGAACTCGTTTCCTGATGGCGGAAAAATTTGCAGGTTGGGAGAAACCTGAGCGACGAAATAGGTTTTTCCCCACAACCTGCAAGAACAACTGACCGACCGCAATAAGGAGTTTGTCAATTTGTGAACCGTTGCCGCAAATTACCCTACCTCTTCCGGCAAAGGTTGGTTTGCAACGGGAGGGATTTCTTCTTCGCTGACTTCCATTCCCGCTGCCTTCGCTTGCCTGAGCAGTTCGCCCGGGTCCGGGATAGGCGAGTAGCGATGGTCAAAGTAGGTGATGTTCAAGTGACGGACAATGCGGTTGTAAGCGTCGGCGAGGCTGGGTGTAGGGACATTGTAAAGGAGTGCGATTTGCTCCAGCGGTTCGTCAATAAGTGCCATTTTGTCAATGATTCGGTGAACGGCTGCAGCCCAAACGGATTGGTCGTGAGCAGCCAATTCGCCTTCTTTCCGGAAATCGCGCCACAGCCTAACGGCTCGCGCAATGGATGTCAAGGGGTAATATTCCTGCTGCATCGTCCCAATCAAAACTTGTTCCACGCCATCTAAACTGGCAGTTGGCGAGATTTGCAACCCATAAGATGTCAAGTAGACACCGACCGATAGATCGCTTTGGGGGTCGGGGCGGTCGCTGAGATAATGAACCGCTTCAAGGTGCCACGGGGAGATTTCAGAGATTTTCCAGACGCCGTTCTGCTGGCGGACGCGAAAGACAACATAACCAATAGGTTCGCGGGTGTCTTGGGTGACCTGCTCACCTTCAAGCCACACACTGTCGCCCAGAACAAGGGCTCGGGTTAAACGGACGATGCACGGTCCGCGCAGTGCGGCAGATGCGGCATACAACGCTGGTTCGCCAAAAAGTTCGTAAAGAAGCGCGGCATCACTTTGAGGCTCCAAAACGGCGGTGAGGGCTGCCTCGTTTTCTTCCATTAAAGCGTCATAGAAAGCCCACACCACATCTACTGCTTCCTTCGGCACTGACATACTAAATCGCTCCTTCCGCCGCCGAGGCGGCAAGACATTCCGAACGGGTCGCAAAATCGCTCTCCGTTGCGGTTGCCTTCATTGTGACACTGCGCAAGGTGAAATGCAATACTTTTGGCTATCAACGGTGCTGAAGGATGCGCTAAGATTTTGCTGCCAGTGTCGCAAAGGTGAAGCGAAAAGGAGGCGACCCAAATGACTCGGTTGTTTGAAATCCTTTGGGAGACTGACCCAGAGATTTTTGAAGCCATTCTCGCAGACCTTGAGCGTCAGAACCTTTACTTGAACTTGATTGCCAGTGAAAACTACACGAGCCCTGCGGTTCTGGCGGCTTTGGCGAATCCAATGCAAAACAAGTATGCGGAAGGTTACCCCGGGCGGCGATATTATGGCGGTTGCGACTTCGTTGATATCGCCGAAAGGTTGGCAATTGAGCGAGCGAAGCAACTTTTTGGTGCCGACCACGCCAATGTTCAACCCCATGCCGGTGTTCAGGCAAATATGGCTGTCTACTTCGCTTGCTTGCAACCGGGCGATGTCATTCTCGGTCCTGCTTTGGCTCATGGTGGACATTTGTCACACGGCGCTCCAGTGACAGCATCTGGGAAGTTGTATCGCGTGGTTCAATACGGGGTGAGCAAAGACACCGAAACCATTGACTTTGCCCAAGTTCGCCAACTTGCCAGAGAGCACAAACCGAAACTCATCATTTGCGGTTATTCGGCATATTCGCGCACCGTTGAATTTGACAAGTTTAGGGAGATCGCCGACGAGGTTGGTGCGCTTTTGATGGCTGACATCGCCCACATTGCCGGTCTGGTTGCTGCAGGTGCTCACCCATCACCTGTCCCTTACGCAGAATTCGTTACCACAACGACCCACAAAACTTTGCGGGGTCCGAGAGGTGCTTTGATTTTGTGCAAATCGGAATGGGCACAGGCTATTGACAAGGCAGTCTTCCCCGGAACTCAAGGTGGTCCGTTCATGCATGTCATCGCGGCGAAGGCGGTTTGCTTCAAAGAAGCGATGAGCGAGGAATTCAAACGCGACCAGTTTCAGACCGTTGCCAACGCGAAAGCGCTCGCTGAAGAGTTGCAGCGTCAAGGTTTCCGCATTGTCTCTGGAGGCACCGACAACCATTTGATGCTCGTTGACCTTCGTCCGTTCAATCCGAACTTGACGGGAGCCGATGCGGAAAAACTTTTGCAGCAGGCTCACATAATCGTCAACAAAAATGCGATTCCCTTTGACGAGAGACCACCGATGAAGGCTTCCGGCATTCGCATTGGAACACCCGCCTGCACCACTCGCGGGATGCGTGAAGATGAGATGAGACAAATTGGTCGCTGGATCGCTCAAGTGCTTCGCGACCCAACGGATGAAACGATTGAGCGGGTTAAAAACGAAGTCGTTGAATTGTGCCAACAATTTCCGGTTTACACTGATTTGTGGGAGACGATGAAAAGTTTGCGTGTCGGTGCTCCCGCCTCAAGTTCATGAAATGCCTCCTTCACCATATTGTCGGGTAGCGGGACGCAGTTTTGGACTTGTCAGCAAAAATGCCTTTGCACCCTGCATGCCTTGAGGGGGTAATGAGCAATGGTTCGCAAAGCGGTGATTTTGGCTGCAGGTTTATCAACGCGAACTTACCCGCTCACCGTCAAGAAGCCCAAACCGCTTTTAAAGTTGGCAAACGAACCAAATTTAAGCCACCTAATTCGTGGGCTAAAAGTCGCCGGGATCGGGCATATCATCCTCGTTGTCGGGTTTGAACGACAGCAAATTGAGCAAAAGTTCGGCAATTCTTTTGAGGGTGTCCGCATTGATTACGCCTTGCAAGAGCAAGCCCTTGGAACCGGTCATGCCGTCTTACAGGCAGAAAATTTTGTCAAGGGCGAACCGTTTATGGTTCTCAATGGCGACGATTTGTTGCTTCCAGACGCTCTGAGGGAAGGGGCGAAAACTGTCCCATCGCTCATCGTCGCTTGGCACCATCAACCTCAAAGGTTCGGCGTGGTTGAAGTGGCAAACGGTTATGTGCACCGAATTTTTGAGAAGCCGAAAGAGGCACCACCAAAAGCGTTGGTCAGCACAGGCGCTTGGACCTTGCCCGCAGAAGCGATGGATTGGCTTAAAAGGTTAACCCCTGCCGAAGACGGAGAAATCCGATTGCCGGACATAATGTCCAACTTGGTGCAAATCGGGCTGAAAGCGGTTGTGACTGAAGATGGTTGGATGCCTGTGACCTATCCTTGGGATGTCCTGCTTGCCACTAAGCATTTGCTCAACTTGTGGGGAACGAACCGAATTGACAATTTGTTGCCACCACCACAAGTCTTGGGCGAAGTTCACCCAACCGCCGAATTGGTCGGAGATGTTAGGGTTGAAGCGGGGGCAAAAATTGGTGCTGGAGCGAAGGTCGTCGGTCCTGCAATCATAGGCAAGGGAAGTTTTGTCGGCGAGGGATGCGATATTGTCCGAACAGTTGTCGGCGAAAATTGCAACATCAAGCAAGGCGCTCACATTGAGGACAGTGTCTTGCTTGACAATGTTCAAGTCGGAGAAGATACGGAGATTGAGTGGAGCGTGCTCGGAGACAATGTGGTGGTTGGAAGCGAGGTTAAGGTTTACTCAAAAGTCCCGACAGGCATAACTGTTCGTTCAGTGGTTAAAGGTCAACTTGTTGACACTGGCATGGAGCGCTTCGGGTGCATCATCGGTGACGGCGCCCGGATTGGCGACCGGTGTATCTTCTACCCCGGCGTCAAAGTTTGGGTCGGTAAAGTTGTGATGCCGAGGTCAGAAGTGATTGAGGATGTAAGGTAAATTGGCTTGGTGGGTCAACACCTCAAAAGCAAAACGCCAAGCAAGTTCTTTTGTTCAACCAATGGACTTTCATCAGGAACTTTAAACGGGTTGATGATACCGCATCAAAACGGTGGCAGGGGCGGACTTGCCGCTGCCCGAATACGGCTTTCGGATGATTCGGCTTGATTGCCTGCCCAATCCTTTGCCTGCACCTTTATCACCACCCATTGGGTTGAGTCTGTCCCAACTTCGCCGGCATTCCATTGAGCAACGAAACTGACGCTGAAAGTGTTTGAACCAGCAGGCGCAGACATGGTTTCTATCTTCTCCGTCCCGTCAGGATAATTGACCAAAACAGAAACGCTTTGCACCCCTGAGCCTTCATCTGTCACCTTTGCTTGAACTGTCACTTGCCTACCTGGCTCAATCAAACTTGAAGGGTTAATTTGAACATCAGTGATGCTTGGAGGCGTCGTGTCAGAAGGTCCGCCACCACCTCCTCCACAGCCGACACTTAACACTATCGTCATCGTCGCCATCAACCATCTAATCCATCGCAGCATTTTTTCATCTCTCCTTTTTCGGGGGCGCGTCTCTTGACGCGCCGATTTCGGCGATTTGGAGGGCGCATCTCTGATGCGCCGAAAGAACCCTGAGCAGCGGTTCAGGAGAACCGCCATCCGACCCGTTTTTCGGGCACATCACCGTTTTTCGGGCGCATGGCCATGCGCCCCTACGGTCTCACCCTAATGGTCGTCACCGCTTGAACCTGACGACCCTCTTCGTCAACCGCTTGAACCCTAACGAGATAAACTCCCATGCTCACTCTCGCTCCATTGTCATTAACGCCCCGCCATGTGAGACGGTGTATCAATGAACCAGCACTTCTGGGAACTTCTAAAACAGCGACACGACGACCCGTCAATGTCAAAACCTCAGCGGAAACTTGTGCTGGCTTGGTTAAGGCAAACTCAATCGCTACCCCTTGCCCCCTCATTGGCATCGCCTTCAATCCAACAATGCGCAAAGGTCGCTCATTGCTCAACTCAGCGATAACCTTGAACCGCCTCTCCGTCTCACCTTCATTTGGCACAAACCGATATTCTGTCTGAGTCCTCATGTATCGCCTCGTCCCTGTCTCAAGGTCAACCAAAGTCAAACTCACATCCTTTGGAGCATATCCAACCCCATCCCAAGTCAAGGTCACTTCTTTTTGCCTCGTCCCTCGTCTCCCGTCCCTCGTCCCGAACTTCACAACCACATCCCAAACTTGCTGCCTTGCTGCGTTGTTCCTAACATCTACTGCCAAAGGAGCACCGTTATTGAGCATCAAAACTTGGACATTGCTGCTTCCTTCAGGCGGTTCGGGTGGCAAACCGATTGATAAGCCCCTTGAGCCCTGAGAGACTCCCAAAATTGCCTCGCCACTCTCATCATCAACTTTCGCCACCAACTTCACTGTCCATCCATTGCCTTTCACTACTCGTCCCGCGTCCCTCGTCCCCCGTCCCTTGCTCTGGCTTGGTGGTGG
>Ga0209080_1001593_pt1 | contig 11114 bp, 11 predicted proteins | sample JNZ110809AmetaG_FD_184123 | JGI IMG/M metagenome (GOLD analysis project Ga0209080, IMG submission 184123) | Hot spring microbial communities from Jinze hot spring, China to study Microbial Dark Matter (Phase II) - JNZ 110809A (SPAdes) (version 3) ...
TATTCAACCGAAAGGAACGCAGCACCAAAGAGGACGATGGCTAATCCGATGACCATCCCGAGTTTCGTCCACTTATCCGCTTCAACGGGATTTTGAAGCATCAAGAAGTCAAGCCTGCTGATGAAAAGTGAAAAGCGTCCCATGACCGTGTTGCCGAAAACTATGCCGAAAGTTAACATCAAAAGCCATCTCCCCAAATTCGCTGGACCTCTAATCAAGACATGGCGATGCTCAACGCTGAAGAAGAAATAGACCATGACGCATAAAAGGACGCCAACGAAGATGGCGTTGTTGATTGCTGTGGCAAAGTCAACACCGAAAATAGGTCTAAACGAGTCTTGAATTTGAGGCGGGACTTCTATAGTGAACGCCTTGAATGTGTAGCCCGCCGCTGACAGGCTCATGAGGAAACTGAGGGAAAGTCTGCTCATCCAACCGAAGCGAGGGCTAAGGACAGTGTAATACATCAAACCAACGACCAAAGCGAAAGCCCACCACCACCTATATCCGATGCAGTGCCTAAGTTCGTCAAGGTGAACTGTCGCCCCTGACCTAACAAGGGTATCGTTGGCTTGAAACTCAACTGCAACGACATCGCCCAAGACGCGGTATTTGCCAACCTTTTCAAAGTCCCTGAAAGGTTGACCTTGAACTGAAAAATCCCTCAACTCAAGCCTTAGTTCCCTCCAGCCCGAAAAGTCCGTTGATATGTTCGTGCTTAAAGATGCCTCTTCTGGGGCGTCGGGATTGTGAATCCGAACGGTTAACTTGATTTGCCCATTGGTGACAGATGAGTCAAGGTGAAGCCAAAGTTTCAAATAGTTTGGAGCGCCCCAATCGGGCGGGATGCCGACGAGCCGAATTTGTGGGCTCTCCGAGGGTTTCCATTTCCACGAACCGTCACCCACTCGTTTTACAGTTTTGTCAAGTTCAACACCTTCCAAATGAGGTGGCTTATCAAAACTTGCGACAGAAACGCTGGTTTCTGTTACCATCGGACGGAACCATTGGGGGTCAAGGACCTTGTTTACCGTTTCAACGAGCCCAAAACCCAACGCTAAGCCGATGTAAAAGTGCTCAAGGATTCGGTAAACGCGATTTTCTCGGTAGAGGATGGTGTAAATTCCCAAAGTGCAAACTGCCCCAATCCAGTAAGCCAGCATTTTTAGTCCTTCGGGAATTGCAGGCAGCACCCCGATCACCTCACAGTCTTCGGATTTGCCTTCTACGGTAACTCAGCCACATCCCCAAGTTGCCAAGGAAAATGAGCAGTAAGGCAGTGATATGCCCCATTGACTGAGGCATCATCCGTCTGTAGCCTTCTCTTTGCAAATTCAAAAGCGCCTCATACTCGGCAGCGCCTTTCAATCCGACCATCAAACCCGAAAGTTGACCAGTCGCAAGGTAAGGGAATTGCTCAGGACCGATAATACCAGTGCAACCTTGTGCGAGCGGGACTTTGAATTGACCCCAGAAGGTTTGAATGTAGTATCCCAACAGTCCTGCACCTGTGAACTCGGCAACGAGACCTATGTCGTTTGCAGACCTAACCTTTCGCATCAAAGGTATCTCAGACAAGGGCATTCCTTTTGCGTCTTTGGGAATCATTTGCCAAATGCTCCGGCAAAATCGCTCAAGGGCAGGCTGACCACCTGTGATGTAGCCTAAATTGACATAATCGTGACCGTATCGGTAGCCGTATTTTTTCGCCAACCTATCAGCATAACCTTGAACCAATTGCGGACCTTGGATGGCGAGACCAATGATAACGAACGGGATGCGTCGCCTCATTAAGTGCTCAAGCACCGCTTGGACTTGAGGTCCGTTTTCGCCTTCAGTGCCGGTATCAAAATCGGCTGCTATTAGCACCACTTTGCCTTTCGGGACTTTTTCAACTGCCTCGTAAAACTTCTGTGTTGGCAGGGTGGGAATGACCGGCAATCTAATCGTGACGATGAACGGCAGAGCAATGGCGATTGAGACGCAAAGGTAAATGATACGCCTGTCAATGCTTTGAAATTTCGCTAACCATTGAGCAACTTGCTCCAAGTCGCATCACCTCACAACTTAGGCTTTCAACGACCTCCAGCCGTGAATGTTCTCTCAAGGCTGAGCCAAATTCGCAACGCTGCTCCAAGTGCCCCAACCCATAAACCGAAGAGGATGGCTCTTTGTGTTGGGGCGTTGATTTGTGTCGTTAGCCAAATGGCTGCGTTTTCCAACCTAAACCACTTCAGCCAACCTTCGGCAGGCAGCCACGAGGTCAACCATGTCCCAACGGGAACATTGGCGAGCATGACGATTATCGCAGCAGTCATGAGCAATCCCGCTTCAAGGGTTCGGATGCGAAACGCCCGATAGGCTGCGCTGACGATGAAAAACGCAAGAAGCGAGAAGACCGTTGAAGTCAGTGGGAGCAGCATACCTTCAAAGAGCAACTTGTGCATTCCTTCCCAAAAGGCAATTTGCCCTGTCCCTGCTCCCTTTGCCCAAAGTTGCGGTGAGTATCGTTGAATAAAACCGACAACGGTCATGAGCAAAAATCCTGCGAAAAAGGCGAGACTGAAAGGCAAATTAGCCGTCCGTTGAAGCACATGTCTGCCGTGAATGAGCACGAGGTTAACGACCCCAAGCCCAAAGGTGAACGCCGCCAGAACTTGAACCAAATTGCTAACCGAGTCGCGAAAGGGCGTCAGAAAATTGTGGCGCGGGATGTAGAACTCAACGGGGAAGTAAAGCCCAGCGAGGAAGACAACAACAATTGTCAAGATGCGCTTGAATTGAGGCGGTGATGCGTGAAGTGCGGCGAGACCAACGATACTGACAAAAATTGCGCCGAAAATCAAAGCAAGGTTCAACCAAAAGTCCCTTACTGGCTCAAACATCTTTCACCCTCACCCCAATCCCAAGAATTTCAAGACCGGTGTGGGTAGAAGTTTCTGGAACACGGTGGTGGCGAAAATGAGCGCCGTAAGGGCAATGCGGCAAATATCCTGCCCCCAGACACTGCCAAGCAAAATTGGTTCTCTTGTCAAGTAAGCGGTGACGGCGTAATACTCCTCGCCGATAACGGTAAAGTCGCAAGCGGCGATGAAGAAAGGAATCTGCAAGGTTGAAGGTGTGCCTGCGATTTGGATAGCACCTAAGGCTTGTCCCGTTTCAGCCAAAATCAAAGACTCAGCAGCAAAGTTGCCGAAGAAAAAGTTTGCAGCCACTCTCTCTCGGTTCATCAAACCGACAACGCCCGAAGCGAAAGCAAACTGGTCACCGGAGAGGAAGCGAATGTCTTCAGGGCGAAAAGCCTCCGGTGCTCCTCCCTCTGCGTAAGCCTCTTTTAAAACCTGCTCAGCCATTGTCATTATCACCGTGTCGGTCACCGGCATGATTATGCGGGTTCGGTATCTTGCAGCAAGTTTCGCTATGTGACCAGCAATGGCAACCGCTTGGAAACTTGGGACATCAATACCGGCAAGTCCCGGGACGAAAAGCATTGGGCGCCCCATCTCCGTTGCTCGCCCGACGGCTTCCTCAATGGCATCAATGGCTGGCAAACGCCTGATGTGAAGTTGTTTGCCGCCGTAAGCCATTGCGATACCTGCTCCGATTAGCGCCGTCAAAATCCAAACAAGCCAAGGGTAAAGGGTTGACCAATCTGCATGTTGCATCGGTTCTCTCACCTCGTTTCTCTTCTACATTTCTCGCACCAACTACCGCTGGCTAAAAACCAAAACGCTACTTCTTGGCTTTACCTTTTTGCGCACTCAACTCTTCAATGCGTTGAATCAGTTGCTCAATTCGGTCAGGGTCAGAAAGCAATGCACCTAACTCATTTGTTGTGGTCGCACCGAAAAACAGAGCCCAAACGGGCATTGTGACCCAGACAGCGTGACCTATTAAGTTTGCCAACGGTTTGTGCATCTCCAGAAACAAAATGGCAGGAACTTCCATCCCTCGTTCCACCACAACTTTCGCTGCTTTTTCAAGAAGTTGTTCGGCATCTCGTTCTACCAGCATGCGCTTGTTCACCCGCCGAAGTAGATGCGAAAGATAATTGCCAGAACACCTGAAAGTATCATGACCAAAACGCTAAGCAGCCACTTCTCCAATCGGTCAAGCCTCCTCTCAAGAGCATCCAGCCTTTGTTCAGTGTAATAGCGCAGTTCAGCGATTTGCTGCTGAGTTAATTGACGCAGTTCAGCAATTTGCTGCTGAGTTGATCGGTGCAGTTCAGCAATTTGCTGCTGAGTTGATTGGCGCAGTTCAACGATTTGCTGGTGAGTTGATTGGCGTAATTCATTGAACCGCTGCTGAGTTGAGCGCTCCAAATCGTCAATCTTGCTTAAAACCAATTGAATTTGCGCTTCAAAGTATCGCTCAAAATAGGGTGGGACTTCAGCGGCAACTGGACCGAGGACTTGAGCGAAAGCCCTTAAAATTCGCTCCGCCTCGGTCTCGCTCACTTGCAAGACTTTCGCTAACTCACTGACAACTGATGCCTTGTTCATCGGCTTCACCTTCTCGGTTCAATTTTGTCAACTTATGATGCTTTTAGCCATCTCCTTGCAATATTTGCTGAGAGGCAGAGTGAACAAGGTCAACAAGGCGAGCGATATTATCTGGATCAGTTTGAGGCAGTATGCCGTGCCCCAAGTTGAAAATATGTCCTGTCCGTCCACCTGCTCGTTTTAAAATGTCAAGGGTTCGCTCTCGGACGAACTCAAAAGGTCCAAGCAAAGTTGCTGGGTCAAGGTTTCCTTGAACTGCAACTTCAAAGTTAAGCCTCTGCCAAGCCTCGTCTAAGTGAACTCGCCAATCCAAGCCTATGACTTCTCCTCCAGCCTCTTTCATCAAAGTCAACAATGCTGCTGTCCCTGTTCCAAAGTGAATCCTCGGAACCCCAAGTTCGTCAGTCTCTTCAAAAAGCCGCTTCATGTGGGGCAAAACAAATGCTTTGTAATCGTCAGGTGACAAGCAACCGACCCAACTGTCAAAAATTTGAACTGCATCAGCGCCCGCTGAAACTTGCGCCTTTAAGAAGCGAACGACCAAATTCGTCAATTTCTCCATGAGCCGATGCCATGCTTTCGGTTCGGAAAACATGAATTGTTTTGTTAGTGCGAAATCCCTTGTCCCCTTGCCTTCCACCAAGTAACTGGCGAGAGTGAACGGCGCACCGGCAAACCCGATGAGCGGGATACCATTCAACTCTCTCTTGACAAAGTGAATTGCCTGAATGGTTTCTGGCGCAATTTCATCAGATTCAGGCACAAACAAATTTTCAACATCCTTTAGGGAGCGGACAGGCTCTTCAATGATTGGACCCACACCTTCACGCAACTCAAACTTCACACCCGCTGCTTCAAGGGGTGTCATCAAGTCAGCGAAAATAATTGCAGCGTCAAGGGGAAAGCGTCGTAGCGGCATCAAGGTAATTTCTGCTGCCAACTCCGGGTTTTTGCAAAGTTCCAAAAAGCCATATTTCTCACGCAACTTGCGGTATTCGGGTAAATACCTTCCTGCCTGTCTCATGAACCAAACTGGTGTGCAGTCAGTTTTTTGTCGCTTGCAGGCTTTGAGAAAACGGTCCCTCACAACTCCTTTTCACCACCAACTTCGGCTAAAGGTTTAGCGTTGTTCGTGGTGCTCTTGTTTTGTCTCCCGTGAATTGCGAAGGTTTAAGTTTCAATGCCCCGTTGCGGGCGAACGGGCTTTTCCGGTTTTGGCGGAGTTGGTATGTCCGTTAAACGCTCCATCGCCTTTTGAACTTTGGGTGATAGGAAGATAGGGGCTTTCGCCCTGAGGGCTAAGGCGATGCTATCTGAAGGGCGTGCATCCAGTTCCTTGAGACCTTTTTCGTCCCTCAAAACGATCGTGGCATAGAAAGTGTTGTCCCTCAGGTCAGTTATGACGACCCGCTCAACCGTTCCCCCTAACGCTTTTATGGCGCTAAGGAGCAAATCGTGGGTCATCGGTCTCGGGAAAGGAATTTCGTTTAAAGCAGCAGCAATTGCCATTGCCTCTGCATCTCCAATCCAAACCCTCAACACTTTGTCCCCTTTCTCTGGAGCCAAGAAGACGACCCGTGCACCGACAGGGTCGCTGTAAACTCCTTGAACTTTCACCTGAAGCAAATCGTCAGCAGCAACCGCTGTAGTTTCTTGATGTTCCTTCACAAGTTGCCAACCTAACACTCCTGCGCCGCCCAATGCGGCGGCTCCTCCTGTCAGTTTCAACAATGTCCGACGAGTCACCTTCATTGCCCCTCACCTCGCTTTTCATAATCGCCTGCCGTCATTTTAACAGCGTTTGCTTCTTCTGTCACTGGAGCGAAATGTTGTGGGAAGAGAGTTTGGAGCGTTATCTTGACAGCACCAGCAATTGGCACTGCCAGAAGCATCCCCAAAATTCCAAGCATCGTCCCTCCTGCCATCACAGCAAACAAAACCGTCAATGGATGCAAACCAACTTGCCGTCCAACAACCCTCGGCATAATGAGCCAATCAAAGGCTTGATTTATGACCGTTAACCCCACCGCCACAATGACCGCACACAAAACTTGGTGATGTTGAGCCGTCGTGTATGCGACCAAACCACCTATCAATGTTGTCAAGAGAGCACCGAAGTAGGGAATGGCGTAAGTAGCACCCCCGAATATGCCAACTGCCAAAACATAGTCCATGCCGAAAAGCCATCGGCAAATCAGCAAGAAACAAGTCTCGGCTACACCGACAGCGAAACAAAGGACGATGTAACCTCGCACATACCTTCCGACCAATTGTCCAACTTCTTTGGTCAATTCGGAGAGCGGTTCTCGGTATTCCGCTGGCACCCACCATCTTATTCTCTCCCGTAGCGGGTCAACGATTTGCAGCGCAAAGAAAACGATGAAAGGCAAAATGACCAGCGAGAACAAACCTGTCAAGGTTGAGATAGCACCTTGCAACTTTGCCAAAAGTAAATTCCCAAGTTGTTCCAAAACCCGTTGAAGGGCTTGCTCCAAAAAGGCAGGGATTTCGCCTCTGAGAACCTTTGTCTCAACGAAGTCAAGGGCTTGTAGCGCGAGCAAGTAATAACGACCTTTCGGCGGCAAAGATGCCGAAACGAGTGACGAAATTTGGTCAATCAAAGGTGGAACGAGCATTAAAGCCAAACCCAAGGCTGCTATGAAGAAAACCGAAAACACAACGATAGTTCCACCCGTCCGCGAAAACCCACGCTCTTCCAACCTATCAACCAGCGGATCAAGTAGGTAAGCGATGAAGAAGCCGATGAGGAAAATTGGGAGAATGCTTCGGACTTGCCACAAGAAGAAAATCACCAACAAGGCGAAAAGCACGAACCCAATGCGCTTGAGCCATTGAACTTGCTCAGGAGTCCAAGGGCTGGGCAAGTGTGGCAATTGGGACATTGCCTTCAACTCCCCTTACTGGTCCCTCTCAAATACGCCTTCATTTTCTGAAGCGCCCTCCGCAACAACCGCGAAACATGCATTTGCGAAATTCCAAGCCTTTGGGCAATTTGAGTTTGTGTCAAGTCATCGTAAAACCTCATCTCAACGATTTTGCGTTCTCGGTCGTCCAAAACCCTCATTGCGTCCTCAAGCAATTGTCGTTTCTGCCACCTCTCCATCGCTTCGTCCTCCATAACTGTCACCAACTCCTCAAGGGGCTGGGGCTTGTCGTCCTCGTCCGTTAAGACCTCCTGTTCCAACGATAAAGTTTCATACGCGTTGGCTGCTTCAAGGGCTTCAATCACTTGCTCCTCGCTGACACCCAACTCTTGAGCCAGTTCAGCCATAGTCGGTGGGCGACCAAGTTTCTGTGTCAGGATGTCAACCAACTTGTATGCCTTTTGGTTCAGTTCTTGCAAACCTCTCGGTAACTGCATTGCCCAAACTGTATCGCGGAAATGCCTTTTCAGTTCGCCCAGAATTGTCGGGTAAGCAAATGTTTCAAACTTCGTCCCTCTGTCTGGGTCGTATCTGTCAATAGCATTGATGAGCCCGTAAATGGCAACTTGAATTAAATCCTCCAAGGGTTCGCCTCGCCCCATAAACCTTCTCGCTAAAGCCTTTGCCAAATCCAAATACCGGAAAACCAGTTCGTCTCTTATCTTTGGGTCTCTGGTTTTTCGCCACAACCGAAACAGTTCCTCGGTATCTATCTGCTTCAGTTGCCACTCGGTCATTACTTGACGCCTCCGTCAAATTCTCCGCTTCTTGACCATCCGAACTATCGTGCCTTTACCTTCCTCGGACCGAAACTCAACGAAGTCCATAACTGCCCGAATGATTTTCATCCCAAAGTGTCCTTGAATTTCCCCTTGCAACCCGCGTCCTTTGTCCCTGACCTCAATGATGAGCGAGTTTTCCTCTGTCCAGCAGCAAACCGTGAATTGCTGTCCGGTCCTGTCCTCATAAGCGTGTTGGATGACATTGGTGCACGCTTCGGAGACAGCCAACTTAATGTCCTCAAGTTCGTCCAAACTGAACCCGAACTGAGACGCGAATGTGGCGCATGCCAACCTCGCAACGGAGATCAACTCGGGTTCACATGCAAGCTGTAACTCCATTCGCCAACGCGCTGCCGTTGGCGGTGTGATTGATGGCACAAACTCCCTTTCGCTTACTTTCACCTGTGGCGTTAAGGGTTGGACTTCTAACTTCTCTCGTTCCTCTTGAGTTTCCCACTCGGTTATTGCATCGCCGACGGTGGGGAAGTTTGGCAAAGTCTCAAGCAAACCCAAAGTGTCAAGAAGTTTCCTCAACCTCGGTTGTCGCAAAACAACAGCAAACTTTAGTCCATTGTTTTCCGCCTCGCCCCACGCCCTCATGAGAACGCCTATGCCAGAACTGTCCATGAAATCCACCCCATCAAGGGAAACGATGATTCCCTTCTCGGCTTGACGAATAGCATTGTTAAATGCGTCAAGGAGTTCGTTTTGCACCGCTGCATCCATGCTGCCTTTGAGTTCCAGAAAAACGATGCCTCCTTCTAACTCACGGGAATTGATTTGCAGCGGCATCAGTCATCACCTCGGGCTATAAGGAAACTCAGCGAACCATTTCTTTCTTACCCACAGCCTATCGGCTGATTACCGTTCCCGCCTCAAATTGTAACTCCAACGCTTAAAGCGATGCATTCATCCGGTTCCAAAATCAAGGGCACTCCCCAAATGTTCATTGCTCCCCATGTCCCAAGCATTTGGGTTGGCAAAATCGTTTTCTCCCTTAGGACTTGAACTTTCCTTGGAACAGGGATCGCCAAAACGAAAGAAATTTCTTCGTCAAGGTCTTCGGGCGGAAAAATTTCAACCCGCCACCACCTTTTGCTGATCGGGCGTTCAGAAATCCCAACCTCATTGCGCATTGTCCACCATTCCGCGATTTCCCTCGGTGCAGGACACCAAATTACACCTTCCGTTAATTGACGACAATGGAGGGCAAGTTGCTCAAAGGAAGTTGCTCGCTGGTTGAAGGTATGTTGCTGCCAACTTAAACAAGCGACACCGTTGAGAGCAAAAACTGTCTCGCAAAAATGAATTCCAGAATGGGTTGCATTGCCATTTTGATACCTACCAACCAATTCCCCAAACAAAACTCGGTCGTCCAAGACAGCACTTAATTCAACTAACGGCAAAACTTGCCATCGTTCGGCATCCAAAGGACGAAACGGATGAACGCAACCGGTAAGGAACGAAGGTTCATTTTGACCTGCAAACCAACTTGAATCATATGCGAACCCCACTGCAGACTTGTGCCGAATTGAAGCGGGAGTGTTTCCAAACCTGTAACTTCTGACCCCCCAAACAAAAACCCCTCCCAAATCCTCCAGCCTCTCCCTTTCCATTGCCAATGCGCTCTCACTTGCATGGGCAATGCTCAATAAACCGATTTCACCGCCTTTTTCCTCAATCAAATCAAACGCAGCCAAAACGGGTTCGTCAGTGATTTCGTAGTTGAGCCGCCAATGCGGCGGCAACGCGGTTACCGGTGAAAGGAAAAAGAAAGCAGACCTTATATTCAGCCTCTCTTCCAACTCAAGCCACTGTGCGAAACAATAGTTCGGATTATCTTGGCGCTTCCAAACAGGATCGTCGTAAACGATTTCAACATCATGCAACGCTGTCAACGCCATCCGAAAAGGCGAGCCATCTTGATGCGGCAGACACCAACGGAGCGGAAGAAGTTTCCCCTGCTCCCAGAGGACTGCGCTTAACAACCAAGCGAAAAAGCGAGCATAAAAACTGACAACCGGGAAGCGGTGCCAAGGCTTCAACTGCTCATCCCAAAGCGGGTCAATCCGGTGCAAGAAACTATCACGCCGATGTGGATTAGCAAACCAAGAGAACCTTGAAAGGAACAAACCGCAAGTCTCAAAAATCCGCCCACCCAAAGTAACCAAAACTCCGTCGCCTACTTGTTGAATCCATACCAATGGACCTTGCCGACCATCAGTGGTTCTCACCGTTCCAAGAGTCTGCGTTGAAGGAGCGAAAAGTAGTGGCTCACCCAAAAGCGGTAAGGTTGTCTCCGTGAACGCTGCAGGCAAAAGCGCATAAGCGCGCAGCGGCAGCAAATCGCTTGGTTCTGTCGGCGGTAAGGGGATAGGCATAACCGGAGTAGCACCGATGTCAATGTTGGCTTGAAGCAGAGCAAGAGCAATTTCGCACCCAACGACAACCAGTTTCCCCGATTGCAAGGCTTTTTGAACAAGTTCCAAGACTTGATTTGGTCTGCTTGAGTTCGGGACAACAATGACATCAGCATTTGCCCAACCTTCGGTGTCTTGATGGAACGGAACACCAACAATCTCCATTAATTGGTGCGCTCCATACCATGACCAGCCGTCCAAAGGGGAAGCAATTTCAGGACGAACAAGCAGGACCGTTCCGCTCGTCGGCATCTTCACAGCGCCTCGCTTTCTTGAGAACCGTTATTGTGGTAGTGCTGCCCTCAAAAAATCAGCAATGTGCATCAGGCGGACATTGAGCCGATGCTTTTTGATGCCATACCAAATTTGCATTATGCAAACGATGTTTGCGGTCACGACCACATCCGCACCTGTCGCTTTTATGTTGGCGATTTTCCTGTCCAAAATCGCATCCGAAAATTC
>Ga0209080_1001596_pt1 | contig 11098 bp, 7 predicted proteins | sample JNZ110809AmetaG_FD_184123 | JGI IMG/M metagenome (GOLD analysis project Ga0209080, IMG submission 184123) | Hot spring microbial communities from Jinze hot spring, China to study Microbial Dark Matter (Phase II) - JNZ 110809A (SPAdes) (version 3) ...
AGGGCACCAACGGTGGTTATCGCCAAGACAATCATGTTAATGGAAGTTATATAGTATCCTGCCTCATAAAAAATGCCGGTTGTATGCGAGAAGACAAACGTAGCGTTCATCGCGCCGATGGAAACCTCTGCAAGAACACAGAGGGGCCTCATGGGACAAACTTGGCAATATGGTGCTGAGAGGTATGAGTAGAGGTAGCCTCCCCGCTCAGTCCCTTGGATAAGCTCAACGCCAAGTATATCCTTGGCGCCTAGCATTACGCTTAGAATCATGAAGACTGCTATGATAATGTACCTAGATTGCCTCAAAGCAATATTTGCCCTTTTAGGTAGGCTTTTATATGGCTTCTTTAGGGCTGTTCTGAGGCGGGATAAAAGGTCCATGTAGAGACCAAAGGGACATACCCATCCACAGAAAAACCTCCCTAGAAGAAGAGCCACTACAACCACGAGACCAATAACTATGGCAAGTCTTTCAATACCTGGCGTGGTATACAGCACTCCCCAACCAAATCCAGGCCCCTCCCTCCAGAATGGATACACATAAGCTTGCATTTGCCAAGCTGGGCAAGTTACTGTTCTGCCTGAGGGGTACCAGCAGGCCAGAATAGGCACGGGTAATCCATCTGGAAATGGTCGACCGAAAATCTTAGTGCCTATCACAATGTCTCTAGGGGCATTACCCACGGGTGGATATTGTGGCAAACCAAATGGCCCAATAATTAAACCAAGAAATATAAGGGGCACAGAGATCAACTGTATAAAAAGCCTTAGGTAAGAAACTTTTTTCGTTTTATCCTTTACCCATATTAAAATACCTAAGATCCCAAGAAGAACAATGCTAACTATTATAAGGGCTTTAATTATGTTTTGAATAATCTCTATTTCAGCCATAAACCCGTATCCCTTCCATTTGCGATGTCATTAAAGTGGTGCTGAACAAAAACTTAAGGTGAGGAGCGTAACCGCCGAGACAAAATGTATTTTTTAAATTCTTTCTTTTGCACCGTATTCTCCTTATAGGCAACGTGGTTGAAAGAATTGAAAGATCCTCGAGACTCGTATGGGCATATTGCTGATGTGATGATAGATAATTCTGATAAAATAATGCAGCGAAGTCATTAGCGTTAAAGGCTTTGAATTTAAACATAACCTTTAACACGCCATGAATTTAAATCACATAGTAATCAAAGTTGCTTAATTAAATTGTCGTTTCACTTTGCCTCACTTTCAAGGTATACTCCTTGTGTTATATGTCCTTAAATACTCCAAGTGTGCTTCGTCATAGGGATAGCTCTCCGTAGGCGGGTATGGAAAACTGCTCATCCCATGGAAGGGTAATGGATCAACAGTAAAGCTGAGATATGGAAGTCCCTTAACCTTAAACCAGCAGCTAACAAAAATAAAGTAGCTTCTTTTCATTCCGACGGGCACAGGTGGTAAATCTATTGGGAATAATACTTGAAGCATATCTCCCTGCCTACCTATAACAAACATATCATCTGCTTCAAGAACAAGTTCAGTTACTTCACCGTATTTAGTAAAGTTGCCTGAAGATGTTGAATTTGTTGGAAAAGCTTGCATGAGATAAGCTTTTACAGGTTTGACTTTCATAATTTCAATTTCTTGCTGAGGTGTTGTGTCCACTCCTATAAAGTCAAATCGTGTATCAAAAAATGTGTAAATTCTGAGCACGTAGTTATTTGTCGGGAAGAGACCTGTTAAATTCACTACAAAGATATCTGTACCTACGTCGCATAGTGGGAATTGTCTACCCTCCGGGACAGGAATCCAATTTCCATTTTCATCCATTACTTCCATGTATGGTGGCGGGAATGGGCGCTCTCCAGGTTTATTAATAAATTTCGCAGCCCATTCTCCCTGGATCTCTCCTGGAGAGTAGAATATGGTTCCAGAAACTATCAGCTTTATCTGTTTAGCTTCAGATAAGTCTCCAAGATTTAATTCTAAAGTATCCCATTGAAACTCATGACCAGGCGTGTATATGCCATCTAGTTTAGATATAAGTGGAAGAGCGTCCAAAATTTCACCATTTGGTGAAATATATGTGGCTGAGACTGGCGCCTTCGGAGTCTTGCTCACCGTGTATATTACGCCCTGTTCCTCCAGATTATATATGTAAGTGGCTTTAGTGGAATAGACCTCCACATCTTCGGGATGATCAACAATTATCAGAGTTACGGAGTCTATATAGAATATTTCATCGGCATTTTGGATAAATATAAAGTCATAAAAGCCATTTTTGGGCTTAGGCTCAACTCTTAACTTTATGTAATCCCATGGATAGCTATATGCAAAAACCATACTGCCGTCTTCCTTAAAGTGATCAAGTATTCCAAGGTAGCCTGTTCCATCGGAAACTTCCGTTACGTATACATACGTTGTTCCATTCCAAACGTAAAGAGCTGGGCAGCACCTCATAATTACGTACATTGCTATTATTGATGTGTACTCCTGTAAATTGATGGTTCTTGTTGTTGTAGTAGATCCGTCCTCCCAACTTCTAAACTGCCAGGTGGGTTCAAATCTACTTGGAATGTGCTCTTTAGGAGCAGTTATAGTATATACGCCAACTGGTAAAAGTTCTGCGTAAGGTGTTTTAGCTATTTTACCATTTATTGTAAACTCTACGCCCAACGGCATGGATGAAACGCAAAGAGTATGCATGCCCCTAGGCACGACGGTAAACATCCCCCTAGCATTCCCTAATTTTACGCGGTAAGTCCCTTCCACTTCTGGGGTATATGAAAATTCAAGGGTGATTTCTTCCCCTGGCTTAAGATACAACTTTTTACCCTCCACTCTGGTTCCATTTACTTCAAGGTATAAAGTGAAGTTTAGATGAGTGATTCCTTTGTTGACAATTTTGGATGTAATGCTTACTGTTTCTCCAGGCCAAACCTCGTATGGTCTAACAAGGAGATTGATGATTTCCATAGTCTCCGGCAATGTAGGGGCTTTAACGTAAAACCATTCAGTAAAGTTCCCTATGGAAACGGTATGATTCCCCTCAATAGAGCATTTTATCGTAAACTCTAATGTTTTAGACTCTCCTCCAGAAAGCATTATCGTTCTATTTTCAAAGATTTGATTATCAAGAAGAAGTGTTATTGAGTAGTTTCCTGCTTCATCCCCAATATTTGTAATATTCACTCCAACACTTACGGGCTCATCGATTTCCACTTCTTTGGGGTATACTGTAAGATTTGTTATCACAAATTCAGCTGGTTTTATGGACTCAACCTTAACAGTCTCTAGGTGAAAGTATATTACTGTTAACACTATTAGTAGAAGTAGAACCAGAATGAAAATAGTCTTAAGTTTGGTGGCAGCCAAATTTAATGGCATTAATAATCCCCAGTTACGCTCTTTTTAATGTAAATTCTCTATTATTTTAAACTTTGTTGTTAAGTTTTGGTGCAATTAGTATGCGGTCTCAGCACTCAAGATCTCAATCATGATTTCAGGGGGGCCAGAGTCGTCATCGACCGCCATGAAAGACAAAAATAATCCTTGAATAAAAAGGTATACCTCACATAGGGTGTAATAATTTGCTTAAGCATCTCCGTGTTGTTCCCTTAGCTGCAGAGAGTTTGGGTGTAAGGTCTATGTGCACTTTTGTTGAAACTCCTAACTTGAAAATTCTACTTGATGCAGGCGTCTCTCTTTGTCCAGACCGCTTTGGATTACCTCCCCACCCGTTAGAGTATAGGGCTATAATCGAGGCTAGGCGACGAATTTCAGAAATTGCGGGAAAAGCTGATGTTGTAACGGTGAGTCATTATCACTTTGATCATTATACTCCATCTTATGAAGATTGGCTATGTAATTGGACTGAGGAGATCGAAACTGCCAGGGCAATATATGCCGACAAATTTGTTCTAATTAAGAATCCTAGGGATAGAATAAACTTCAGTCAAAGGAGAAGGGCGTGGGTTTTTCAGAAGACAGGAGGTAGTTTCGCTAAGAAGTTAGAAATTGCTGATGGTAAAACTTTCCAATTTGGCGATACCAAACTCACTTTCTCCATGCCAGTTTTTCATGGTCCTGAAGACTCCGCTTTAGGCTGGGTGCTTATGACAACTATAGAGTTTGAGGATGAGCGTTTGCTCTTTGCTCCAGATGTACAGGGGCCTATTTCAAAAGAAACCTTGAATATTATTCTTGAAAGTAAACCTAACCTACTTATCCTAGGAGGCCCCCCTCTATATTTGGCTGGTTTTAGAGTTAATGAGGGAGAGATAAACACTGGGTTAAGGAATTTGGAAAAAATAGTTACCAATCTATCCCATGTAATATTAGAGCATCACATATTAAGGGATGCTGATTGGCAAGTTAAGGCGGAAAATATCTTAGCCATAGCGAAGAGGATGAATCACAGGATTTCTACAGCAGCAGAGTTCCTTAGGCTCGAAAATATGCTTTTAGAAGCTAATCGAAAACACTTATATGAGGAGTATCCGCCACCAAAAGACTTTGAGAGATGGATGAGGAAAAGTGATCGTGAAAAAAGGAAGACGCCACCACCCGTCTAGCCCATTTTGGCCTATTATCTATCGTTCTATGACGAATGCTTTTATATGCTTAATTTCCGTCGGAACAGTGTCTATAAGCATTTTCTCATCCAACCTCATACCTACACCTATTGGTTTTATAGTTTCAGCAAGTTTTAGCGCAGCCTCCAGCTTTGTGGATCGTTCAGCATATATCTCAAACAAAATGTCCCCTTTTTTTACGCGGTCGCCGAGCTTAACTCGAAGTTTTATGCCTGCGCCCTTATCCTTTGGGGCTCCAGCTTCTCTAGCGATTTGAGCAACATGCTGATTATTTATCCATAGAACTCTACCGTTTCTATTCGAGATTATCTCTGCGATTTTATCGCCTATTGCAATGTCCTCTGGCCTTATTTTCGGGTTACCTCCTTGAGCTTCAATAATTTCCCTAAGCTTTTTCTCGGCTTTTCCAGACTTTAGGATTGCTTCAGCATAACGTTTGCCATCCTCTATCCCAACCATCCTAAAGAGAATTCCAGCTAACTCTGTTGCTTTGTCAATAAGATCCCTTGCACCATTGCCCGTAATAGCTTCAAGAGCTTCTTTCGCCTCTAATGCGGGTCCTATAGCATAGCCTAGAGGTTGCTCTCCAAAAGTTATTCCACACTGAACGTGTATGCCTAGGGCTTTACCCAACTCGATAAAGTCTCCAGCTAAAAGATGCGCCTCACCTATAGTTTTTACTTTAGCCCCTCTTCCAGTTGGAATATCCACCACCAAGTGGGTTGAGCCGATAGCTTTCTTCTTGCTCATAATTGAAGGCAAAAGCATGGGATCAATACCTAGGGCATACTCTACTTGAATGAAAATATCATCGGCGGGTGATAATTCAAGCGCCCCTCCCCAAACCATGCATCCATTAGTTTTCTTCACAACCTCAATTATTTCCTCTATAGATAAGTCTACAGGGCAGAGGCATTCTACTCTATCAGCGGTGCCCGCTGGGGAAGTCACCGCCCTTGAGGAAGTTTTAGGTATGACATAACCGGCTGCTGCAACGATTGGAGCTACAAGAATTGTTGTCTTGTCACCAGGTATTCCTCCGATACTATGCTTGTCGAGAATGGGTTTCTTGCCGAAGTCTATCGTTCTACCGGTCTCAACCATAGCCCTCGTCAAAGCTACTATTTCTTCCATGCTTGCTCCACGGATATGCATAGCTGTAAGAAATGCAGCTATTTCAGCATCGCTTAAGTGATGTTCAACCACATCCCTTACTATAGCTTTGATCTCATCTTCCTCCAATCTCTCCCCCATGACTTTTTTCCTAATGAACCTTAAGGACTCGGGCATACTAACATATTGTACCTCAACTTTATCGCCAGATTTAACACCGAGCTCCTGAGCTGGCTCCCTGTATAGACCTACCTGATTTTTCGGAAAATTTTCAGCAATGTTAACAATGGCTATTATCCGCTTACTGTTATATGCGATCTGCACTCTGTCTGATGAGTGTACCCCTAAAATTCCGGCGGCTTCATCACTAAGGATGACTATTCGCCTACCACCTGCGCTAATATCCAGAATTTTGGCTTCAAGTTCCATTTACATCTCCAGAGAGTTTATCTGCTTGAACTATTAAGTTTTAGGCTGGAGTGTTTGTTAGTTGCGTTACATTGATTTCGTGAATTTGAGTTATAAGCCAGGTGTTGACGATCTAATCTGCCTATTTTACGTTGAACCCGAAGACATTAGCATAGAGGAGGCTGCTGGAGGTGTTGCAGCGGAAAGCTCTATTGGCACATGGACAGAATTAACGACAGAAAAGGAGTATGTTAAGACTCTTGCAGCTAAGGTTTTCGAGATAAATGGCAATTTAGTAAAGATTGCATATCCAATAGAGCTTTTTGAAGAAGGTAATATGCCAAACATTTTAAGCAGCGTAGCCGGCAACATTTTTGGGCTTCGAAGCTTAAGGAACATAAAGCTGTTGGACATAATATTTCCTGAAAAGCTTCTGAAAAGCTTTAGGGGCCCGAAATATGGTATAGCGGGTATTCGGGAAATTCTGAGAATTTATGATAGGCCACTGGTGGGTACGATAATAAAGCCTAAGCTTGGATTGAAAACAGAAGATCACGCTCGCGTAGCTTATGAAGCTTGGGTTGGCGGATGTGACATAGTTAAGGATGATGAAAACCTCAGCAGCCAATGTTTCAATAAATTTGAGGATAGGGTGTCGAAGACTCTTGAAAGTAGAGATCGTGCTGAAGAGGAAACTGGTGAAAAAAAGATTTACATGATTAATGTGACCGCTGAAACTAATGAGATGATTAGGCGTGCAGAGTATGTGCTTTCTCAAGGCGGCGAATATATAATGGTGGATCTTCTAACGGTAGGTTTTGCCGCCCTACAAAGTCTCCGTGAAGCAGATATGCCCCTCGTTATCCACGGTCACAGGGCTGGACACGCAGCTGTAACAAAAAACCCAAAACATGGCGTGTCAATGAGGGTTATTGCTAAACTGGCGAGGATAATTGGCGTGGATCAGCTTCATGTAGGAACCGTAGTTGGTAAAATGTTTGAGACTAGAGAGGAGGTTAAATGTAATATCGAGGCTTTAAAAATGGATATGGCTGGCTTAAAACCCTGCATGCCTGTAGCGTCAGGCGGTCTACACCCTGGGCTAGTGCCCGCTCTAATAGATATTTTTGGAAAAGACTTTGTAATACAGGCTGGCGGAGGTATTCATGGCCACCGGAATGGAACAATAGCCGGCGCGAGGGCAATGCGACAAGCTGTAGACGCCGTTATGATGGGCATCTCCCTTAAAGAGTACGCTAAAGATCATAAAGAACTTGCTATAGCTCTAGAAACGTGGAAGATTTGAGCTGAAAATCCATGGATATCTTCTTCTAACAACTTCTACTATTGTGTGAGGCGATATTATACCCTCTTCACATATTATGCCATGTATAAAATCCCTTCTGGTAACGTCAAAAGCAGGATTCCTTATAATTAGGGGTTCAGGCGGGTTATCCCATACCTCCCTAGGGCTTCTTTCTTCTATCTTCTCATAATCGCCATACATGGTTTCTGGATCAAACTTCAGAAGCTCTGAAGCTACATAAAATGGTGTCCTAGCCTCTTTAGCAATTAAGGCTATAGCACTTGTACCAATTTTGTTTACAATATTTCCCTCAGAAGTTATGGCATCAGCTCCCACGATAACCATGTCAACCTCATTCATGAAGAAGCGGGCAGCTGAATCAACAATAAGCGTCGTTTTTATCCCTGCTTCTACAAGCTCTTTTGCAGTTATCCTACCCTGAAAAAGAGGTCTAGTCTCGGTGCAAATCACTTCGAAGGTTTTACCTTCCTCCCTTGCTTTCTTAAGAATATTGGTTACAGTAGATGAATGGCAATGTGTAAAAACCACCATACCATCCCTAATACGCTTAGAGCCAATTTCCGCTATAAGTCTCCCAGAACGATCAAAGTCCTCTAAAAACTGATTGGCGGTTAATGAAATAACCTCTCGTAAAACTCCAACATTATCTTCATGGGTTTCCTCCAATTGCGCGATTATCCTGCGAACCGCATTTCTCATAAGCGGCTCGGTGACTCTGGACTTAAACAAAACGTCTCTAGCTTCATAAAGCTCCTTCAAAATCTCATCCTTGTTTTTAGCCTTGGTCTTTATCGCTGCCGCCTCTATAGCCTTAATAGCGGCAATAGCTATGTTTCTTGCTCCTTGAATTTCCAACCTCTTAATTTTATTAGCTACTTCAAAAACATCCTCCATGACTTAGAGCCTCTTGCAGCTACTAAATTAGGTGAATTTTACCATAGTAGCTTTCAGATAATTCTTTAAAGTTTTCACGGTAACGCTTAACTGCTTTTGGCAGATAATTGAGGACGTCTGAGGCTGTCATTCCATCTGGACCTATTTCCTCAGCTGCCATATCCCCCGCGAGTCCATGGATGAATACACCAGTCCTCACAGCCTCTTCTATATTTAACCCCAGACAGTACATGGCGGCGATTGTACCGTTCAAGACGTCTCCTGTTCCTGCTGTGGCCATTCCAGCCATTCCGCCGGTATCTCCGCTGAGGTTTATATGTACTCTTTCATCTGGATATCCAATTAGCGTGTGTGGTCCCTTTAATACTATTATTGCATTAAGCCTTTTCGCCGTTTTTTGTAGAATCTCCACTCTGTTAGTCTCTACATCTGTGCGGTTTATTCCTAGTAATCTAGCCATCTCTCCAGTGTGGGGTGTTAAAACAGTTGGGGCTTTCCTATCCTTAAGAATTTCTGGAGTTTTTGATATGGCTGTTATTCCATCCCCATCTATGAGGAGGGGCAACTTAATTTCTTGAGCAAGCTCCCTTACAAGCTCCATAGTTTCCTCATGCGTAGATAAACCAGGCCCCATAACAACGATTTTAGGTCTCCTTTCATGGCATATCTTCAGCAATGTTTCCTTACACTTTAAGCTCAAGCTTCCCTCAGGCGTTTCCTCTTGAGGTAGAAAAACAACTTCCCTCCCACCCTCAGCAAGAAACGGAGCCACGGAGGCGGGGCATGCTAAATACGAGTAACCGCCACCTGCCTTGAGAAAGGAGTAGGCGGAGGCTATTGGCGCCCAATAGTAGTTCCTTGAACCAGCTATAAAAAGAGCTGGTCCATATGAAAATTTAGTGGTGTTAGGATCTCTTGCCGGGAGAGCTACAAGTTTAGGCACCTCAACCTTTATTAGATCTAAACTTTGAAGACTTTGAGGGTAGGATATATGAGAAATGTAAAGTTTTCCACATTTACCATATCCTGGGTAAATGATATTTCCAACCTTTGGAAGGCCGAAAGTTATTGTGAAATTAGCTTTTACAGCGGCACCCATTTCCATGCCTGTATCGCCGTTTATCCCTGATGGGATGTCTATGGCGAAAACGGTTTTTCCACTCTCGTTTATTAATTGGATAACTTCTAGGTAAATGCCCTCAACATTTCTTGAAAGCCCGACGCCGAAGATTCCATCAATAATCGCATCAGATTGCTTCACATCCTCCTTAGCATCATCAGCCTTCTTTAACTCTATTATAGGTATTGGCAGTTTTTCAAGACGCTTAAGGTTCTTCTCAGCAGCGCCACGATATTTTTCCCTATCGCCTAGAATGAAAACCTTGACTTCGGCACCGTTAGAATGTAGTAGTCTTGCTACAACAAACCCGTCACCCCCATTATTTCCCGGACCACTAAATACAACAAATTTTTTACCCCTAATTCCCATTTCCTTAAGGATAACTCCACAAACAGCTATGCCTGCATTCTCCATTAAGATTTCTTCGTCTATGCCATATTCCTCTACGGCTATTTTATCTAACTCCCGTATCTCTGAAACTTTGCATACTTTCAAGTTACTCACCCATTTGTTCTATGAAATCTTTAAGACTCCAGCGCCTCTGTATTCTCCTCTCTTAAGCGCCAAAAGCGCTTTATTAGCTTCCTCAAGCTTAAATTCCGTTACTTCAGGAGTTATAGGGATTTCAGCAGCTAACGGAAGGAATTCCTCCACATCCCTTCGAGTTATATTAGCTACGCTCTTAACCTCCTTTTCATGCCATAAATGCGCTGCGTAATCTAACTCTGGGATTAATGTCTCTTTCCTAATAACATTAATAACTAGCCTGCCACCCCTATCTAAATTTCTAAGGGCCTCAGCTATGACTATGCCTGCTGGCGTTGTATCTATCGCACGGTTAAGCTTCTTAGGCGGCGTCTCCCCCGTAACCCCAACCCAGTCAGCGCCAAATTTCCTAGCCAACTCGCTTGGCGCATCCCCTTTTCGCCTTGTGAAAACATAAACCTTAGCGTTTGGAAATTTATACCTAACAACTTGATGAACTATGTGAGCTGACGCACCATAACCGTAAAGGCCTAAAACCTCTCCATCCTTCATGCCTGTTAACTTTAAGGCTCTGTAGCCTATTGCTCCAGCGCATAAGAGAGGCGCCGCTTGTGTATCTGTAAACCTTTCAGGAATGGGGTAAGCGAAATCCTCTTGAACAACCATATATTCAGCATACCCTCCATCAGCATGACACCCCGTCCCCATAAACTTATCGCAAAGATTCTCATTACCCGATGAGCAGTGATAACATCTACCACATGCTGAATATATCCATGCCACTCCAACCTTATCGCCTATGCTGTATCTTTTTGCTTCAGGTCCTAACTCAACAACACGTCCTACAACTTGATGACCCAAAATTACTGGGAGCTTAGGCATCACCCGCCCCTCTACTTCATCAAGCTCAGTGTGACACACTCCGCAAACAGACACTTTAATGAGAACCTCCCTATCCTTAGGTCTAGGAATTGGCACATCAAGAAGCTCTAAGGGCGCCTCCTCAACCATTGATATTCGCCTTAAAACTTGAGCTTTCACACTGCCACCTCCCTTCTCGTTCTATAAAACGGCCCCCTTTATAAATACCTCCCAAGGATGGGACGCTATAACGCCGCTACTTTTCAGCTTCCCATCAAGTTAGCAGCTATGAAGCACCAAACGTTTTTGCTTA
>Ga0209080_1001608_pt1 | contig 11054 bp, 13 predicted proteins | sample JNZ110809AmetaG_FD_184123 | JGI IMG/M metagenome (GOLD analysis project Ga0209080, IMG submission 184123) | Hot spring microbial communities from Jinze hot spring, China to study Microbial Dark Matter (Phase II) - JNZ 110809A (SPAdes) (version 3) ...
CCAGTCTTTTTCGTCTAGGATATAGAAATCTGGTCTTTCATTATCCCTCTTATTTTCAAAGTCGACGAGGATTAAAAGTGTTTGGCTGCCAACGATGCCCCTGATACCGGGCCATTCTCTGCCTTGTTCTGTTTTCACCTCAATTCTCACCTACTTCTCTCTTTGTGGATTATATACAAGTATATCAGTCCGCTTTAACGCCCTAATGTTACATGAGCATAAAAATTTCTCCGACAAATCTCACTAGCTACTGCATACTCACCCGCCATACTCAAATTTTCCCTCTTTAATTTCAACCCGATCGCCCCACCAAATACTTCTCTTATTTGCGGAGTTTAATCTCTAATGTGTAAGCCATGTCTTCCTAACCTAATTCCTATCAAAGACTTATGGAAAGTCATCAAGGCTATAATATCTTAAAGCTTCTCCTTAATTAAGCTATATAAGTAATCCTTGGCTTGTGTTGAAAGTCTTATTTCTTTCTCCATTAAGAAGCTCTCTAAGTGCCTTTTAGCGAATCGCGTCCGGGCAATTCCTTTTTGCTTCATCCATTCTAGAACTTCTTTAGATAGTTCTTTGCATTCTTCCCTTTCCTTCTCAATCTTAAGGTTACTTAGCAATTCCCGAATCTTTACTTCGGCTTTTTGTCTAGCTTCCTCTATTTTCCTCCAGGTCTCAGGATCCATTAATTGAATGTTTCGCCATCCAAAGGGGATTCCATGCTTTTTAAGCCATTCTTCCTCCATCTCTCTAAATACTTCATAAGAATTTAAAGTCAAGTATCGTGCTGGATCTCCCCAAGAATTTTCTCTTCTGCAAACCTCAGCATATCCATAGCGATTTTTTCTGAATCATCCCCTATATGCTTAAGAATGCTTTTGTATGCCTCTGCACTTCCCCCTAAATCTGTACTTTCCTCCGAAAGCCTTATAGACGCTATTATTTCTCTTGTCTTCGCCTCAACCCTCCTAATTTTAAGTTTTAGCTGCGGATCAAGAGACGCAAAATTGGACACGCCTTTCTCGCTCTAGAATACACTAAATGCTTCCGGAAGCAGACACTCCTTTGAAAATATTGCCTCCGGAGCTTCCCTCCTAATGAAGTCTACAATCTCTTGCGCAAGATCTTCAATAGATTTCTCTTTAATATCCGCAGGAACAGACTTTTTAGCTTCTGGAAGAAGTTTAATTGCAGAATCTGGTGCACCTTTGTAAAATTCAAAGCGTTCTATTGTATTTTATATTGTGGGACTCTGAAACTATTTATGTGATATTAAGGAGATGAAAAAGTAATGACAGATATAGTGCAAATGGTTTTGGTATCAATCACGACTTCATTGCTAACGGCGGCTACATTGCTGTTCTACAGACCTTTCCTTCAATGGGCAGAGTTAAAGTATGAGAAACTTATTTGGAGAGCTATGATTCCGCAAGGATTTAAAGGCAAAGATAAATTGCTTAAAATAACAAAGAAAGGTAAACTTTGGTTTTTTAGGAGCTTTGAAGGAACCAAGCTTATAATATTCGGTGAAACTTATTCAATTATAGGTTTGTTAGAATATGACTTCGGCGGCGATAAATACTTTCTGCTTCAAATTAAGCCAGAAAAGGAAATCAAAACGAGATATGGAATAAGGTTTGTTGGATTCGAGACAGACGCAATAATGTTCTGGGCTGAGACAAGCGACGAGGATTTTTGGGATAGAATTATTGGTAAAAAATTTCACATACCTGACACCATTTCCATGGAATACATAAAGGAAGAGCTTCGGAAACAATTAGAGCCAGTCATTATGTTTGGTAATCAAAAAGCAAAGCTATATGAAGCGAAATACGACGGAAAAATTATGATCCTCTCTGGAAAATATGCCATGTGGCAAGCCTCGTGCAGTAGGATCAAATTTGCGATCCATGATTCAGTACATGTATGCTGCGTATACTACGGTAATGAACTCTGTGATAGTGATGTGTATATTGGCAAAGAAATCTCGGAAAGTGATATTCAGTTGGTAAGAGACTAACTTTTGTTCGTGTTTCATCTAATGAAAGATTGAGTTCGGAAAGCCTAATATAAAACAAGCTTTAAAAATTAAGACTCAAGACTCCATACAAAAGACAAACGACTTAGAATTTGGAAGTGAGGAAATTGAAAGTAAGAATAGCAAAAGCCGACGAACTTGATATAATAGCCAAGATTATTAGAGATGAAATATATCCTGAGCTCTCTCAGGAAGAAATGAAAGAGTGGATAGAAGGACTTGGATGGCCGCCAAATCCATATGTGCAATGGTTTATACTGGAAAGAGAAAATGAGATTATAGGTGCTATGAGGTGGGAAGTTTATGATAGATATGAGGAAAAACTTATTTTAATGTCATCTTGGATTGCCATTAAAAGAGAGTATCAAGGTCAAGGAAATGGGAGTTATTTATGGCAAAAATCCAGAGAGATAATAAATAACCAATGGGAATCGAAAGGCTGTAGGGTGGTGTTAATCTTTACGGAAACAGAAAAAGAAAACTTACAGGCGTGTAATTTTTATCGAAAAATTTTCGGGAGCGGTTCGATTGAAGTTAAAATGCGAAAAGTTTGGTGTCCAAAAAATAATACAGTTTGGTTCTTTAAAGAAACCTAACCTATATTTAAACGTTGGATTCGATCAGAAAATAGTCAGGCTGATTAAAAAATAGTGAAGAAGAAGCGCCTTCTTCCCCAGAATTCGCGTGAGGTAAGGATCTCGATAACGCTCTGTATAAAGTGTTGGAGATGGAGCTGTATGAAGTTTCTTGGAGCAATACTAATCGAAAGCGTCAGGCCGTGCTCTTGGAACGTAAATGCGATATCGGAAAAGGAACGGAGAAGCTCAAGGCTGGGATGAAGGCCGCTGGCCCAGAGAAGATGGATCCAATAATTGTGAGAAGAGCTGAAGACGGAACCCTTGAGATAATTGTATGGCGGAAAAGAAAGTTGAGGAGCTAAACCGAAAATGGAATCAGCAACAGTAAAGCAGATTGAGCAGATATTCTTTGACATGGCTAAAAGTTCATCATAGCCAGAGAAGAGCTGAGAGCTAAATATCGAGAAGCTGGTAAAACTCTGCTTTTTATCCATGAAATCTGCAAAGTGCTCCAATAAACGGAAAATGAGGCTGAGATTTCTAGAATTGGAAAGGGCTGAACACATAATGCTAGATTCACTGGATTCAAAAATGAAGAAGATTTCACTCACACAAAAGAGCTACTTGTTAAGGGAAATCCGTATGTCATATGCGGAACAATCGACGTCATAGACCCAGAAACCAAAACACCAATAGAAGTCAATTATCAAACCGTCCTGAAAAATAAACCAAAAGAACACCACGTTTTACAACTGAGACTTTACCTATGGTTTTTAGGTGCTGAAAAGGGAGAGCTGCTCTGTGTGAGCCCAGAAGGACTAAAATCCTTCATCATCGAAAAGCCCTTAACAGAAAAGGAAATCACTAAATTGATTAAGGAAGAAAAGGCTCCAAGATGGCTTGAATGGGAATGCAAATACTATCAATAACAGCCATTCTGCAACAAAAGCATAGCTGCGCACCGGAAAACCTCCAAATAGCTCTTTAAAATAAAAAGCCAGAGGAGTGCTAAGTATTTACCTCTTGGCTCTTTTTCTAACTTTCTTTTGGCATTAAAAAGATTAATGATGTGAAAACCACTTTTTTAAGAGATTCCGTCTTTCTAATTCTGTGAACAAACGGCGCATACCCCACATTTCGGCGTATTTAGATACGACCCTTAGCTCCGTTTTCTTAAGTTCCTTGAACATATCTTCCACTGATGTAGGGTTTGATTTCAAAGATTCCAATATTTCCCTAAGGCTTCGTCTGAAAATGTACATTTCATCACCCATTCTTAAAATTGGTTTTAGTTCTGGTGAAAGAATAAACCGCTCTCCAAATAAATTATTTTGAAGGGCTTCAGCTACTGTTCCAATTTTGAAAACCCGATTCATCTTCTCTCCTAAAATCTTTTCCTTATTGATTAAGTGACCAAACTGAAATTCAAATAGAAGTTTCCGCCCCTTAACGTTAATAGTGATACTGCCTTTCAGCAGTTCTCGGAATAACTTATTTCCTTCATCTGTCATGACTAATGCTTCGTCGGTTTCGCCATATTTTTCTAATAGTAATGAAATGGACTCAATCCACTCATTTCGAAGAAGTCTGACCATTTCCTCGTGGGTCATAGTAATTATTGGTTCGTGTTTCGGCTTTGAGCCTTTCTCTGAATAAGTAAGATGAGAATGAAAAATTCCGTCTTTTTCAAATGTAGTAATGTGGATGTCGTATCCAGCTATTACAGGACCAAAAGATATACCATGAGTTGTCGGATTGAAACGGAATCTAATGGAATTAGAGTTGGTCAAATTGAATTCCAAGCCAATATACCGAGGTTTCTTGAGTATAGAAGGAAGGTTTATTAAGTTTTCGAGTTTAAATCACCACGGTGAATGTATCCTTGTCAATATTACATACCTACGCCGAATATTAACTTTTCTACCAAAACAAATTTTTAGAGGTTAGGGCAAACTTTTTTGGGATTAAACGTGAGGATAGGCGTTATCACATACTTTTTAGCGAAAATAGGTTTTAAAACCATGAAAGATAACATTGAAACATATAAATTGGGTTTTAGGCTGATTTTTTCTTTGGCTTTCTGAACCATTTTAGCTCCTTCTTTATCCTCCTATATTTTCCATCCGCGATGTAGAATATTAGGGCTGAGATGGGGAGGATTAATGTTGCGGGGGATGGCGCGAGGAGGGATGGTATTGTGAGGGCGGCTGAAAGGATGGCTAACAGCATTCTGAATAGGTGCTTGTCTCTCTCAGCCCTCTCCTCCTCAAGGAGTCTCTGGGCGGGTTGATTGGACCTAGAACCGCCCCCGCTGAGGTTCTTACGGCTTCGCCAGCCAAATGGAGCTGATATTCAAGAAGCTTCCGGGAAGCGGCTCCACAATCAGGATCGTGGCTGAGAACGTTTGGGGCGCTGAAACAACGCTGACAATAGAGGTTCAACCATACCAGGAGCCCCCATTCATAACATTAATGAACCAGATAGCCTTCCTAACAGCATGCTTAATAGTGGCAGTCGTGATAATCGCGCTAATCCTCCGCCTCTACAGGAGATATTGAGGCTTACAAACCAGCTGCGCGTATGTCTCAAGAATCTGACCCAGCTTGCCCTAACAATCTCCTCAGAGATTTGATCTGCCCTCAACAATAAAGAATAGTCTGACGCGCAGTCTCATTTTCTCACGCGGCTCCCTAACTTCAAGGACGCTTTTGAGGGCGGCGCTGGCCAGCTGCGGCCCATAAATCCTCCCAACATATTGGTTGCGCACCATCCTCATCTCAGTTAAGAGAACCGCGCTTCTCCCATCTACACCAGGCATGACGCTGTGCTCATGCGTGTTCAAAAGGAGGAGACTTGCAGCTGCCAAGCGGATCAAGAAGACCCTGCACGTGGCCTTACACGCCGGGCACCTCACCCAAACCTCATGCACCGCGCTTCCCACGAGGAAAAGGCCTAAGGAAAAATTATAATTCTCTTAGAGAGTGCCTACTCAGACGGGAAAAGAGACTGATGAGGGCCCCTTGAACTCATGAGAGCCTTAAAGCCGATGAGAACTAAGAGCACAAGCCCATCTAAGACTACGTATCTCAGAACCCAATGCTAGCTAAATGAAATTATGTGATAAAGACATAAATGGATGCTCATGTAAAAACGATAATTTCTACCGTAAATCTCCTCTATTGTACTGAGATAAATCTCGCGAAAGATAATCCCCTCAAATAGTGGAAAGAGCGAGGTCATAAGGAGACTTTCCGTTATTAAGAGATTCTGTAAAGATATCTTCAGGTGAACACCACGTAACACAAAATTATGTACGCGTTAAGTGCGCCGCCAACTAAAAGGTAGAAGAGATCCTTAAGCTTGAGTCTCTTTAAACCAATAAATCTGAAAGGTCTGCAAAAACTTCTTTAATAATTTCTTCGCGGCCTAATTCCTCTAAGAGATTTTGAGCTTTAGCTCTAAAGAGGCCCAAATCATCCCAAATATTGTAATAGATATGCTAGAAAGCATACTAAAAAATTCTACCGGCTAAATGGTCAAATAAAAAATAGCGAAAAATTGTTTCTAATGAGAACGGATGAAAAGAACAAACTATTTCTTGAGACGAAACTTAAAACTGGCTTAAATATAACTCCACAAGTCTTAAGAGAATGGTTTGCCTGCGAGATGGGTAAGCTAAGTGTTCCAGACCGCTATGTTGATGCATTCTGCGGAAGAGTTCCAAGAAGCGTATTAGCAAGGCATTACACAGATTTTATCCCAGAAAAACTAAAAGAAATCTATGATAAAGCAAACCTCAAAATCTTAAGTTGAGGTTGAAGGGAAATCTTAAATAATTTCAGAAGGCTATAAAATGAGGGGGAAATAATTGAAGTGGTATTATTGGGCTGGAATAATAGTCTTCATTATTCTAGGAGTCTCTGCGCTAATTCCTGCGCCTGCAAGTAAACCATCTCTACTAGGCTACTATGCCCACTGCTCCTTCGCCCCAATAAGCACAATAATCTGCTGGATAATAGCTGGAGCAATATACTGGCTTGGAAAAAAGAAAAATAATCTAGGGAAGCTAAAAGCTCTTCTTTTGTCCTATTTTAACTTGTTATTTCTTCTCTCTTTCTAAATTTTTCTTTATTCACTTTCCGGATAAAATTCACTTTAGTTCGGAAAAGTCGAAAAGAAGATCAGGATAAAGTAGAACTTAAAAATTTTATTAGGCACTTAAATCAAAAATATGCTTGATAAGTCATGTCTGAAATTTCAGAGCGTTATCGAAATGCTTGGAAGAGATTTGCAGATGAGCAGATAGTTAGGCTCTCTTCTTATGAGAGACGGCTCATGGAGACAAAGATTATGGAAATTTCTCGGATACATGATATAAATAGAGGGATGTTATTTAAGTATCCTAACGTTGTTGGAAGCGGAGTAAGTCTCAAAGTGACGAAGGATTATGTTACTAATGTTCCATGTATAACTGTTTTTGTGGAGAGAAAGATAAGGCCTATGATTCATGGGGCTATACCTGAAAGAATTGAGGGTATTCCTACAGATGTTGTTGAAACTGGTAAACCAATTCTACGGCACTATATCATACCATCTCCCCGCTATCCCGTTCCGCCGGGCTATAGTATAGGTCACATCAGGGTTACTGCAGGTACTTTTGGATGTTTAGTTCGTGATAGAACCACAGGGGAGACTTTGATTCTAAGCAATAACCATGTAATTGCTAATTCTAATAATGCTCGAATAGGAGATCCTATTGTTCAACCGGGTCCCTATGATGGTGGGTCACATCCACGAGACACCATAGCGTATCTTGTTAAATGGAAACCAATAATTTTAAGGGGAAATACTGTCGATGCTGCTGTCGCAAGACCGATAAGACCGAACATAGTAACACCTAGTATACCTATAATTGGTGTTCCTAGAGGGGTGGTAAGGATGAATAGGGTCGGAGTTTATGTTCAGAAGGTTGGGAGGACTACCCAATATACCTCTGGTATTGTAACGGCATACAATGCCAGTATCTATCCACTCAATTACCCAGGTATAGGAGGGGTAGAATTCATTAATTGCATAGTAACTACAGGTATGTCATCTGGTGGGGATTCAGGCTCACTTTTACTTGACATGGATAAACGAGCTACAGGACTACTCTTTGCAGGAATGGAAATAGATGGAAGAGAAATAGTCACTTATTATAACGATATCATAAATGTTCAAAACGAGCTTAACGTTGACATAATAACTACTTAATTCAACCTATAAATGGATTGTTCCCTCTATATAATAGACATCATATTCACCCAGTTTATCAGGTAAAAGCTTTTCAGGCTCCTTACATTTTCCTTTCTCTATTGCTACCATTATATAGGGTTCACCATTTCTCATACCTACCCAATAACCTGTTATGATACCTATATGAGACTTTAATAAAGCTTCATACTTTTTGAGATCCTGCAATGCTTTTTCATACTTTGTTTCATCAAATTTACGTATTGATGCCTCACCTAAGTCGAAATCTGCTTTCTTCATTAATTCACCTAAACTTACTATCCTAATATCCTTAATATACTTTTATCTCCCCCTATTATGCTAAAAATGATTTCCACTATAACCATTCCTTTCCAAGTCTTCCCTCTATTTATTCTAAAGATGAGCAGATAAAAAATAAAAACATTCATTATTCTAAAGAGATTATTATTAGTGAAAATGATATATGCTGAAAGAGCATGAGGTTTATCGAGCTATTGTATTAGCTGTAAAGGAGGGTAGGTTAAAGAAGCCGTTTACGAAGGAGGATTTTAGGAGGACGTGTCTTGGTTTTAGTGATGGGACATATAATACTTTTTTGCGGAAGCATCGAAAGGGAAACCCCGGAGGGGCTAGTGAGATCTTTGAAAGGGTGAAGCCGGGGAAAGTTTAGGTTGTTAAGACCTTTCAAATATGGATTGGATTGTTAAGAAATTGGGGAAGAATGCTGCTAGTTAAAGCGTACGCTATAAGGCACCACCCTATTTCTAAGGGCTCAAAATAAACCGAGAAGAAAATAGAAACCCACGCAAACTAAGCAAGAATTATACTCGCTTCTCGCTCAAAACAGTCAAGAAATGAGCTTAAAAGTTAGCAAAAGGCTTTATTTGAAGATCAACAATCTTACTCTCCTTCCGAACAATAGCCAAACAGACTCTCTCCAGTTTGGCTCAACTATTTAATAACTTAAAAATCATTGACTAGTTAAAAGTTTTCAAGGTTAATACGTGCTTAGTGGTGATAAATAATAAAGTAACTTCTTGATGATACAATTGTTAACGGAAAAGTATACATAAGCTTATCTATCTGTAAGTGGCATTTTACATATGTGCGAATAGACCCCTTGGATCCATGGCATTACAGGTTCTACCGCAGGCATATTAGGACCGCTGTCGAGTGCCCATATTGTGGGCGTGGGCTCACTGAGGCAGATGTAGAAGGCGGAAAATGTCCCTCATGCAAAAGGCCGCTGAGACAAGAAAATAAACCTACTAGCGGAAAAATAAATGGGCCAACATAACAGCTGACCCTAAAGTTAAGGTACGCAGCTGCGCATTAAACCCAAATTTCCTAGGATTTATAGAGAAAAATTGTTCCTTAAGCATGGCATTTCATCGACTCATTTGGCTCATGGAACGCATCGCAAAAGCATGTAAGTTTTTCATTTTCTTATGTTAGGTTACCAGTAAAGGATAGTTAACCAGGCGGCATATGACTATCCATGTCTATGAGAAAACGTTGAGGGACGCGTAGATTGCGAGACAGCAAATTTTTAGTTTTATGATGGTTTTCCTTAGACTTTGTAGTCCTTATCGATGCTCTAAGCACAAGCATCTTTTTAAAGACGATGTGAATGGCGCAAATATTTTTCTTAGTGAAGCGATAACACATTTATTTTGAGGGAGGATGTGTTCAGCAATTTTGTGGGGCATTAGACATAAACGTCTAGCAATTAAGATTTACACCATACTATGCATTATCTGGCTAATTATACTCGTGATGGCCGCTATTTCGCATGTATCTCTCCGCCCAACATTAGAGGGTATTGGTGGGGGCATCGCTACAGCGATTATACTTGGTCTTCCTCCAATAGCCGTAATAGCCTATTTAAAGAGGAGGGAGGGGAAGAGACTTAAGGAGGTTGGTATTGATCCATACCTCTTAAGCGCTAGGGAAAAGGTTATAGCCATGGAAAGATACTTTAGGGGTGAGACGTCAGTCTCCTGGAGCCCGATCATAACCCTAGCCCACGATGCGCTCCTCTCAGCCCTTCAGAGAATGGTTATAGATCTTAAGGGGAGCGATGGGGTATCGATGATTGAGCAGCTCAGAAGGGAAAAGAAGCTATACCTATCCACCCTATCAAGAATCCTGAAGGATAGTGATGTCATTAGTGAGCGGGAGATGATGGATCTAGAGATCCTAAGGGACCTTAGGAATAGGATCGTGCATGAAGACTACCACCCAAGTAAAGAGCAGGCGCAATGGGCATTAAACCTCGCAAAAACATTCCTCAAGAAACATTACCCACAACTAGAAATATAACGCATATTTATGATCGTACACTAGCGTCAGATTAAGCTGGATATTAACGAACACGGCTAGATTAATTTGAGTTTAGCTTCAAGCTCTTTTATTTTGCGCTTCACATCTCCTTGCCCCCCGATTTCCTTGTGATCCGTGAGGTTTATAGAAGGAAGCTGATAGGTTAGGTTTGCTGGATCCATGCTTGCGGCGGGCGCTGACTATAGCGAAAATACTTGGTTTAGGAAGCATAGTTAAGCCTGCTTACCCGCGTATGAGGTGGTTGCGGCCCCTAATAGCGCTTGTCTGTTGTGGCGCTTCTGTTAAAATTTTTCATTAATTGTGGTTGTTGTTTGCTGTGTTTTGGTTTGCGGTTGGTGTTTTATCATTGTTGGGCCATTTTGAGATAATCTTTTTGTTGTGAAATTTTTGTGGATTATTTTTTGGAGTTTTGGGTGGTGGTTTTTAAAGTGTTCGCTGCTTTTTGTTGGTGAAATATTGTTGAAATTGTGATGGAAAACTCCACACAGTGCTAGTAATGGAGGCGGCTTAAGAGCATCTTGAACGACACGCATACAGGCATCTGAAAGATGACCTTGAGAAGAGACACTAAAGAGAAATCTAAAAGAGATACTAAGGGAAATGAGTGAAGGCTTTCGCTCTCACAGAACCATTCATCACCGTAATTCTCTGTATCGTTTTCCCTGGAAGGAGAACTCTAATGAGGCTGGGCAAAGTTTTCCCTAGATGGCGCAAGCAGCAAAGAAAAAGAAAGGAGAGGAAAGATGAAAACCGTAAGCACACTTACAAAAAAGAAGGAAAGAAAAAAATTAAAACGGGCGCGAGAAAACAAATATGGCGCGGGTAAGCTGGCTTGCATGCAT
>Ga0209080_1001610_pt1 | contig 11051 bp, 9 predicted proteins | sample JNZ110809AmetaG_FD_184123 | JGI IMG/M metagenome (GOLD analysis project Ga0209080, IMG submission 184123) | Hot spring microbial communities from Jinze hot spring, China to study Microbial Dark Matter (Phase II) - JNZ 110809A (SPAdes) (version 3) ...
AAGCGTCATTGACGACCAAAATGTCAGCATTGGGAACCAAAGATTTCAACCGAGCAATTACTTCCCCAACTGTTTGCCCTTCATTTCTCGCTGGCATAACAATGAGGGTTTTCATGGTAGGTCACCTCTACTTTTAGCCACCACTCAAAGAGGGATGTGGCAATTTTAGGGAACTTACCCAAAACGAAAATGGTCACTGTGGATTTGATTTAGGTAAAAGAAAGCGAGCATTGACCAGTTGTAGACGACTGCCGCTGCAATTGCTCCGATGCTTGCCTTGCTTCCCCACCTTTGCTCTAACACTCGCAATGCATTAGCGATGCCTAAACCGAAATATGGGAAGAAATCGGTCATGCGCCTAACTCCATAACCACCAATGTCAGAGAGACTCAGATTCACATGTAATTGAGCCAAAAGTGCTAAGGCGACTCCAACAACGAGGAGTTTTGGAATTACTTCTGGCATAGGTCTCGTCATGCCATAAATGCCTAACAGCAGTAGAGGCGACCAAAGGAAAAGCCAAAATAGGTAAGAAAAGTTCCAAGGAATTTCCTGAGCAAAATGAATAACTCGGGCACCGTATGAACCATATGGGTTCGTTAACCAACTTCCGTAAATCGCTTTCCAAGCCAGCATTTGTGGAACGAACACCACAAAAGTAGCGATGACATGGGAAGTTATGCCAACCAAAAGTTCTTTCCACGCCCGTTCTCGTATTAGTTCCCAAACAACCCCGAACAAAAGCAGTGTCAAAGCGGCATTCTGATAGCGAACCATAGCAGAAACACCTAACAATGCGCCTGAAGCGATCCAAAGCGCGATTGAGCGGGGTTGTTGATGTAACCGATAAACAGCGTAAAGGTAAGCCACCGCAGTTGCCGCTGATGTCCAATGCGCCATATTGGCATGTATGAAAGCATAATTGCTCAATGCCGTCCCAAACAAAATTCCGACAGTAGTTAGTAAAGCTAACTTGGGTGTGAACATTTCTTCAAGCAGGCGATAAAGCAACCATAGCCCGAACAAACCCACGAGGAAACTCCAAAAATAAGTTGGAACCTGATAAACCAACTCGTAGCCATTTGGGGTTCCATCACGAATTGCCAATTTTGCCAACCCATGCCCCAACAAAAACCCAGGCATCCAAAGTAAAGCGCAGCCTATACCCACAGCGTTCGTAGGTCGTCCTGTTTCTGGAACAATCTTTTCACGGTCTTTGGGGTTACCAACGCCCCTACTGAACCGATACTGATTTGTGAAGTCTACATCTTTGTCCAAAACGAGCGAGACCGCATAACTGTAATAGTAAAACCCGTCAGAAGTGAAAAGCCATCTCTTGCCTTTGCCCATGGTCAACTTGAGTGCAGTGAAGGGAAAGAAAAGCAGGACGGCAATCAATGATGTGGTAATGAACGGGTTAGTTAGTGTTACACGCTTGACCGTTGAAACCAAATCAAGTCACCTCCTATTTGCTGCCTTAGTTTTGCACATCGGGAAATAAAAATTTCAGCCGACAATTCTGTGGTGTAGGTGATGGTAGAAGTTTGTGCCTTTTACTTTCTTGGTTGGAAATTGCGTTGGTATCCTTCGCTGATGATGCTGAAAATGAAAGCGTTAAAGAAGGTTTGAACACCCAAAGCGATCAATGTGGAGCCAAAGATAACCAAGCGAGTGTGTCCGGAAACCAAGCCATGATATCCCCGTCTTATCCAGTCCACCAAAACCCAACCGTCCAATGTTAAACCTGCAGCGATAACTAACAAACTCAGTGCTAAGACCCTTTCGGCGTTCAAGTAGCGAAAGGCTATCTGCAAAAGTTTGTCTTCCTCTTGAAAGCGGTGGGCGATGGAGTAGATTTTCGCCATAAAGTGGGCATTAATAACTTGATAGCCTGTCAGGGTTAAAAGGCTGCCAACGAACGCCCAATGAAAGTCCATCTTTATTTTTCCGAAGAGCGTTAGAGGCTTGTCCATCGGAGCCAGCAAGTGAACACCCATCAGAAGCAAGCCGAGAAAAATCAAGGACATCCCTGGCATGAGGAAAAGAACGGTAGGGCTATAGGTTAGCATTAGTTTGAGGTGTCTCCAACCATCGCGTATTGGACGCAAGTGTGGTGGACGCCCACGCTTATCGGGGTGAAGCGTGATAGGAACTTCAGCAACTCTCAGTTTCGCTTTACCTGCCTTTATTAGCATCTCTGACGCGAACTCCATACCCGTCGCTTGAAGTTGCATTTTTCGGTAAGCCTCTTTCGTGAACGCTCGCATCCCACTTTGCGAGTCACTGGTATTGACCCGAAAAAGCAAGTTCAATATGCCTGTCATAATGGGATTGCCAATTTTACTCGTCCAGGGCATCGCACCTGGCAAAATCCGTCCTTTGAAACGGGAGCCAACAACTAAATCGTAGCCTTCCTTGATTTTCTCCACCAATTTAGGTGCCTCCAGAAAATCATAACTGTCGTCAGCATCACCGATGACGATGATTCGTCCTTTTGCCGCTTCAATCCCACCTCGCAAGGCGCTTCCATAACCCTTTCTTTGCACATGGACGACGCGAGCGCCTTTAGACAAAGCGATCTCCACCGAACGGTCAGTAGAGCCGTTATCGGCGACAATGACCTCCCCAGGCGTGCCCATTATCTCAATAGCGCGCCATGCCTTCTCAATCACAATGCCAATACTGTTTTCCTCATTCAAGCACGGGATAACGATGGAAACTTCGGGTTGTGAAGTTTCTTGAGTTTGTTGTGTAGTGGTTTGGACTTCTCGTATCACTTGGGTTCACCTCCTTGCGAGACCAAAGAAACCCTGAGGGTGCCAGACTATTTCCTTTTACGCCGCGCCTTCAAAGTATGTGAAAAAAAAGAAAGGACTAACCTACTATGCCTTACCCCACCTTCCCACGGCTGCAAGCAATAGTGCATCAATGGGGTAGCGATACCTGACAACGCCGTAGAAGACAGCGTGAAAGGTAACGGTGAACAGGATAACCAGAAAAACCAATTCGGCGAAAATGCGTTCTTTAATATCATTTGATCTCAACGAACGCAACAACGCAGGGATGGAAAGGAGCAGTAATGCAAGATAACAAAGCGTTGACAGCACCTTGTTAGGCAAACTGGCAGTGCCGTAAAAGGGAGTGAGTAAATTAGCTAGTTTGCGAGGGATGCGTTTGATGACTGCTTCTACAGGGTTGGCTTTGATGTGTTCCCACGCTTTGACAAGCAACAATCGGTCCCGTTCCACAGGTGACAATCCATTTGGGATTTGAGGTCTTTGAACATCGCTGCCCCAGTTCCAGTGTCCCAAAATCTTTGGTTCGCTGCCCGAAGGACCAAAAGCGAGATAAAAATCATGCCCGGCAGAAAGTTGGAGTGGCACGAAAGCGTTAAAGACAAGATAGTTACGCGCTGTCCAAGGTGTCAAGATTGTCAAGGCAACGAAAAACACTAACACTCCTTGTTTCCATCCTTTCCGAATGAGTAACCACAGGCTGGTGAGAATGAATATTGGCAATGCAATAGAACGAGTTAACGCCGATAAACCCCACAACGCTCCTGCAACGATCGCTTTGAGCCAATGATTAGTGGCTGTTTGGTTCCCTTGCCCAACTACCCAAGTCACCATAGACGCTGCCACGAATAAGGGCAAGTAAAGGTTCTCAGTCATTAGGTAAGGTGGCAATTGAATGAACGGATAGTAAAAAGCGGAAGTAAGCCCCACTGTCAGCCCAGCCCGTTTACCCCAAAGAGTTGTTGCCCACCAAGCAATAAGGAAGCACAAAAGGCTACCTAATAGAGCATTAGCGACACGGGCAGCCGGTGGCGAAACTCCGAAAAGCCGATAAATGACCGCAACGAAAGTTGGATAACCTGGTCCATATCTTGCTGTTGGTTCACCCTCAAAACTGTAGCCTTTCCCCATTGCCAAACTGACCGCGATCCCATGATACAGCGGTTCATCTCCTGCTTGCAAATTATGTGTCCAAGCGTGGGGTTTTGTTGCTAAGAAGCCGAGGCGAACCACAAAAGCTAAGGCGAAAACGAGAACGAGGATTTGGCGCTGCGACAAAGAGCCAATGCAGTTAAGAATTGCGGTCAATGAAAGACACCTCCTTGTGTTGATGAGTGATTTGTGAAGAGGAAAGGTTTACACCTCATTGTCCTGAATTGGCTTTTCAGAAACCTCTCTGGAGGGTGAACTTCTAAACATCCCACACTCTTTTCGGCTCGGCAGGAGCCTCGCCCTCCAATGTTTCGCTCATCGGACTTCATTTGATTTGTAGGGGCAGACAAAGTCTGCACGACTTTACAAAGCAAGGTTTTACACCCTGCCAACAAATTTTCGCCATTCGGTCAAGTGTTCATGCTCGCCGATAAGTTTTTCAATCGGCACGGTATAAAACCGTGCCCTACTTGAGTGTTACATGTTGTTTTTGATTGCAAATCCACAGGGACCTCGCTCTCCGATAAATTGAACGGCGAGAAAACGGCGAAGCAAGTTTAACCTCGGACATTTCTCTCCCGCCAAATTGACCAAATGTAAAGGCGCCAAAGAAGGTGACCGAAATTTGCTTTCCCGCTTCGGTGCAGTTCCACCATCTTTCTCGCTGACTCAGCGTTCAAAATTCCATCACGGCTGTCAATACTTGACAGCAACTTATCTGCGAGTTGACCTCGCATCCATCTGGAAACGGGGACACTGAACCCCTGTTTCCGTTGCTTCATCGTCTCCTCAGGCAAATCGTTTTTCATCGCTCGCTTCAGCAACCACTTTGTCACGCCGTTGCGCCATTTCATCTCAAAGGGCAAACTCGCCGCGAACTCAACAATTGTGTGGTCAAGCAAAGGCGGGCGAACCTCCAAAGAGACAGCCATGCTCATTCTGTCAACTTTGACTAAGCAATCATCGGGCAAATAAAGCCTCGTGTCGCAATAGAGGAACATTTCACGCCAATCGCTCACAAGCGCGTTGTGAAGCAATTCGTCTTGGATGAAATCGGCAGTTTGACCGTTCAAAGACGCAATCAAATCTCGGCTGTAAAGTAGTTGACGAATGGGGAAAGGTGTCCTCGTTCTCCTTTGAAAAGTGGCAACTGGACCTGCTCGCCAATCCCTCAACGCCTTGACCAATTTATGCCACCAATCGGTCCCGTGACGAATCAGTGCCTCACGCCAAGGGTTAAGAGATTGGGGAATGGGGACTTGGGATTGGTAGGAAGAGAACAAGGCTTCACAGGAGGGTTTGTTCGTCCACAAAAGCGCTCGGCGAGTCCATTCGTAGCCAGCGAAAATCTCGTCACCGCCATCGCCTGAGAGTGCAACGGTCACATGCTCGCGGGCAATTTTTGAAACGATGTAAGTTGGCAATGCGGAACTGTCGGCAAAAGGCTCACCGAAGTGAGGAATTAAATCGGGCATCAAAGAGGCTGTCGGTGCGGCAACAATGAATTCATGGTGTTCAGTCCCGTAACGCTCAGCAACTAAACGAGCATAAGGCAATTCGTTGAACCGTTCATCGTCAAAGCCAATGGAAAAAGTCTTGACAGGTCGGTCACTCACTTGCGCCATTAAAGCCACAACAGACGACGAATCCATCCCACCACTCAAAAACGCTCCCAATGGGACATCGCTTATCATGTGCAACTTCACGGTCTCCCGCAGCCTTTCCTTCAACTCCTCCGCAAGTTCATCTTCGCTTTCGGTCCGCTTCTGCGTGAAATCCAACTGCCAGTAGCGGTGCAAGCGTATTTCTCCATTTTCCCAAACGAGATAGTGAGCGGGCGGCAGTTTGCGCACCGCTTTGTAAATTGTCAAGGGTGATGGGATGTAACCGTAAGCGAAATAGGCGTCAACTGCTAATGGGTCAATTTCTTTACTGACTTCAGGGTGCTGAATTAATGCATTCAACTCAGATGCGAAAACCAAAGTCCCATCTGGCAAATGAGCGTAGTAAAGCGGTTTAATGCCCAACCTGTCTCTCACCAAAATCAACCTTCTCTTGCCCCTTGTCCCTTGTCCCTTGTCCCATATCGCAAAGGCGAACATGCCTCTAAGTTTCTCAACGAAATTTTCTCCCCATTCTTCGTAAGCGTGAACGATTACTTCGGTGTCGGTGCGTGAGCGAAATCGGTGACCTTTTTGCTCCAGCAAATCGCGTAGTTCAACAAAGTTGTAAATTTCGCCGTTGTAAGTGACCCAGACGGAGTTATCTTCGTTTGCCATGGGTTGCTTCCCAGATTCTGAAAGGTCAATGATTGCCAACCTTGTGTGTCCCAAATAAGTGGAAATGTTGCCGCACTCTATTAAAGTCCCACGAGCGTCAGGACCCCTATGTCGCAACGATAGCACCATCCGCTCTAAAATGCGTTCTCCATCCTGAACAGGTTTTAAACTAACGAACCCACAAATTCCACACACTGGAAAGACCTCCGTGAGTAAAGCGTAATGCGTAAAGCGTGATAGTTTGTAGCGTTAGAACGAACTTCAAAGTGAGCCAAAAATTCGTTGCGCGTTCTGGGTTGAGCGTTGTGCGTTTTTTTCGCAAGCATGCAAAGCATGCAATTAACCAGACCTACCCGTTTGCTGAACTGCCGAAGAATTCAGAACTTCGCACTCTTTTCGGCTCGGCAGGAACCTCGCCCTCCAAAGGCAATTTTTTCTCCTTTTCGGAGGGCACGCCTCTGGCGTGCCGAATTTTTCGGCTCGGCAGGAGCCTCGCCCTCCAATGTTTCGCTCATCGGACTTCATTTGATTTGTAGGGGCAGACAAAGTCTGCCCGACTTTACAAAGCAAGGTTTTACATCCTGCTAACAAATTTTCGCCATTCGGTCAGTGTTCATGCTCGCCGATAAGTTTTCAATCGGCACGGTATAAAACCGTGCCTTACTTGAGTGTTGCATGTTGTTTTTGATTGCAAATCCACAAAAATTGAGTTGACTTTTGTCTCCGCCACCGCTGCACCATCCAAACACACTAGGGATTTCTGCTAACCTTGCGATGATACCTTCCCTCATGAACTTCCAAAATTACACCAACTGACTGACCGTTGGGCAAGCCGTCGTCCACAAGGGACGACGCTACATTTTTCGGTTTCAAAACGACTATCGTCAATTCATCGGTAGCGTCGGGGATTCATCCCCAATGGCAATTTTGTAGGGGCAGGTGAAACCTGCCCGAAAAGCGGGCGGATTTCATCCGCCCCTACCTTCAATATGGATCACGCCCTCAAACACTTTCGCTGTCTGTCTCGCAACTTCATCCCAACTGCAGTAGGTTTCGGCAAAAAGGCGAGCGTTGCGCCCCATCCGTTGGCGCAAATCGTCATTTTGAAGAAGCACCTTTAACCCTTCAGCGAAAGCATCGGGATTGTCTGGTGGGACGAGAATGCCTCTTTCGCCAACTTTTACTCCTTGCTCTCCAGTTTTCCCATTTCCTTCCTTCTTCGTTTCATCTCCATCTTCAGCCCCGATAAGCCACTTTGTCCCGATGCCTGCAACATCGGTTGTGACAACGGGGACACCGCAGCCAAAGTATTCACGGATTTTCATGGACGAACCACCGCTCTTCTCATTGCGTCCGCCGGGGTAAGGAGCGGTGGCGATATCCCAAGCATTGATGAGCAGTGGAACTTGGTCGTTAGCAACTTCACCGGTGAAACAAACTTGCCATGTTGAAGGGTCAGGGAGTGGCAAATTCAGTTGAGCCGACGGTGCGTTGTTAAGCGGTTTGAGTTGACAGACTTGTAAACCCAAAGATTTCGCCAAGTCGCTTAAATGCGTCCCCCAAATCCCATGTCCGACGATAATGAAACGAGCGTTTGGAAACTCTTTTAGGACATCTTTCGCCGCGTAAAGCAAATTTTCAACTCCCGACCAAGGGAAGAAGTAGCCAACCCAGCCGATGTAGGTGTAACCCGTTTCCGGTAACCCCAACCTTCGCCTTGCCTCGTGTTTGTCCATTGGTTTGAACCGTTCCAAATTGACGCCGTTCTCAATTGGGTGCAACTTTTCCCAAGGGATGCTGTAAACTTCGTTGATGCGTTCGGCAATTTTTCGGGTGACGGTTATGATAGCGTTAGCGTTGCCGAAGTAAACTTTTTGACACCACTTAACAATTGCTATCCGCCATCGTGAGACCCTCAGTTCATCGGGAGCGAAACCGTGAGCAATAATGGCATAGGGTATGCCCGTCAGTTTGCTAACCAAGTAAGGTGTAATCGTGTAAGTCATCTCGCCCCAATACAGGATGTCAGGGCGCTTGCGCAGCGCTAAAACTGTAACCCAAACCAGAGAAGCAAAATAAAACCAGATTTTGCGAAGGAACCGAATGTCCCGGTTGGGAACATAAACGACCTCAAAATCGTAATGCGTGATGTGTGGATCGTGATTTTTGCGGAACGAAGGGACGATGACAGTAACTTCGTGACCTTGCTTGACGAGAGACTTTGCAAGTTCAACAATGCAGACGGTGGCACCGTAGGCAACAGATAAGTCGGCGTAGTTGATGTAGAAGATTCGCATGGCTCGTGAAGCGTAATGCGTGAGGCGTGAGGCGTAATGCGTAAAGCGTAGAAGAGGTTTGCATTTTGTGCTGCTCTGACTCCCGTATTATGCTCTACTCATTACGCTTTACGCACTACGCTTTACGCCTTACGCATTCACGCTCCATACTCACCTCCTTCTTCACGCAGTAAAACAGTCCGTTGTTGCGGGATCATGGTAAGGAGCAGGCGGATGATTTCGGTGAGCAAATTGAGGCGATCCGTGCATTATGGTGTCTGTCAGGACATGGCGGGCTTTGTAATACCAGTCCCCGACTCTCACGGGCGGATCCTAACGCGTATTCATAAAACCTCGCACGATCGCGTCCAGAACCCCGTGAGAAACCTTCAACAATGTTTGCACTAATAGAACCAATTGCCCGATATAACTGGTCAGCAAGTCCTACTGTTCTACGGTCTCGCACCAATTTGCACACATCTTCCCAACCCAAATCAGCAGCAAACAGTGATAAGCGATAAACCCGCAACTTCCACACCGCATCGCCTTTAATTCCCTCCGGCACCGTTCGCTCCCAAACCTCATAATCCGTGCTCATCATCGCTTTTGCCTCCCTGCCTTTTACGCATTACGCTTTACTCATTACGCTTCGTCACGCTCTCAAGCACCATCTCTACCCTCATAGCATTGTGCTCCCATGTGTAGCCATTCAAAATCGCTTTCACGCCCTCGTCTCCCATTTCTTCGTGCAAATTAGGATCAGCAAGTAAAGTCACGATTGCCTTCGTCAATACCTTGTGTTTGTCGGTAATGTTAGCAACGCAAAATGCCTGTTTATTTCTCAGATTCTGCTTTTTTCTGTTGTTGATAAATTGCTTCAACAATCTGTTGTATGGTCAATCCGTTTAGCCACCGAAGGCGTTCTTGAGTATAGTCGCCGCTACCTTCCCCATATTGGAGTAGAAACCGAGCCATATTGACAGGTCCCAAATGGCGTGCAAGGACTTTAATCCCCTCGCGTCTTATCTCTTGAAGCGTCATCGTTGTTTTTCTCACTGCCGAGCACCTCCATTAACCAGTGAACGGGGTTAGCGACCCTTACCTTGAGTATTTTGCCAATTCGTTTCGCCTTTTTCAGCAAAAGATCGTCGGTAGTTAGGAAAACATCCACTTCAGCACTCTCAGCGCACGCCAAATGGATGGCGTCCATCGCTGGCACGGAATTCTTTTCAAGGAAAATTGCCCTATTGACGATCTCCTGGTTGATAACAACCATCTCCTTCTTCAATTTAGCCAAAGCCAAAACCTTCTGTCGTCTTTCCTCATCTGGAATTTGGGTAATTTCAAACCAAATTGCTTCGCTCCCAACAAGTTCCCATTGCCCCTTTTGACATCTTTCCAAGATCAAAAGAACTGTCTCCGCTTCCAACCGGATGCGCTCTTGTTTTTGGTCGTCAAATGGTCGGTTAAGGCAACAAACATCCAAATAGATCCGCATTGTTTCGCCCCTTACTCTTCAAAGCGCAATACATTGCATTTTTGAGTCACGCTTCACTTATTACTCATCACGCTCTCAAGCACCGCCTCAACTCTCATAGCATTGTGCTCCCATGTGTAGCCGTTCAAAACTGCTTCACGACCCCGTCGCCCCATCTCTTCACGCAATTTAGGGTCAGCGAGTAAGGTCACTATTGCTTCCGCCAATGCTTCAGGGTTGTTGGGTGGAACGAGCAACCCCGATTGGGTAGTGCGAACTAAATCGGCATCCACAAATTCGCCTAAATCGGAAAGGACGACTGGACGAGCGCAAGATAAGTAGGCATACAACTTTAACGGTGATCCGCCACCAAATTCACAAACGATGGGCAAATAAGGTGCAACACAAACATCAGCAGCAGAAATGTAAAGGGCACTTCGTTCATAAGGGACGAAGGGAATGAAGTTGGCGTAATCCGTGATGCGTAATGCGTGAGCCAGTTGATGATATGCGTCTCTGTTGGGTTCATCCTGACCGCCGACGATGAGGAGACGGCAATTGGGGAACTTGGGAAGTAGGAGCGCAAAGGCGTGTAAAAGCACATCTATACCTTGCCAATGGTGCAAACTGCCAGTATAGGCGACATAAAGTCCATCAATAGGCAACCCCAATCGCTTCCTTGCCTCTTCCTTAGGGATAGGGCGGAAAACTTCTGGGTCAATGCCGTTTGGGATGACGAAGATAGCGTGGTTCGCTATGCGTAATTCGTGGTGCAGAGAGGTCAAGTTGTGGATTTCAGCATTGCTGAGAAGTTCCGCGATGCGTCGGGCTAACGAAAGCGATGGGACGACGACGGCAGTTGACCATTGGGCGCACCATCGTTCTAATTGGCGGATAAATCGTCCTTTAAGTGATCGTGAGTTTTTCGCCAAGATGCCCCGATGGCGCAACCCGTTAAATTCAGCAACATAGGGGATGTCCAGCCGCTTGGCGACCAAAGGTGGCAGCAAACCTTGCCAATGTTGGCGGGCGTAAATGACTGGTGGCTTCCAAGAAGCAATCAACCTAGCCA
>Ga0209080_1001614_pt1 | contig 11032 bp, 10 predicted proteins | sample JNZ110809AmetaG_FD_184123 | JGI IMG/M metagenome (GOLD analysis project Ga0209080, IMG submission 184123) | Hot spring microbial communities from Jinze hot spring, China to study Microbial Dark Matter (Phase II) - JNZ 110809A (SPAdes) (version 3) ...
AACTTGCAGTGAGCTCAACAGCATTGGTCTAAACATTCACTTTAAGGAGAAATACGAGTCGCAACTAAGCATTAATGGAAAGGTCTATCGGCCAAAGGATGTCTTCAATATACCATGGGATGAGAAGGAAGCTTACATCAGAGCTTCTGAGCGCATAATGGAGATAATCGCTGGGCATGATCTTAGTGAGCTACAGGAGCTTGGCAGATTAGCTGAGATGAGGAACATTGCGGTGATAAAGGTTGACGGAGCATTAATGGGATCATTAATGGCTACATGTTTATCAATAGCCGACGCCTACGAAAGAAGTGCTAGAATAGACCTAGCCCTGAAGAAATCAATTGAGGACGCGGTAATCAATGTCTACAACGGGGTTCTAAAGGAGTTCGGTGAGATGAATGCTGCCAGAGCCGCACTGCCGATTAAAATTGGCATACTATATGCTGGCGGAGATGATGCCGTAATACTCGCCCCATCATGGGCATCACCATTAATTGCCCTCGTGCTAGGCAAGGAATTCCTCTATAATCTTGGATTTGTACGGGGCTTATCCATTGGCATAGCTGTTGCAGGTCCTAAAGCCAACATATGGTCGCTCATAGATGCTTCATCAGAGCTAATGCGTAAAGCAAAAAGTAAGGCCAGAAAGAAGATTGAAGAAGGCTCCGCCGAAAGCACACTTTGCTTTGACATTGTTGAAATTGGAGACCTTTCAAGTAGCACTATTAATGAGAGATTTGAAATCTTAAACCGCGAGAGGCTTACAGTTCAACCATTAAATATGGAGGATTTTGAAAGGATATTATGCAACATACTGAACTCAGGGCCAGAGTACAGTGAAATTGCACGCCTGAGCTACTTAGCCTCAAGAAATATCAAGATACTTGAGAAAGACGCTGTTAAAAAAGATGATTTGATTAAAAGAGTAGAGGAAATCCAGAACGGGCTCAAGAGTATCGGGCGTGCCATTAGTGAGACTTTACAGGCGGCTAAATCTATGATTATTAAAGCAGAGGGCATCAAGCAATACGAGAGATACATCTTTCCAATAGCGTACATTTATACCTGCCGGCAAATTGCTAGGATTAAAAATGGTCCATATGGACTTATTAAATTCCTTATACCCGATAGTTTAGACGCCCCATCAAGCTTGTCAGATGTGGATAGGCTTATCAGGATTATTGGGGGTGGGGTTATCTGAAGTTTAATGTTAGGCTTAAAACTGTTGGATTATTCTGCGTTGGATGGAGCTACCCTACCGTGATGGGCCCAGACATACAATTTGTCAAAAGAATCAGCTATGAGGGTAGTTCTGATATTTATATTCCAGCGTCAAGCTTTAAGGGCGCCCTAAGGTCTTCGGCAAGCAGAGTCTCTGAGAGCTATGGCTTCAGATCTTGTGGAGAGATCAGGCCAGAACGCATTAGAGAAAAGCATGAGAAGATTGGAGGATTATGCGACATATGCGAGCTCTTCGGCTATCCTGGTAGCGCCTTGCCAAGCCCACTAATATTCTCAGACCTTTTACCGATAAACCATGTAGAGACGTTGACCCTAACTAGAGTTAGAATAGATGATAGATCTATGAAGGCTGCTGAAGGAGCATTGTTCTCGATTGAGCATGTACCACCAGGATGCGAATTCACTGGGACGATAGAGCTAACTAATGTCCCTAGGGAGAAGATTATTCTCCTCCTTCTATCACTCGCCGAACTTAGACTCGGAAGGATAGGCCGCGGAAACGGCCTCATAGACTTGAGAATAGAGGATGTCAGTAAGCTGGAAAATGTCCTTAAAGGTACTCTCTGGCTGGGCCTTCTTAATGAACTTAAGGGGTGGCTTTGGAATGGTCTTCCTTGAGATAATACTTGAAATCCTCTCACCAACAATAGTCACCGAAAGGAGGTCCTTAAGGGGTTTCCTAAAGGTGCCAAACTATATTCCAGCATTGACGCTTAGGGGCGCGATTCTCTCCGAGCTGTATAGGAGGGGGATTATCGGGAAGGATTTCCTGAAGAATGAGAGGGAGAGGCCCTCAGTAATAGTTTCATATGCCTATCCGGTGACAAGTGAGGGAGAGAAGTCCTATCCAAGCCATCCGTTCATGTGGGAGTGCAAGATGTGTGGACAGAGGGAAAATTACCTAAGTAGGATTATTGGTGATCTTGAGAACTACGGCGAATTAAGGGAGCTAATGCGTATCGCCTGTAAGAATGGGCATATGGTCCTCGAAAACCTCTATTCAAAGTGCTACCCTACCGATGCCAATAAGATTTTGGCCAGTAGGTTTATATGTACTGGTGTAAGTAAGGAGAGGGGTTCTTCAGAGACTGGAATGTTATATGAATATGAGGCTATGACTCCCAGAAGAAGGTTCTGGGCGACGCTTTCCATCCCAGATGAGATTATGGAGTGCATCGATGGATTGGAGATCTGTATTGGCAGAGGGATTTCGAGAGGTTTTGGGAGATCGAAGATAGTGGAGTCAAAGATTGTTAGCTTAAGGGATGCTACGATGAGGGTAGAGGGGGCAATAGCTCATGGGAAATACATTGCCCTTTACGCCTCATCGCCACTGGTCTCATGCCATAATAGCTACTATACGCCATACCCGTTAGAAATAGATCTCTCAAGCATTGCGGCACCTATTGATGTAGGAGGCAAGCTTAGGATCAAAGCAGTTTATGGAAGATCTGACTTCCACATAGGTGGGTGGGACCTATACGAGAACGTTGAGAAGCCATCGGTTAAGTTTGCGACAAGACCAGGAGCTATAGTGACCGCAGAGTTCGCTGGTAGCCCGCTAGCTTTGGCCGCCCTATCTCTTTTAGGCACGGTTGAGCGCCTAAATAATGCTCTTATTACTGGCGTTAACATGCTTCATCCAGTAAGGAGCAATCCTATGTTTGAGATGGGGTGAGCAATTGGACTCAATCCACCATTTAAACCCGCTTGAACATAAGGCTATTGGGCTCCTCGAATTTAAGATCAAGTCCCCGTTAAATATTGGTATTGGGGCAACCGATGTAAGAAGAGCCTTCATTAAAGTTCCTAAAGATAGGGGTTTCCTCATACCTTCATCAACGTGGAAGGGGGCATTTAGATCAGTTAGTGAAAGAATCGCTAAAAGCATGGACTTTAGAGATAAGCTCGTAGAGCTTGCAGTCAAATCGTTTGAAGAAGAGTTTAAAGCGGCCTATAAAGTAGATGAAAAGTTCTGCAATGAAGTACTTAATGTGCTCCGCGGTGGTGCCTCAACAATTATACCTTATAGCGGCGAGGACTTAATCGAGGTTGCTGGAGAGATAGGTTTCACGCTTGAGGAGGTTGGTGAGATTAAGGAAAGAGGCTTTGGCACGCGCGATAACCTGCTCTACAGGCTTTCAGAGTCTATTCTAGCTTTTCACTGTCCAATTGGTAAGCTCTATGGAAATCATGTACTGGCTGGCAAACTGAGGTTTCTGGACACTATTCTAAGGTTAGGAAACGATGGGATCACGCTTCATGAGAGGCCTGGTGTCGCAATTGATAGACGTAGCGACAGGGTTAGAGGGGGGGCGCTCTTCATCTTGGAGAGCATTATAGGTGAGAAAGTGAGGCTGAGGATCGTCGCTGATAATCTTATACCTGGTGCAGAGGACTCAAGACTCTTCGCATTAACTCTTGAAGCAATCGAGAACTTTGGTTTAAGCTTGGGCGCGAGAAAGAGTGCTGGAATGGGGTGGCTAACATTAAATGGCAATGCATCTTACTGGTACACAGTCGACCTTAGGAGTGACAAAAGCGGAGTTAAAATCGCCAATCCATTCAAATACGCAGAAAAAAGAAGTATGGAAGAGTTTTTAAAGTGGTTATATGGTTAAAGAAATATCTTTTAGCGGTATAAGGTCGGCTTTAATATCTACATTAGGCGATCCATCCGGCTGGGATCCCGTCGAGTACATTTATGATGGCTCTTCTTTCAAGAGCATCTTTACATTGCCTCTACTCAACTACATCACTCCTAAGCCAGATATCATAATTGTAATTGTCTTGGACACAACTGTTGAAGAAAGGATTTCATCATACAGCGATTTGGTCGAGAAAGTACGCAGGAAATACGCAGGGTTCATATCAAAGGAAACAAATTTAAGCTGTGACCAATTAAAGATAATAGTTGCTCCTGGAGCAGGTAGATTTCAGCCAAGGGATATCTTCTTCAATTTCACTGGCAATTTAAGCGATTTTCATGCATATGTCATGTTTGAACTTTCGAAACTTCTTGCAGAAAGCGATGCAGATATTACCATTCACTTGGATCTCACTCACGGCATTAACTTTATGCCATCTTTAACATTGTCCGCAATTAAAAAAATAATGAGCATACTTGCTCTTACGCGCAGAAGTGCTAAACTCAAAGTATATAATGCCGAACCTTACCGTAAGAATGTTACAAGTAAACTGAATATTCACTTAGTTGAGGATTCTCTTGCAATTATTGAATATGATCTTGTACGGCTTGGCGCTGAGGGTAAGTGCACCCCACTTAAGCGCTATTATAGGAAGCCTGTACATCGTGAGGAGGATTTGCGGACACTAATTTCAGACTGCGATAAAATGAAAGATGAGTTAAATGCCTTCTTAAGCTCCGTCTTTAATGGCCTGCCACTAGCACTATATACATTTTATCCTGAGGTAGATCGTCTTGGTAGCATCATTGAGAAAATTGTTAACATTTGGAGGGAAAACGTAAACGTGACATCTAATGGAAACGAGATTTTTGTGAAGAGACTCTTAAGCTTTGAGAGAGACTTCACTAAGTTAATCCAAATATGGCTTATTGCGAAGACGCTGAGCCTCCAGAGGAAGAGGAAAGTCAGCTATGAAGAACTTAACAGCCTTAGAGATAATTTCTTTTCGAAATTTTCAAAGAAGTTTGATGTGATGATAAGTCGAGACTTGAATAGAATAAAGAAAGCGGTGGAAGAAGGAAAAAAGCTATACAGAGAATGGACTAAACTTCGCACCGTATACGGGGATCATGAAAAGCCCAAAGACTTTACTTCAAGAGATTTCCTAGCGCACTCTGGTTTAGAGATGAACGTTACTGAAGTAAAATATGATGGTCAATCAATAATGTTGCAATATGCTGAGGATGAGGCAAAAGATAGGGTTATAGAGGGATGCTTAGATGGACTAATGAAGCATAGTCATTAAATTTGATGAATTATGTAGGTTGTCGATCGACAAATGAGCGAGATAAAATTCAATATCATTGAGAGGGATGAGTACGTTATTGTCGAGTTTGAGCTGAGCAGGCCACTTACGCCCGAGGATCTGAAGAACATTAATCCACCGAAGGTCGCCGGTAAGGGGGTTATCCTCTCAGGCAGAGGTCCAATCTGGCTCTACGGCTTCCTAATACACTATTATCACCCAGCAACATTCGTAGCGACATACGACCCAAGAGTTGGAGCAGTAATCGTAGAAAGCCACACGCCGAAATACAATGTTGGAGATACACTAAAACTCTAACAGGGTTTCCAATAGTTGCCTAAGACGATTCATAGTAAAACAAATAAGTTTTCACGGCAACACAATAGTTATAGGGAGGATTGTTATGGGTGAGAGGGGAGGTTCTCTATATGGTTGGGCCTTCGTTGCTGGAATGAATATCATAGAGCGACTTGAATCTATGTATGGCACAGAAAGAGCTGAGAAAAGAATGGAAAACCTTCTTCTAACTCTAAGGTCAGAGCTACTACCGGAAAGGTTTAGGAGGTCCATAATCGATTGCCTCATCGAAGTTAGACCAGATGTAGGGATACCCGAAGAGATAAAATTAGAGAAAAGGTGGAGTGTAGATGAGTTTTACCGTTATAGTACGTCCATTCTATCTGGCTTTTTTGATGCGTTGAATTCGTGGAGGAGGCGGAAGAAGGAGTGATAGGACATGCCGAGTAGAGCCTTAATATCTCTAGTCTTAAAGGTCAGTGGGAATGTGAACGCCGACATTGGCGTTGGGACGAGAATACCACTCAAGAAGATAATTACATGGAATCATGAGGTTAGACCATTCGTGTCAGCCCGTTGCATCAGAAGATGCATAAGGGAGAAGTTGTATGAAAAAGGTTTTCCAATAGATCCGCTACAGTTGATAGGGAAAGCTCCTGAAAGAGAGCAGTTAGGCGACACAGGCAACCCAATAGAGTATATTGATGACGATATATTCGGTTTCCTAAGAGCTGAAGAGCCGCCCATAAAGAGAAGTAGCCCAATAAAAATCTCACATCTAGTATCATTAAGGCATGCGGAAATTAAGGTTGAATTTGCAGCTAGATTTCCAAGAGATTTCCTAGCAAAATATGAACACGGTTATCCAGCACCTTTTGAGATCGAACTAGCTGAATGGCTGGGCAAACTTAACGTAATAGTCACCGATAGGATCGGTCGCTTCAGCGACGATGAATTAACTGAGGAGCTTAAGAAGCAACTTGGCGGACAAATGGCGCTTAATGAAGATAAAAGGAGGAAGAGGCTCAGCGCCTTCCTTGAGGTCTTGTTATGGGAGGGATGGACTTTCCCGCGTGGAGCCCAAAGTTCAAGCGTCCCAGAGTATTATTATGCCATAATTGGGCTGACAAAGCGCTTCGCGCCAATATTCGGATATGTAGATGTTACGGAGGAAGGGAAACTAAACAATGGCTTAGTCGAGGGCATGAGGAAGGTATATGGCTGGCTGATAGATAAACTCTATATCCTCGACTACAAAGGCTGCTGCTATACAGAGTACACTTACAAGCCAGCTTCAGGTAAGGAAGCGTTCACCGAGGAGAAATCCGAGGGATCTCTGGACTCACAAAGCATAAGCAACATTATTGGCAACATATGCAATTATGTATTGCTTGGATAGGGTGCGGAATGAAGGCTCTAACATTCATAGTTCGCTTCCTCACAGCCCAATATAAGGATCATATGCAAAAGATGACAAGAAGAACGTACTTAATTCCACCACCTTCAGCCGTAGCTGGAATGTTTGGAGCAATATTAGGTTTAGAAATGGAGGAATTATACAAGGTTAGCGACGAAATATTGGCAGGTGCAGAACTGAGGTTTCTAGGGGGGAGAATAATAACATTAGCAAGAACCTTTAAGATGCATTGCTCAGTATCCGAGCTCGTAAGACTGCTTAAAAGATACTATGCTGGGGAAAGAAGCGAGTACGTGATTAATAAAATGCAAAAGCTCCTCACAATAAAGGAAAGTGAGGAGCTGTACATGCCAGAATACAAATTCGCAATAGCTTCATCCAATGAGGCATTGGTAGGAGAGGGTATGAAAAGGCTGAAAGAGCACGATGTTGAGTACGATATTTTCGGCGGAAACGACTACCACTTCATAGAATTCATTGGTGATCCAAAGCCCGCTGAACTGAAGAAAAGTTCAGAAGGTTGTGGTTATTGCCGCCGTGAAGATTTTGAGAGAATAGAGGCGGAGACTTTTAATGTGGTATGGGAGATGAGAGGAATCGGTGGTGAACTAACTCCATTAGTGATGCCCGTAACTTTTCTAGCCAACGTTAAAGAGGACTTCATCCAAGTTTACGGGGCAAAGATACGACTGAAAAGCGAGAGAGAAGTAGTTAACGATGGCGAGAGTAAGATATTTGTCCATAAAGTTAAACCATTTCTAACACTCCGAATTTAGGTGATTTTTATGCTTAGAAACACTTTTAGGAATATGTTGGAGACTATCATTGGAGATTTTAATCCAAGCGAGATCAAAGATCCTGTTGAAAGAATAGTTTCTTCCAAGGAAAAAGTCGAGGACATAGCCGAGCGTTTCCTAGGAGAAGTTAATTTTCAAGGAAGATTTCGGCGGCATCCTTTAGTATGGAAGACTATTGACTGGGGGAACGCTTCAAGAGAATATAAGAAGTCTAATGCTTACAAGAAGATTCAAAATAAGCTTACTGAAATATTGAAAAAGCAGGAGATAGAGGTGAAAGACCTTCACGAATTGAGCAATCTTCTAAGAGAGTTAAAGGGCGTGGTAATAGATTTTATTGAAAGACAAGCAGGCAATGTTGAGCAAGGATTAAGACATATTCATGCACCTGGATCGGTAGCTAGAAAAGAGGCGATGAACCTATATTTTGGAGAAAAATTCGTAGATGATGACCTTTACAGATTAGCCTCAAGGCTTTGCAGTTCAATAGCGTTTGGAGAGAGTATTGGAATTTACAGCGAAGATGAGGGTTTCATGAGAGATATGAGACAGCTTATTGAAAGCTTCGGCTTCGGCTTACCATTTAGAATTGAAAGAGACAAATTAAGGGAGATAGGTATTCAAGAATACGACGTGGATCATCCCTACGTAGTTCTATTAAAGTTTATTATGTGGTTGAGAAACCAAATAGATGTTGAAGAAGATCCCGAGAAGAGGGAGATTTGTCTTTCAATTTTAAACATGCTACAATCTGCTACAGTAAATATGTTCTTTATGCCGCCTGATAAAGAGAAGTGGTGTACAATATTCTTTCCCCGTCTAGACTTTTTCATCAATAATTGGATTCAAAGGGATGAAGTGAGGAAGAATCTTGAAGCATTGGTTAAGAATATTGATACCTTCATTAGAGATGCTCTTAGGGAATCAAGAAGAAGGAAGGAAGTCGAAAAAGTAAGGAATACGATCAATCTATTGATGAATAACTATGAAATTTTATGCCGCAAACTTATTGAATATGGGGTTCCAGACTTCTATGCTTTGAGGAATCTAATGGACCTTGCGGTCGATTTAAGTATTAGGTGCGGCATTAAATTGCATTTTAAATCATTAATACTGGCGGCCTAAAATTGAGCATCTTAGATAAGATCCGTGAGAGGGGTTTAGATCTATCGAAGGAAACACATCCGGGCAAATCCTACGAGGAACATGCTAAAGAGTGCCGTGAAATAGCTAAGGAAATAATGGGAGTTTACAATTATCCAAAGGAGCTAATCGAACTTGCCCTCTTACTCTGCGACGTACATGATATTGGCAAACTCTTACATACTTGGCATATAGCTCAAAAGAGGAGGCCATTGCATTCCATTGAGGGTGCAGAGTGGTTCATGTACATGAATGAGTATATTGGGCTAAACATTGATCAGGCATATCAAGAGCTTACAGCATATATGATAGCATCCCACCACTCACCCCTGTATGTCCCAGCTAAATTCATGGACATTGTTAGCAGAGCTGAGAAAGTTTCCACCAAACGATATTTTACAGAGTACCGTAAATGCAAAAGACTGGCTAGTGAAATCAATAGATTGCTTAGTTCTCTGGATAAAGAGATAAGATATAACTTAGCTGACGTACTTGGCGTCGTAAAAATGGCCGATTTAATCTCAGCTAAGGGTCTTCCTAAAAATGAAATTTTGGCAAACTACCTCTGGTCAAAAGAATTAGAAGACGATGTTAAGAAAGGAATACTTGAAAGAGCACGTAGTAAAAGAGGAGTCTTTGACCAAACCAAATTTGAGAAACAAATGACAATAGCCTCCTCTGAAGAGAATCATCTTTTAGTGGCAGCGCCCACAGGGTGGGGTAAAACAGCGCTGGCATTACTTAGGATGGCTTTAAGAAAGCCAGTTAAAGTCTTCTACATCCTGCCAACGATTACAGCAATAAAGGATTTTTATGAAAACTTCACTAAAATCTTGGATAAAAGGTATGTGGGCGAATACTTCTATTTTGCAGACGTTGAACTATTAAAGAAGAATTATGTGGAAGAGGAGCATCCATTAGACATATATCGTTACTTCATCCCTAAAATAACCATAACAACAATAGACCAATTATTACTCACAACGTTGCAAGCTGGAAAGTACTACATTAGGAGGATTAATTTACGAAATTCGTTGATAATTGTAGACGAATTCCACTTACTAACCCCTGAAATGGTTGCCTGCACAAGAGTATTCCTAAAAAATTTATTAAAAAATTATAATTTCTCATGCCTCTTTATGTCAGCTACCCCGAGCCCCATTTACGAAGAGCTACTCGGAGAAGTTCTTCCACAAATGAAAATCACAGTGCTTTGTGATGAATACAGCCGCTTAAGACGCCATAAAATTACTGCCTACGACTATTCCGTCGAAGAATTAATTTCAGAGAAAGAGGACTCGCTAAAGAGAAGACGCACTTTAATAATAGTCAATACTGTTGGTGAAGCACAGCACCTATATACTATTCTAAAGGAAAAACTTGGCAGTACGAGAAGAATAATGCTAATACACGGTGATTTCGCATATAAAGACAGGATGCGAAAGGAAGAACAAATAGAGAGTACCGATATTCTTATTTCTACGCAAGTCGCTGAAGTTTCTCTGGATATTTCTTTCGATAACCTGATAACAGAATTAGCTCCAATGCCATCGCTCATCCAACGTTTTGGCAGGGTAAATAGATACGGGGAAACAGCAGTAGAAACTAATGTTTATGTATGCAAGCCTAAAAGCTATGAACCCTATGGACTCATTATACTAGAGGAAACCCGCAAAGCTCTTCCATCTTTGATAAGCGAAATTGAGCGAAGTGGAGAGGCGGCTTACTTGAATAAGGAATTTTGGCAGTATGAGCAGATTTATAAGGAGAAGGTAATGGAGGTTGAAGATAAAATCTCTAAAAAACTGAATGACTTTATGCTTAACTTCTTCAGCCTTTTAGCCCAAGAAGAAGAGATTTCAAGGTTTCTGGGTAGAGAGGAGACGTGGCTGGCTATACCAGAAACTTATCTTGATGAAGCTTTAACCCTGCTTCAAAAGCTTAAGAACGCCAATAGATACGAGGAGAGAATGAACATATACGCTCAGATTAAGGAAAATCTTGTTCCAGCATCACGTGCAGACGTTAGAGGAGCCGAGTGGAATGATGAATTAAGGCTTTGGGTGATTAAGAATTACGATAGAGATCTAGGCATAATAAGAGTAAAGAATTACCCGTGATAAGGATATGTCCTCCATCTCTTCTTTCATGCTTAGGTTTGTTGTTGAGGAGCCTGTTGTTT
>Ga0209080_1001627_pt1 | contig 10993 bp, 8 predicted proteins | sample JNZ110809AmetaG_FD_184123 | JGI IMG/M metagenome (GOLD analysis project Ga0209080, IMG submission 184123) | Hot spring microbial communities from Jinze hot spring, China to study Microbial Dark Matter (Phase II) - JNZ 110809A (SPAdes) (version 3) ...
TTGATAAGCCTCTAATTGAAGTAATCATTAGATATGCAGCCATAAAGCTCTCCAAGCTCCTTAAGATATAGGGCTGTTTTCTTTTTGATATTCATTTGTATTGTTTATGTGCTTTGTGACCGTTCACGGTCTTTTCGTCCTGAAGATATCTGAGTGCTATTAGGTAAGCTGACGCTGTGTGCCTATCTAAACCATGCTTCTTCATCACAGTGCTGTGTACGGGTGAGCTCGTGGTTCCTCGTGGATCGACTAGAACAGGTTTCAACCCGTACTTCAAAGCCATGACTACTGCGTGAGTTAGTAGTTGTTTCTTTGCGAATCTGGTTATCTTCCTGTTGGCTGTGGGTGAACTGGTGAACCTTCTCTGCTTGATCTTGTCGAGGTCTTCGAACACGACTACACCAACACCGTGGTGGTATGCGTAGTTGAGTAGCTCTGCTAGAGCTCGAAGCCTAACAACCATAGCTTTGCTCCCCGGGTAACCCGGGGATGTTACCTCGGGGAACCAAGCTGTTCTCACATCCACTACTCTTCCGTACTTATCCACTATCACCATGTTTACCCTGTCGCTGTTCAGGTCGAAGCCTGCAATTAAGCTCCCTATGGCTTCGCCCCTCCCGAAGTACTTCAAGTAGAGCTCTACGGGTACAGATAAGTGAAGGTAAACTCTACCCTTCCTGAAAACTATTTTCGCACCGTAGCTACACTTCCTCGATTTAGCAAGCTCTGATAGCTCCTTGACGAGCGGTACATGGTTTTCTCCGAATCTTGCTCTGAAACTGAGCCACGATCTTTCGTACGGATACCTGATCCTCACGGTGCTGGAGTCATCCAACCTCACGTTTCTGTTACCTAGCCTGCCTGCTTCACCCTCCGATACTATGAAGAGCCTCCTAATTTCTATCTTCAGCGGGTTTCCGTTGTTTGATCTAGCACTCTCCACTATGGCTTTAGCAAGCTTGAACGCTGAATCCCCGTACGCTTTGTTAAGCATTGAGCGCAGTTCTCTGAGAACGGTATTTGGGTCTATGCCCTTAGCAATCATTCTCGTAGCGTAGGTTGCGGCTTTCCTGAACTCGTGTGCTAGTCTCACAAGCTTCACGTAGTCTTCTTCGGTGAGTGGTTCAAGCCTCCCAACTATCGTTACGTACTCTACTAGCTTTGACGCATCCCTGACTCTATGCATCTGGTACTGTGACACGCACAACAACCTCTCTTCTGTGCAGGTGCTTCATTCTCTCGCTGAGACGCTTGGGTATGTAGATGCAGAGCAAGCCGTGGCTTGTCCTCGAGATCCTCACGTGGAACACGTACTCCTCTGGCAAACCACCACCATTGCAACATACTGCAGAAAAGCTTATAAATCTTTACGTAAATGATAATATTGGAGTAGGGATGAACTCGATGAGCATGGCGAGGGGGACACCTCGTGCACCCAGCTTCACCGCAGGGAGCTGGATGAACCACGGGCAACCGCTGGAGACACGCTCCCGCAGGCGGGGCTGGGGAAGAACAAGCCGTTGAGAAGTGGACGGCTGGGAGGCTGAACACAAAAGAAAATGAAAGCCAATGAACAGCCATCCACCGAGAAGCGGTTTCAGTTAAAAGCCCTCCTTTGTGTAGAGGTAAAGGTTTATGAATTCAGCATTGTAATGTGCTTCTAGTTATGAATGAGCCGTAAAGTAGAATGAATTCAATCTATGCTGAACCCCGTGGTTATCCTATAGATGAAGTACGTAGACAGGAGTTGTGAGGAGCTAGTGAGTAGTGGAAAGAGGGGGTTCAGCTCTGATATAGGTTTATATTGGTTGGTTTCATTGCCTCATCCTTGTTCCCCTGCATTAGTCTTGGGTTTGCATAACCCTTAGGGGCGTTTAGGGGCACCCCTAAACCCCCACATCTTGAGTGTCTCGGGGAGAGCCTCGATGGGCTCTCGAACCCTCATCAAGATACATCCACGTATAGAGTTCTTATAAATGTTTCGATCAATATAAACAGGTACAAACAGATATGAAAACCGAAACAGTTACGCGAGGCTCCTGAGCCATGCAAGTATAGAGGGAGTTGAAAATTTATAAATGGATGTGCATGCTCTAATGGCTTTGAAAATATAGATCTAGACATATAAACCTCGACTTACATAATTGTTTAGAGTGCTGAGCATTGCGGGCTAGCATTAGTATGCAATTATTGAGCGTAACGTACATAATGCATTGTTTACACGCGTTTCTACATGCACTAATGATCATGCTCTTAATACCATATACTGCCTCTACATTCAACTACTCATTTTACCTTGTTGTAAGACGTGTATCGTACTTTACGTGCATAAGCCTCCCAGAAGTATTTACGCTAGTTCTTCAAGTAGTCTCAATGCTAGTTCTTCTTACAGCAGTATTCAAGGGGGTTGAAGCAAGGAGTGTTAAGAAAGCTTTGTGCAAAGCTACTCCGTCAGCAATAGTTGTAGTAGCTGTTGCTTATTCATCAAGGTACTTGCTGCTGCTAGCCCTTGTGTTGAGCCTCGCAGAATTACTTCATGAGGCTATTAATGACTATGTTGATCGTTTGTTAACTCTATACACTATTTCAGCATTTTTCGCTGCATCAACTATAGCACAAATCACTGCATTAATGGGCGTTCAATTACTGTACTTAGTGAACTTAGCTAACTATGTATGGGGGGTTCTACAGCCAATAACTCCATACTTCTACCTCTCTACACTTAGTTTATCGCTTATAGTTATTTTAAAGAACTTCAATAATGATGAGGGCTTAAGTCAACAAGCCAGGGTTTCGTTAAGTGAACTAGCTTATGTCGCATTGGGAGCAATGCTATCAGTGCTCTTCTACGTAATTCCATACACATGGGTTGTTAATCCACGAGGATTCATAGCTACAACAGACATAGTCTATTACTCTAAGTGGCTTAGTGAAATGACTGCATCAGGAGATCCTATAGGTTTTGCTGCAAGCGTTAATAGTGGTGATAGGCCGTTGTACCTCCTACTGCTTTACTGCATTAAAGTCATTAGTGGTCGAGATGAGTGGTTTGCATCAACTATTAGTGGCTGGATGTGGGCTCCATTGCTAACGCTTTCAACTTGGTATATGGCTAGGGAGCTATACGGCGTTAAAGTAGGTAGAATTACTGCATTAATAACGCCTATGTCGCATCAAGCAATGGCATTCATCTATGGAGGTTTTCAAGCAAATCAATTGAACCTAGCTTTAATTTACTTAGCAATAGGGTTGCTTGCTAAACCTCTTTTACGTAGAGTTATTGCAAGTGCTTTAGTGCTCTTCGCTTCACTATATATTCATGCGTGGAGCTGGCTTCAAGTAGTGCCAGCCATTGGGCTATGGATTGTAGCTAAAGCTTTCAAGGGCTGTAGTAGGAGGAGTCTTGTTCCTATAGCAGCTGTACTTACATCAATAACGCTATCCATAGCGCTGCGTTATCAAGTGATCTTATCAATGCTCCAATACTCTGGATCAATGATTAGTGTAGAAGGAGCTTCAACAAGCCTTGAAGCCAAGCTCTTGGGGTTAAGCAACACATTCTCATTCTACATATGGGGGGCTTTAGGCATTCCACTAGTTCATATCTTAGCCCTCATAGCTCAAGCACTAAGGATTAAGGGCAGTGAATCTATAGATGTCCTCGATTACCTTAACTTAACTACGTTAGTGGAAGTACTGGCATTTGCTCATAATGTATCCTTTACAAGCAGGATCTGCCTTAATACACCAATACACTTATACAGCAGTAAGATAACTAAATCTATGTCTACTGCATTTAAAATAGCTGTACTTATAATGCTTTTAAATACTTCAATCTACATGTCTTTAAATGCTGCGCCAAAGCCGTGAATTCGCTGGATTTGTGGTTAAATAATGAATTACGAAACATTTATATATTCCGCCATGGATAGCTATTGCTTGGTAGTGGTTGTTTTGAAGGCTTTACATGCATTACCTATAGCTGTACCTATAGCAATTTTAGCAACGATGGTTGCTCTAGCTCTTTTAAATGCAATTATACCGAGCACTAGTCAACCAAGTGATGAAGAGTACTTCACTGTTACTACAACAGTCATTTCAGTAATTACGGAGACTCAAGTCCTTACTACTACGGCTACTGCTACAACAACTGAGACAAAAACAATTGCTACAGAAGTAACTATACCCACTACTAAGACTATAACTGAGACAATGCCTACTACTGCAACAACAACTGTGGCTATGCCTACTACTGAAACGAGAACTATTCCAACTACTGTTGCTATGGAAGTAGTGCCTACTTGGGCTTGGGGCATAATTGGTGTATTAGCAGCAGCTGCCGCTGCATTAACAGCATTATTTGTAAGAAAGAAGTAAGAAGCATAAAGAAGGCATTCTTTAAGGTACCTGCGGTACTACAGGTTTTTGACGAATTTAAAGAACAATTATAGAGTAACTACACGGCCAACTATTTAGAGATAGTTGCACTTACTTAAAGAGGGCTGTGGGGCTAAAGTAATGAGTGGAGTAAGAGTCCTATGGTTTAACTGGAAGTGCGTAAAGCACCCTGAGGCTGGTGGAGCAGAAGTATATACTCATGAAGTAGCTGAAAGGCTTTCAGCGATAGGTTATGAAGTAGTCTTAGTGACAAGTAAGTCAAAGGAGTTGTTGGCTAGTGAAGTCATTAATGGCTACAGAGTGATTAGGTGTGGAGGTAGGTACAGCGTTTACTATAATGCATGGAAAGTCTATAGGAGGCTTTGTGAAAGAGGTTGGAGACCTGATGTAGTTATAGATGAAGTGAACACTATTCCATTCTTTACGCCACTCTATGTGAGAGAGCCCATAGTCATGCTAATCCATCAATTATGTAAAGATTGCTGGAGCTACGCTATACATCCAGCAGTTCAAACGCTCGGCTGGTTTATTGAAAGGAAAATACATGGATTGTACGTTAATGCAGCTAGAGATGGTAGATTAAGGGCCGTCATCACAGTCTCTAATAGCACTATGCAGGATCTCGTAGACCTCGGCTATCCAGCCGACATAATACGTATTGCTTACAACGGCCTTGACTTAGAATTGTATAGGGATGACATAGATTTGTTGAGTAGAGAGAAAGATGATTTAGTGACTTATGTGGGGAGGATATCGCCTTATAAGAGGCTTGAAGAACTCCTTATTGCATGGAAGTATGTGGAGCAAAACCACTCTACTGCATCACTAGTTATAGCTGGTAGACCGGTCTTTAAGTACTTAAGGAAGCTTGAGGAGCTTTCTAAGAAACTTGAGTTAAAGCGCGTAAAGTTTAAACCAAGCATATCGCACTTCGATAAAAAGCAATTACTGGCTAGAGCTAAGGCACTAGTCTACACTTCCATTAGAGAAGGGTGGGGGCAGACAGTGCTTGAAGCAGCTGCATGCAGGACACCAGCCATAGCTTACAACGTGCCCGGGCTTAGGGACTCTGTAAGGCACATGGAGACTGGAATACTAGTAGATCGAGGGGATGTAAGGCGGCTAGCTGAAGCAATACTATTGCTTTTAACTGACGCTGAATTGCATAGGAAGTTGGCGGAGAAAGCCTATGAGTATGCACGCCAATTCACTTGGAGTAATACTGTGGAAGCATTTGTAAAAGTCATTGAGTTGATTACGAATGGCTAAACCACTAGTATCCATAGTTATTCCAACGTATAACTCTGAGAAAACTCTACCGCTATGCTTAAAGTCCATTGAAGAACAGACTTATGGAGACATAGAAGTCATAATAGTGGATAACTTTAGTAGAGATAGAACTGTGGAGGTAGCGAGGAGCTATAATGCATTAGTGATTCAGGCTCTAGGCGAGAGAACTAGGGCAAAGAACTTGGGGCTCAAGAGATCTAGGGGACGTTATGTACTATTCATAGACTCAGACATGGAGTTAATGCCGAGGGTTGTGGAGGAGTGTGTAGAGCTCACTGAATTAAACCACAGAGTGGCTGGAGTAATAATTCCTGAAAGAACAGTGGGCAATAGCTATTGGGCGCATGTAAGAGATTTTGAAAGAAGCTTCTATGTAGAAACACCAATAGAGATGCCGCGCTTCTTCAATAGAGATCTAGCTTTATTAGTCGGGGGCTACGATGAGGACGTAGTATTCTATGAAGAAGCCACATTACCATATAAGCTTGAGCAGTTGGGCTATAGAGTGAGGGCAAGAGTGCATTCATGCATACTCCACCATGAAGAATACTTTTCACTAACTACGTGGCTTAGAAAGAAGTACTATTATGGTAAGTCGGCTAGAACTTATGTGAGAAAATATGGAGGCAAGTACATGAGTTATCTAAAGGCTCAAGTAAGCCCTACGTATAGGCTTAAGCTATTCATTACAAACAAGAAGTTCTGGAGCACTCCTCACTTAGCGCTTGGCGTAATTGCATTAAAGACTCTTGAGTACTTTGCATCAGCACTGGGCTACCTTCTCTACTCAGAGAGTAAATAAGTGGAATAAATAATTAACTGAATAGACTATGCATAGATCCACTAGATCATAATAATGTAAATTCACATATGATATCTTCATAGATCTCTCATGTACTGACACAATAATTAAAAGAACTAACAAATAATTGTCTGCAATATTCAGTGTATAGGAGTAAACTATTTAGTCACAGACATATTATATTAGTGTAGGAGTCGTTGTAATAGCATTTTTAAACATAACGTATGGAGGCGTTAAGTGGTGTAGGAGGAGCGGTATCATCATGATGCATGGGTTTAGCAAAGCCTTTAGTCAAAGCATTAAGGAAGAAGCTGATAAATGTAAGTTGAAGAGCCCACTAATCTCTATAATTATGCCTGCTTACAACTTATCGAAAAGCATTGCGCACTCAATAGATGTTGTTAAGAGAGTTATGGAGATCCATGGGTTTAACTATGAAATAATTGTTGTTGATGATGGAAGCGTTGACAGTACATTCAGGGTCGCTATTAGAAAACACTGTAATCCTCATGTAAGAGTTTACAGATTGCCGAAGAATATGGGTAAAGGATTTGCACTTATATATGGATTCAAGAAGAGCCGCGGGGATTTAGTAGCTTTCTTCGATGGAGATCTTGATATAGATCCTAGGCAAATAGTCTTATTAATCAATGCTTTAAGGAGAGTTAAAGCAGATGCAGTAGTAACGTCTAAATGGCACACTCAATCAAGAACTAAAGCCTCATTTACAAGGAGGTTTTTAAGCAAGTCATTTTATGCTTTAGCTAAAGTCCTACTTGGAGTGAAAGTAAGCGATACACAAACTGGTGCAAAAATATTTAGGAGACAAGTGCTTGAAGAAGTTGCCCACTGTTTAGTAATCAAGAGATATGCATTTGATGTAGAATTGCTTACAGCTATAGCAACAAGAGGTTATAGAATTATAGAAGTTCCAGCAATCTGGGGAATAAAGCTAAACTCCCGCTTCAAAATTAAAGAAGCTATTAGAATGCTCATAGATTTACTGGCAATCACTTATAGACATAAAGTGAAGAAGCAGTACAGTGTATTTTTCAGAGATAAAGTTACACTCTCTCAACTATTTTAATTAAGGAACAAATTTGTTTAATGTAAAGATCTAGTGGACTTATTATTTCACTAACTTAACAAATGTTCTCACAACTTTAGTATTAAAGTGACTGCTGTTATCTTGATAACCCTCGTATCGAAACATAATAATTAATAATGTAGTTTCATCAATAAATTGACTGGGAGTGGCAATGAAAATTAGAAAGTTAACGCGTATTGCATTAATAATAATTACTTTCATAGGTGTTACCGCTGTAATGTCTTGGCGACTGACGTTCATGGCTGCAGTGTATGGAGATACTCCATTGGTTACTGAGCGATCTATTAAAGTAATATTAGAATATACACTAAATTTATGGCATAGTGAAGCTCTAGGCAATAACCAGCCATGGCCATATACGCATCTATTAAGCATTCCCTTGCTATATTTATCGAATTTTGTTAGCATCAATTTATACTATTTTGCAAGGATCTTAGCTATACTTTTCTCCCAAATTACGTTATATGCACTAATCAGTAAGTTTACTTCAAAAATGATCGTTAAGCTATTTTCATCTATTTTATATGTCTTTAACCCTGTCTTTATAACTTGCTTTAACATGGGTGGAACGCTTCTTCATTGGGTATTAGCCCCTTTATATGTGAGATATCTTTATGAAATTATGCTAGAAGGAAAGGACTCATTTAAAAAGTTAGTATTGGTCTCCATGCTATTAGGAACCCTCTTCTTAGTTGCCCCTACTTACTTTGTAACGTATTTAATTTTAACTTTCCCCCCTATATTACATTATATGGTGAATAAAGGTAAACGAGGTTTAATCAACTCATTTATTATGATAACCATTAGTTTAGTCCTTGTTCTGCCATACATTTATGCCACATGCCATTATAATAATTCAGCTCCAGGAGTTTCTGCATCTATAGTACTATCCGACTTTAAATACACATACCGTGAACTCACTCCAATTAAATTCCTATTATTGATAGGTAATAGAGGTTCTCCACAACCTGTACTAGGATATGATGATCAATGCGTACTTTTAGATATCGGTAGTACTATTGCTATAGTGCTATTCACGCTGGGGATAATGGAATGTATTATTAAAAGAGGGTTCAATGATAAAGATGTAAATACGTTGTATAAGCGTAATATCCTTATAACTACCTCAATATTTCTAATAGTAGTTATGTTTTTAAGAATTGCAATTTATTCAGACTTAGACTTTTTGATAAAAGAGCTAACTCCTTTATGGACTTTTAGAAACCCCATTAAACTTCAGACAGGTTATGCATTAACCTTTTCGATCATTACTGGGTTAGGAATTGATAGAGCCTCGAACTACCTAGTTCAAGCAATTGAAAAGATGACAAGAAGTAAGTACTTGAGATCTTTTAAATCCTTAAGAACTTCAACTCTCTCTGTCATTATCCTTTGTTTCATATTTTTACTTTTCCCAGTAATGTTTAATTCAGCAGTTCTTCAGGGAGACATGGGGTTAAACAAAACATACAAAAGTTCTCTAGGTCAATTATATGATGCAGACTTAGCTTTTTTAGCTTTTAACCTATCAGAGGACAGCGATCGTGGAATTATTATTCCATTCGATCATAAGGTGGAATTATACGTCCAATTCCACGCTCCTTCATATTATATATCGAGACTTGGAGAACCCTCAGAAATTGTCAATTGGCTTGAGGCAATGCTTTCTTCTGGAAATCCTACATTAATACAGAATGTACTCAGAATTCTCTCTATTAAGAAAGTTATACTTTATGATGTAACTCAGCCGCCATACTTTCCAGTACTCAATCCACGGCTATCGGTCAAGGAGTTAGCAAACGTGCTGGCTCAGATCTCATTAAAGGAAGAAAATGAAACATTTAAGGTATTTAAAATAGAGGATGCTCTTCCAATAATGTATGTTCCTAAAGGGCTTTTGTATTATTCTAACTATTTAGCATTACTATCAACGACCTTGGATTACTTCTTTAAAAAGCAATACGCCTTCTTAAGTTTTGATAATGAATTATTGATAATAGAAAATAACTCAGTATATATGCAATATTTATTTAGACCAGTTTTAGATAACATTTACTTCTTCCAATGTTACTACACTTCATGCTATCTCAAAATATGGAACTCCAGCACATCATCTGAACTCATGTTAAATGAAGGTTACAGCATCTCTATGAATTTAAGCAAAGGGGATTATAAGCTAGCACTTGTTGTCACGGCGGATAAGTCTAAGCTCTTAGAGAACCTCGTCCTTGATTCTAATAAGATAAGTCTAGTTGAAGGTAGCGGTAATTTCGTTCTTGTAACTAATGTAGTTATAATAAAGCCAGGCCCATCTTCATGGAATTCATTTAACATACTTTTGGAGAGTCCTGAGGGGGGAGTTTCTTACAGAATAATATTTCACACTAACGGCATTATCGAGATCGCTAAGATTAAAGGCGGGGAATACATACCTTCTACCTATGTGTGGAGCTATGGTGATTCATTTTTATCTAAGAATTTATCTATAGTAATGTCCAGGTATAACAATGTACTGGCCATAGATATTAATGGAACTGCTTTTCACGCTGTTCTTCCGGAAATTAAAGATGACATTAAGATTGAAATAGGCTCTGAGGAATCTACATCATACTTATACAACACTCATGTGGCATTCTTTGGGAAGAAATACCCACTTCTCACAATATTTACTGAAGTAGAAGACGAGGAAATTAAGGGCGAAACTTCAGTATATAGGAGTAGGCCTACTTCAATCACTTTGATATCGCCAAATAGCAACAATAAGACAAACATTTTGGTTCTCAACGAAAGATTCAATGAGCAATGGGAACCAAGCAATGCTGTAGAATTCAGAAATCTTCGTGCAAATGTATTCTTCAATTGCTTTATTATCGAATCTCACAGCAACGTTATAAACCTTATTTATAAAGAACAGAGGAAGTATGAGATGACCATAGCCCTCTCATTGATTGCTTGGAGCTTTTCCGGCACTTATTTAATTGCAGATTTAGGCATATCATTGAATGAGAAGAGACGCAAAAACACCTAGTGATGTTTAGACAAACAAATTACTCGCCAATAAACATGAGGGTTAAGGTTTCACGGAATTTCACGTTGTGCCATTAAGTCCTTATGTATTAACTCCCAGCTCCTAAGATTTTGTTCTAAAATTTAAGCGTATTGACTATCTTGCCTGCTCTATAGAAGGTATCTATGTATATATGGGGTTGCAATGGTATTAACCAAATTAATACCTTTAATTTATCCAATTAACTTGACAAACTAAATACCCTAAAATATGTAAGAAACTATATTGAACTCGAAACTTTACCTAATAAGTTTAGGATGCACATACTATTTTTAGAAGTTCTTATTTTATAAGCTCTAGATCTCTAAAATACTTTATGGAATTACAT
>Ga0209080_1001630_pt1 | contig 10977 bp, 13 predicted proteins | sample JNZ110809AmetaG_FD_184123 | JGI IMG/M metagenome (GOLD analysis project Ga0209080, IMG submission 184123) | Hot spring microbial communities from Jinze hot spring, China to study Microbial Dark Matter (Phase II) - JNZ 110809A (SPAdes) (version 3) ...
TATTGTGTCAACAAGATCGTCGATGCTTGTCATTCAATTCCACAACAAACAAGAAAACCATCCTATAAAGGGTTTGCCTCAAAATTTGGCGGGCCCGCCGGGAATTGAACCCGGGACCTACGGGTTAAGAGCCTCAACCCATCCCGCGCAGCGGTTTGGTCCGCCGCTCTACCTTACTGAGCTACGGGCCCATTGGCGTGTTCTAGAATATGCATTTTAGACGATGTTAATAAGCTTTCACGCTTGAACTTGTTGGGAAGTTTTTGTTGGATTTACTATTCGGCAGTGCTGCCTTGAGTTTCGAGTTAAAAGAAGCATTACTGTCATGACATCTAGTGCCAGCGCTATTATTGCCGAGGCGAATAGTTCCAGATGTTTGAAGTACACTATTGCCAAGTTTATTTGAATGCATATCCCTACGAGGGCGGCTGTGAAAGCCAGAATCCAGCCCCACCTTTTGCCACGGTAAAGCCCCATGGCTATGGCTATTTGTGCTCCAGTGTTAACCAAAATTAGTGGAGTTAAAGCTGCAAAAAGCGGCAGGCTCCACTCCATGTCCGTGATGGAAAGCACTATGCCTACGAGGGGCAGGATGCACAGCGACAATATACCATACACTAGGTAAAGCGCGCTTACGAGGGCTATGTCGATGGGTGGTTGTGCCCCGGCTTGGAAACCCGTTTCAGCTAGTTTTTCATCCCATTTTAGCGCGAACCATGATGAGAGCATGGCGGCGACGGCGAGCACAACGTTGCTTATAAGGTTTTGTTGCATGGCGCTTGGCAGCCGTGACAAACCATCGATGAAAGTGAAGGTTTCCGGCGTCAATTCGATTAGAAGCAGGGTTGCGGCTAAACCGCCAGCCCATGTTCCAGCGAAACCGCCTAGAATAAGCGAGATTATGGTGCTTGCTGGTTCTTCTTGGATGATTTTTCCGCACCAATGGTAGAAAGCTGCAAAGAAAAGGGCAAAATTTAGTAGAAATAAGTACGCGTAAAGAATCATGATGAAGGCACCCATGATATAAGCAGGCTTCATCAAAATCGGAAGAAATATTATAACGTAATGGTTCATCAAAGTTCCAGCGAAACTGAATATTAAAATCAATAGGAACACCCTATTGTTGAGAATTCCCATTTCGACATCACTCAATAATAGTGTATTTTAACTTTTGAATGAGGTATTTAAAAGATTGGCGCTTAAATGTTCTTTAAGGTTGGTTGCGGCTTTGAGAGAGCTTGTGTTTGTGGGCTTAGGGTTGCATGACGAAAAAGGCATAAGCCTAAAAGGCTTGGAGGAAGCCAAAACAGCAGACGCCATTTTCATGGAGAATTACACGAGTCTAATGCCGGCCTTTTCCTTAGAAAAATTTGAGGGGCTTGTTGGCAAACGGGTTGTGGTTGTTTCGCGGAGGCAACTTGAGGATGAAAGTGGACGGATCGTCTTGGAAGCTGCAAGCCGGGGCAAAGCGGTTTTGCTTGTTCCAGGCGACCCGCTTATTGCGACAACGCATGTGGCGCTTAGACTTGAAGCTGAAAAACGTGGAATAAAAACCCGCGTTGTTCACGGAGCCTCCATTGTTTCCGCCGTCGCCGGCTTGTGCGGACTGCACAACTACAAGTTTGGCAAAAGCGTAACCATCCCGTTTCAAGAGAATTTTTCTGAAACACCCTACATGGTTTTGGCTCAAAACAAGAGTCTCGGGCTTCATACACTATGCTTGTTGGACATTGATGTGGAGAAAAACCGTTTCCTAACGGTTCGGGAGGCTCTTGAAATCCTTTTGAAAATCGAGGCTGAAAAGCGGCTGGGCGTTGTCAGCGGGGAAACGCTTGCCGTGGGTGTTGCGAGGGCTGGAAGCTCCAATCCCACAATTAAAGCCGACTTTGTTAAAGAACTGTTGAACTATGATTTTGGGGGCCCACCCTACAGCCTTGTTTTTCCGGGAAAGCTTCACTTTATGGAGGCTGAAGCCCTCATAACGTTTGCTAAAGCGCCCACGGCAGTTAGGAGGCTTTTGGAGTGAGCCTTGAACAGCTTGTTTCGAAGTATATTGCGTCCGCCGAGCATGCTTTGGCTGAACTGCAGTTAGCAGTCGGCGACGATTGTTTACACGTGTCAAAAGAATCAATTTTGGAGGTTGTTGGTTTGGCAAAAGCCTATCTGCAGGATGCCAAATACTATAGGGATGGCAAGCGTCTTGATGTAAGCCTAGCCTCGGTGGCTTACTGCGAAGGCTTACTGGACGCCCTAAAAATGTTGGGAGCCGTGAAGTTCGAATGGCCGACAAGAAAAGCGGACAAACCGTGAAAAAGCGAACCGTGGTTTTAGCCTCCGGAGTATTCGACCTACTACATTTGGGCCATGTTCGATATTTAGAGGAAGCCAAAAAGGCTGGTGGAGAAAACGCCGAACTGATCGTTATTGTGGCTAGGGACAGCACCGTTGAAAAGCGGAAGGGCTACAGGCCAGTCATACCCGAAAACCAGCGGCGGGCGCTTGTAGAGTCCTTAAAAGTTGTGGATGAAGCCATTTTGGGCTATGAGGAGTTTGACATAGGCAAGGTTATCGAAAAAATCAAGCCGGACATTATAGCCGTTGGCCACGACCAAGACGGGATGGAGAAGGCGGTCAAAGACTACATTCGCGAGAAAGGCTTAAACATAAAGGTTGTGCGCATCAGCAAGTTCAGCGAAGACGAACTTGACAGTTCCTCCAAAATTAAACAAAAAATCATTGAGCATTACTCACGGAAGAGTTAGAACTTCAACCTTCACCTTGTGACCGTCTTTCAAGTTGAAGTGTTTTCTTAGGCATATGGGGGCGATTAACTCTATCACTGAAGCGTCATAGTGGCTTCTCATGGCCGCCACCAAGGCGCCCTTAACCTTGTTTTCTATTATGGCCGGATAACATTTAACGGCTCCGAAGGTGCGGTCCTCGCTTTTGAAGCCTTCGATTTCTATGGCTGGATACGCCTCCAGCTCCAAGCGTGTTTTAACATCATAATCCGACAAAAGCTTCAGGTTTAATGTTCCGGGATAGGGGTCGAAGCCAAGCTTTTCGATGAACTGCCGCCTATAATGGTCTCTTGTCACATAGTAGGCGCCTTCGCCCAGCCCGGTGAAGACAACGCCTTCCAGCGTGACTGACGGCGGATAAGCGGTTTCCATTAAAAAGCGTACGTTTGCATAAAGTCTTTTAAGCTGGTTGACGCCGGGTTCGGCGATCTGCACTAGGCAACCTTTGGGCGTTATGGTGCGTTTAATCCAGCCTTTGCGTTCAAGCTCGATGAGATGGCGGGAGGCAGACTGCTGTGAAACACCGAGTTTTCTGGCTAGGAATTCCGTGGAGATTTTGGCTGTCCTTCTGTGGGCTCCCATCTCCGCCAACTTCAAAAGCGTGTAAAGGTGGCGCCACTCTCGTTTTTCACTCATGCGTCAAAGCCCTTCGCTTATCATTTGATTTGGCGCCTTGCATATTTAAGGGACACGAAAATTTGACATGTTGTAATGCTTAGCCGGTTTGAATGCACGTAACGTTTGCCACAACAAGAATTTTGCGAGCATCTACCATGCGGACTGAAACATGAACAACGTCAGAAACCAAAACTATGGTGAATCGTAGACTGTAGGTGCCGTTTCCCCAATCTGTTATGGATGGACTGTTCACCCGAGCCCATGCGCCAGAATCATCCATATAGTATATGGTTAGGTTTTTTGCGTGGGCTGGCTTTTCCTCGTTGAAAAGCTTGCATGTCAAATTTACAGTCTTAATTGTTTCGTTTTCGCCAATTGTGTAGTAGCCCTCCACCATGAGGGCTGTTGTTATGTTTACGGCGTCGTTTATGGTCATGCTGGATGCAGGTCCAAGAATTTTAAGCGTGTAGAGGATGTAGGCGCTTGAAACGCCAAGTCCCTCGCTCCACGTGATTTTCACGCCACCCATGTATCCGGAACCGTTTAGAAGCGTGTAGCGTATATGGCATGGCTGTTGTGGATGCAACCGCATGTAGGCGTCTGCAAGCGCATCAAGATTTTCCGTTAGAATGGTTTTGCTTCCGCCGTTTGTTATGTTGGCTAAGGCGCTTATTACGGCGTTTCTAACCCCCGCTTTCACAGCCAGAGCTAACTCAACTAAAGAACTGCTTTCCACGCCTTGTTTTTCTGTTGTTAACTCGTAGACGTATATGGATGTGGATGCTATTAGGATGGCTATGGCTAGGGCTGCCACTATCAAAAGCTGCCCAGAACAGTTAGCCCTAAACCTCTTAGCTGTTTTCACTATTTTGCCACCGCCAAATACAAGTAAACCACGTAAACACGGAACACCGGGCTTTGACTCGTGCAAACATACTTTACGAGGGCTATTTCCTGACTGTTGAAGGCTCCGTTGGAAACTGTTTCCATGTTTACTTGCCGCATTTGACTATCATAAACGGTTAGGTTGAAGACTACACCAGCCGGTAGTAGAAGATTTAGGGTTTCCCTAAGTCCAGACCAGTTGCCGGCGGCTATGTAGGCGGCTAGGCTTCCATCAAAATCCAACTGCAAAAGTGCTTGCATGCCTATGGCTTCTAAACCGTTGCTTGTGGAGCTTGCGCTTTTGGTTGTTAGGTTTGCCGAGACTGCTACGGCTGAGAAAACTATAAAGATTGCTAAAAAAGCTTCGATGATCCTAATCTGTCCAGAGTTTCGCCCCTTCACGTTTTTGGTCCTCCGAGGAGTATTGTGCACTTGTATATGCCGAAGCCTATGCTGACCAATTGCGTATAGGCGTAAACGTCTGAAAGGCTTAGCAAGTTTGCGAAGTCAACGCCTACCTGAAGGGGAACTTGTGGATAGGCTGCCCACTCCACGAAGGGCTGTGTCGCATTTAACCCGAAAACAACAAGCACTGTTGGACAAGGGTCAACGAGTGCTGGGATGCTGAAAACGTTTCCATTTTGGGTTAGCCGCCAAACCCCATTGTGGGCTATGGCGTAAACGTTCTCTAAGACAATGTTTGCGCTTGTAGGTGTAAGCGTTAACGTGTGATTTAACGGGGAAAGCCTAACAAAGGCACTTTTCTCGCTAGACTGGGCGAAAGAATAAACTGTGTAGGAGACTATGCGGCTATTATAGGTGAATTTTGCGAAAACGACAAGAATTGCTCGGTTTTCAAGGCTTCTTGGAATGGTAACGTTAAAGCTTGTTTTTCCGTCTTTATTTTGGATTTCATAGGCTCGTTGGAGGCTTTCCGCCAAGACGTAAGCTCTTAAAACGGTTGGAACTTGAATGCCGTCATCCCTTTCCGTCGCCGCCTCAAATGTGTAGGTGGTTTCATCCGAACCTTCAGAAGTTGCTGTGAGCTTTAACCTTACATCGAAAACAGGTTTTATTTCAATCCTAAACGATAAGTCGGGAGTTTTCAAGCCTGTAAATATTTGGGCATAACTCAAACCGTAAATATTTTTGCTGTTCAGCCTTGAAACCTTGTCAATGTCAAGGGCATAGGGACTAGCTTCTCCAACTTCGGCTAAGCCGAACTCTTCAGGAACCATTAGCTCATCCCGCCCCCAGTCGGCGGGCTTGCCCGCGTAGAGCAACATGCGCCTTGCAACCTCGCTAAGCCTTTGAGCAGCCTCGACGTTTGTGGATGTACTTATGAGTGGCTGCAGAATTTTGGCTGTGACTGTCATGGCTGAAAGCACTAGCAAAACCATAAGCGAACATGCGAAAAATGTGTCTATGGATATGGCTGGCATAGGCTTTCGCCCTTAGACTTGAGCCGCCAGTCCAAGCATGCCTCCCATCAAACTTTGGGAAAGCGCCAGCGAAATGTGCGCCGTCAAAACAAGCATAGCCGAATACTTGAAGCCAGCTGCAAACGTTCCCTCGTTAACCTTGCCCACAAAGAAGCCTGAAAGCCAACACTGCAGCAGTATGCCAAGCGAGAAAAGGTTCATCTGCTCCTGCAAAACAAAGAAGGGTGTGGGCGCGGCTCCCGGAAGTGAGAGGCTGGTTAAAGCGTAAACAGTCAAAGCCACCATGGTGGTTGTTAAGGCGATTAAAACGCTCCAGATGAAAGCCAAAATCACGTAAGGTCTTAAAAGAGCTTTCTTGTTCGTTTCCACATCCTTCTGTTTTTCACTGTACTCTGTCAATATTTCAAGGGCTAGGCTAGAGCCGCCGCCCATCCTTATGGTTTCAACAAGGATTAGAAAGTTTATGAGGACAGGCCATGTCTGAATTTTTCTTTTAATGCTTCCGAAAATCTTTCTTAAGGGGACGCCCCACTCCATTTGGCTTTTGATGAGGGCTAAAACTTCTGAAAACTTGCCATAACCCGGACGCCTAGCAGCGTGGATTATGCTTTTTTCTGGGGAAAGCCCCGTTTTTCTGGCTTCTGTAACGTCTCTCAGGAAGCTTGGCATGGCGTTTTCAGCTGCATTGTTTATTCTGGCTATTTCCACGTAAACTCCTGCCGCTGGGATGGAAATCGCTAGGAGACATGCGGTCACGGTGAGTGATGCCATTTGAGGAGCGGTTAAGTATCTAAGCTGTGGTGTTGTGAAGGCTAAAGCCAGAAAAGCGACGGCGCCTATGGTGGCTATTGCTGCCACTTGGTATGGCTTTTTTAAGCCTACAAGGTTGCTTTTCCTTTCCATGTGGGCAATTATCATGAAAACAACTGAGATGAGTGGTGTCAAAACGAATATGAGGAGGCAGACAACCTCAGTTGAGATGCCCGGTGTTCCCGTTACCCTCATGGGTTCAAATATGGACGTTGAAGAGAATATTATGAAGAGGATGTAGGAACACAATGTCACAATGAGCATGACGGCGTAAGCCTCCACCAGGGTTCCAAGTCTTTCGATGCTTCGAATGGCGGCAGCGCTTTGCATCTCGAATATGGAGCGAAGCTTACTCCTCAAGTAGTTGACGATGTTGCCTCCGCTTCTCACCGCCGAAACATACCCCAACAGAAACTCACGGTAGGTTTTCGACTTGGTTTTCTCGGCTCTCTTCTGCATAACCGTCAATGGGTCGTAGCCTAAAACCTCCACTTGGCGGACAACTTCTTTGGCTTCTTTCTGGAATGTGGGCAAATGGTCTATGCTGCGAAGCTTCTTCCAACTCTCGTAAAGCGTCACTTCGCTGGCGGCAAGTATTGTAAAAAGCAGCGCTGCGAAGGGCAGTTCCCGATTTATTTCGCTTGTGTCCTCCTCCACAAAGCGGCTTAGCATACGCCCAAAAATTTTCGGTCCCTTGAAGGAGGCTTGCATTTTCACCACCCGCCCTTTTCGAGGAACTCCCTCTGGAAAAGTTCGGGGTTATTGTAGTATTTGCTTAGGACTTTGTTGACGCTTCGGTAGTCGCGGATGCCATGTTCCGCCATGTGGGCTAAAACTCGTTTGCGGTATTCCAGTTCGTCCAGAAGCCTTTCAATTGGGATGTCTAGGCTTGCGGCCATTTTTCTCAAAAGGTGGCTTTCGCGTAGGTTTTCGCGGAACATGTCCGTGGAGGGGTTCCAGCTGAAAACCTCTTGGTAACTGTTGTAGTCCTTGATTTCCGTGACGCTGACAAATTTTCGGCTTGAAAGTCTCCTTCCAGACTCGAGGAAAACGGGCGCCCTTACATGCTTGACGGTTATAACACAGTTCATGAGTGGAATAATGGACGGTGGAATGTTCATGGGAGGCTGCGTCAACCGTTTGATGGCTGTGTCAACATCCTCAGCGTGCAGTGTGCACAAGCCTCCGTGACCTGTGGCAAGCGCTTGAAACAGCACATAGGCTTCTTCGCCCCTAACCTCGCCTACAATTATGAGGTCTGGGCGGTGGCGCACCGCTGACTTAATCAAGTCGTATAGGGTGATTTCGCCTTCGCTTTCCGGTCCAAAGCCCGACCGCGCTATGGTGGATGTCCAGTTTTCGTGGGGCAAGTTGATTTCGGCGACTTCTTCAACGGATATGATTTTGTAGCTTGGTTTTATGAGGCATGCAATGGCGTTTAGGGCTGTGGTTTTTCCGGCGCCAGTAGCCCCGATGATCATAACTGACATTTTGTTTTCCATTAACAGCCACAGGTAGGCGGCTATGCTCTCGTTTATGGTTTCGTTTTCAATCAAGTCTATTATGGTGAAGGGGTCTCTGCGGAACTTGCGGATGGTGAAAGCCGTCCCGTAGGGTGTGGTTTCCCTTCCAAAAGAAACCGCCAGCCGATGTTTTTCCGGAAGCGTCACGTCCACTATTGGGTAGGCTATGCTCACGTGTTTGCCGGACTTGTGCACCATGCGCATGACGAAGTCTTCAAGCTCCTGCTCGTCCCGGAAAACAATGTTGGTTTTAATGTTCTCATATCTGCGATGCCACAAGTAGACGGGTTTGCCCACACCGCTGCAGCCGATGTCCTCCACATAGTCGTCATACATCAGCGGGTCTATTTTGCCATATCCAACAATGTCCCTTTCAAGGTAATAGAGGATTTTCCTCACTCCAACGGGCGATATGCCCATCAACACCTTCCTATGTTTGGCGAGGATGGCGGGCATCTGCCTCCGGAAAGACTCAGCCAGAGTCTCCTCGCCTTCCGGAGCTTGCAACTCAAACTCCAAAATGTTTCTCAGCCGAGCGTAGCCTTCACGCTCCTCCCTTGACAGGGGAAGCTCGTCTAGAACATACATGTACTCGAGAGTTTCTTCGTTCTGGACTATAGCCGCGTAGGAGAAGGGCGGCTTAAGCGGGTAATACTCAACCTCCACGTAGCCTTCCGGAACACTCCATTTTTGGGTTTCCAGCACACCCGCTAGTTCGGCTTCTTCCCAAAAAGTGGCCTTTGCCTCTTGTTTCTCGCCGCTTTTCCAAAGTTTAAGGTTAAACTTCAAACATTTCACCATCCATTCTGGCTTGAACTTGAAATAATGATTCTTGGAAGCGTGGCGCCCGTAAAGCATGTTAGGCGGATGGCGCCATAACCGCTAACATAACAGCCTGAAGCCTCCGCCTTGCAAGACAAAAAGACGCGAAGCACACCGCCTTCGGCTGGGGTGTCTCCAAAGCCGCCTTCAAGCCAAGCTTTAGCCGAGTCGTTTCTGAGGGCAAGCCAGTACTGTTGGCGGCCAAAAGTAGCTGGCGCTTGAATGCATGTTTCGACTGAAACGTTTGTGGTTAAAGCCATGATCAAGAGTTTTGTGGCTTCAGCTGCCACGCAATCCATTAAGTCTTTGAGCTTCCGAATTTCAGACGAAAGGCGTATGGCGTTAACATAATCCATAAACGAGGCTAGAAGGATGCTGGAAACGGCGATTAAAGCGAAAAACGTGTAGAGGTAGCCCGGCGTTATAGCTGGCATCAGGGGTTCACCGCCTCGAGTTTCACATAACAAACGTAGGTTTCAATGCTTACAAGGGCGCCCTCCGCCCCACTTTGCACCGGCAGCCAAACCGTTGTTTTTGCATTATCGGAAACAGCTTCCAATGCAAGAGAGGAGACTGAACTGTTGAACTCGAAACGCATGACAGCCGAAGTAACGTGCAACACTGAAACTTTCAGGCGGAAGCTTCCATAAAGCGAAAAGTTTCTGGAACAACCCAAGCTTATGATGTAGACGCGTATAATGTTCAGCGGCTTTGCTTCGCCGTTTGCGCCAACCGCCAAGACCGTTGCCATCGGCCTATAACATAGGACAAGCTGCTGGGCTGCTTCGCCTTCCTTGTCAAAGGCGAAGTATAATTGTGTGACAGGGTAAGCGCCTTGTCCAACAATTGTTCGGCTGTCACCCCTAACAAACAAGCCTACATTGCTTTCTGCTAAACCCTCAAGAGCATACAAGACTTTCCCAACGGAGCCGTTGAACACCACATGTGAAAAGGCTTGATTATCAGTCAAGACTATGGTTAGGTTTTTAGCCAAAGGCCTCGAGTGGAAAAGGCTTCCACAATCCTCCATGTAAACGGTTTTGGAGCCGCCTGCAGACCATGCCACAAAACGGATAGCCTCGTCCAAAGCTTGCATATTTCTTTTGGCGACTGAAACCCTAAACTGGGCGGCTTCCGCGCTTATGCGGGCTATGGCAAACCCGTAAGTGGCAGACACTATGACTATGAGAGACGCAAACAGCAACAGGTAAGTAACTGGAATAGCCAAGCCCCTTCTTGAATGTGCAAGCTTTCCTAGGCTTTTAACGGACACTTTTACAGTCTCCTCTCTTGCAATCCAGCTGGCAAAATAACCTTTCAAACCTTTTTAGAGATAAGATGGTGTGTGTAGAACAAAACTACACATAAGCTAAGAATACAAACAAAAGATGAGAGAAAAGAAAATGGGGGAATGTTATTGCTACGAAGTTGCTTCAACGTTTGCTTCTTTGTAGTATTGTGCGTTTGAAGTGAATATGGTAACACCGATTGTAACACCGATGTCGTTCACTGAGACGTGGTCTGGATTTGCTATGTAAACAATCATGCTCCAACCAGACTTCAAAATTACATCGCTGCTGGCTTGACTCAATTCGAATTCATAATCACCTATGTATATTTTTCCACCATCTGTAAGGTTTGCTGGTTGCGCATATGGAAGATCAGGATTTATGGTCTTCAATGTCTTACAGTAAAAGACTGTGTTCCAGTCACATTCTTGACCTCTGACTGCGATTTTGTCTATAACGACGTCTCGCCCACCAGTGTTAATTATCAAGAAGGCTGCTTCGCTGAAGTTTGTGCCATTGTGCCATATGTGCAGCTTGAAAATTTGAAGGCTTTCTTCTTGTACTCTGGTTGTTGTTACGTTTATGGCGTAGAACGTTACAACAGTTGCTAGGAGCACTGAGACCACTAGGATTATTAGCGTTGTTACCACTGTGCTTAGTGCTTTCTTATTCTTTAACAGTTTCATTTCCATTTTCGCTCCGTGCTGCATTTTTCAGCCATGTTTTAATATGATGGTTTGTGCGTAGAACAGAGCTACACATAACCGTTCAACAGTTCAACAAAACA
>Ga0209080_1001641_pt1 | contig 10927 bp, 9 predicted proteins | sample JNZ110809AmetaG_FD_184123 | JGI IMG/M metagenome (GOLD analysis project Ga0209080, IMG submission 184123) | Hot spring microbial communities from Jinze hot spring, China to study Microbial Dark Matter (Phase II) - JNZ 110809A (SPAdes) (version 3) ...
CTCCATCTCCCTGAAGATCTTTCCCTCTCCGCCGATGCACGTGCAGAAGAAGGCTACTTTCCTGATTTTGCCGCCATGGTGTGTCAAGTATGTTCTCATAGGGGATGAGAGCCTGCCGACCCAGACGGGGGAGCCGACCACCACCAAGTCGTATTCTTCCGGTCTCTTGCTCGCTGGCTGAATGCGCGCAAGCTTGCCGAGCACGGCCTCGTAGCCTGATCTCAGGAACCCCAGCAATCCTGATCTTCCCTCATCCTCTTTTACCTCCTCGATGTCTGCCTTCAAGCTCCGCGCTATGGCCTCGGCGATGATCCTAGTCCTACCAGTCCTCGAGTAGAAGACGACTAGGGCTTTCATGAGCGCCGCCTCTAAATGTGCTGCTCCGGAAAACTTTAAGTCTTCAGAGCTGTCTCGAAGCTTCATGCGATATAGGCTCGCTGAGAACATACTCTTCATCAAGCTGGATGATGGGGAGGATTTCCTGGGAGGGCTCTGCGAGATCATGGAGGCGTCTGGAGCCGATTCCGGGATCATTCTAAGCTGCGTCGGCATGTTGAGGGATACTGTGCTCGCATACTTTAGGAGAGATTATCTGGAAAGGGCTCTTCCAAGCCCCATGGAGATAGTCTCGATTGAGGGAAATATCGCTCGCGATGATGATGGAAGGCTTCAACCCCATGTTCACGCTACCCTGGCCGATGAGTCCTTAAATGTTCATGGCGGGCACCTTCGGAGAGCGACCGTGCACAATACCGCTGAGATCGCGATGATGATCCCGATAGGCGTAAAGCTCGTCAGGAAAAAGATTGATTCCAGGATCGAGCTATTCTTCGAGTGATAGGGGGCTTGAAGCATGGAAGGCGTGATAAGCGTGAGCGTTGAAGCAGACGTCTATCCGACGGAGGATCCCGAGAAGGTCTTGAAGGCCGTTAAAGCGATATTCCCCGAGATGAGCTTCGAGGTCAAGTGGCTGGACTCCTATGCCAGAGTTGAGGGCTCAGCGGAGGGATATGGCGCGCTCGAGAACCTAAAGAGGCTTCTCAGGGAGCGGAGGATAAGGGCGGCGGCTAGAAGCATCCTGAAGTCCTCGATGCGCGATGATATCCTCGTCTTCTACCTGAATAAGCAGGCGGCTTACGCTGGAAAAGCCTCTTTCACGGAGCCCTTCATCGAGTCGCCGCTTCCGCCGATAAAGGTGATGATTAAAGCGCCGAACCTGGAGGAAGTGATAAGCTGGCTGACCGAGTAGCCCTTAGTCCGGGAGAGGCACCTCGATGCTCAGCAGATCCTCGGCGAGATAGGCGTTGGGAAATATCTGCCTAGCCTCCCTTAAGAGCCTATCCTGATCATCCTCGTATCTCGGGCTTATGTGGAAAAGGTAGAGCCTCCGGACGCCGGCCCTCAGCGCGATCTCGGCGGCCTGCCTCGCCGTGGAGTGCCCCTCCCTCGCCGCATCCTCCTCGAACTCCGAGCCGAAGGTCGCATCATGTATCAGCACATCCGCTCCCCTCGAGAACTCCACTATCTCATCCGATGGCCTGGTGTCGCCGGTGTATACGATGATTCTGCCGCGCCTCGGAGGCTCCATAACATCCTCAGGCCTTATGATCTTTCCCGAGAACTCTATTGCCTCGCCGCGCTGAAGCCTTCCCCAAAGGGGGCCCCTCGGCACGCCCAATCTCTCTAGAACATCGACCTTCATTCTCCCGGGCCTATCCCTCTCCCTAAGCCTGTAGGCTAGGGATTCGACGGTGTGCGAGGCGCTTATCGCCTCCACAATGAAGTCCTTGGACTCGTATGCTATTCCACCATTGATTTCCCTTACCTCGACCTCGTAGCTCATCTTGCCGAATCTGATGGAGAGTATCGCGTCCACGAAGCCGCGGGTTCCCCTGGGGCCTATGATCCTGAGGGGATGCTTTCTATCGAGCATGGAAAGCGTGTAGAGTAGGCCTGGTAGGCCGAAGATGTGGTCGCCGTGAAGATGCGTTAGCAGGATAGTCAGCTTCTGCTTGAAGCCGGTTCCAGCCCTCATCATCTGCCTCTGCGCGCCCTCGCCGCAGTCGAACAGTATGAGCTCGCCCGAGTAGCTCACGGCAACTGATGGGAGCGAGCGGCTTATGCTCGGAATTCCACCGCCCGTGCCGAGGAACGTGATCCTCATTATCGTCATCGCTCCAGCACCACCACCCTCCTAACAAGGCTCCCGTGAACTCTCACGATATGGGATTCTCTCAATCTGAGCCCATGCCTTTTGATTAGCGCCTCGAGGTTAATCTCCGCCGGGAGCGCCATGACTATTCTGCCGCCGCTTTTAAGAAGGCTCAAGCAGCTCTCGAGGAACTTGTCGAGGAGAGCTGTAACCGATTCATCGGGAACCGTGGTCGATCTCCCGTATGGGGGGTCCGTGATTATCGCGTCGAAGACGTGGTCCCTGAACATCGGCCTCCTCGCGTCTCCGACGATCATGCTCTCCTCCCCGGGAGCGTAATGGCTGAGATTTCTCAACGCTCCATCCGCTATCCACCTCTTGAGCTCGATGCCATAAACCCTGTACCCAAGCAGTATCCCCTCGATCATTATCCCCCCGGTGCCGGCGAATGGGTCGAGGATCCGCCCGCCGGGCCTAACGCCAGCGAGGTTCACCATCGCCCTGGATAGGTCAGGTTGCATCGCGGATGGCAGCGAGAACGGCCTCCTACCCGCGAGCCTATCATGGAAGAAGCGCCTTGGCTTGGACTCCAAAAGCGATCCCAAGACCGTCTCTGAGGGGCTCGATATGAAGAGGATCGTGATGTCGGGTTTTCTCAAATCCACCTTCAGGCCTGGCTTGAGGTCGAGTATTCTCCCGCCGATCATTCTCTCGAGCCCTAGCTTATCGATCCGCGCTCCCATGATCCTCCTACCCCTCACGGCCACGGTGAGAGCGGTCGGCGGAATGATCCTCTCAACAGCCTCTCTGCTTATCATGCCGAGGATTGACTCGGGCCTCGTCTCGACGACGCCGGCAAGCCTTCCACAAAGCTTCGTATAAGCCGTCCTCCTCACGGCCTCCCGCGCCGCATCCTCAAATGTCTCGGCGATGATTATCCTCTCCCCACTGAGCTCATGAATTCTAGTGCCCGGATCGAGAAGGCTCAAGATGGATCTTAGCTCAGATGCCGGGATCGTCTCATGCTCTCCCGATAAAAGGAAGAAGAATTTCTCCCTCAAGTTCTGCCCAGAATTTCCCTAGCGAGTATTCCGGCGACGGAGTATCTTGAGTAGCTGCTCGGCACAGTGTCGGAGGAGATTATCGTCTCGGCTCCAGACCTGATGATCCTCTCGGCCGCATCCCCGATCATCAAGCCGTGTATGCACGCAGCGATTATCCTTCGCGCTCCCATGCTCTTCAGCTTCTCGACGAGCTTGGCCATGGTGCCGCCCGTGCTAATGATATCATCGACGACGAGCGCGCACCTGCCTCCAACGTCATCCTCGATCTCGACCGTGACCTCGCCCGTAAACTTGTCCCTAGTCGATTGAGCGACCAGGTACTCGGTTTCCAGGAGCCCGGCGACTCTCTCCGCCATGCATTTCCCCTTCTTCCCGACCGAGACGACTACGATGTCCTCGAGCCCCAGCGTCTTAATGTGCTCGGCGAGAGCCTCCTCCGCCAAAACATCCTTAACTGGAATCGGCGAGGACTCGATGGCCCAGGGCGAGTGCACGTTCACGGTATATGCCCGCTTATATCCCGCGGCTTTGAGCAGCTTGAGCAGCGTGCTTAGGCTCAGCGCCTCGCCTTCCAGAAACCGCTTATCCTGCCTTGCGTAGGCGAGGTACGGAGCTATCAGGCTGACGGAATTCGCGCCTAGATCGAGGGCGGCGTCGGCCATTAAGCACGCCTGGAATATGTGCTTGTCCTGCGGCGGGTGAAATCCCTGGACTATCAGAAGATCCTCTCCAGCGATCTTCTCTGGGAAGCGTATGTAGCTCTCACCGTCCGGGAAGAGCTTATGCTCGATCTCGATCAGCTTATGGCCGGAGGCTTTCGACAGCTTCTCGGCAAGATATGCTGAAGCCGGCCCCCCGACGAGTATCATGCAATTCCTCTTGATCCCGCATATTTTTGGTTTGTTCTCATGCGGGGTTAAATATCGGGAGGAGATCAGCATAAGGAATGCTCAACTTGGGAGATGCCTACAGGAGGCTCTTAGCCTTGTTCACGGATAAGCCGTCCAACTTCAGCTGGGTTGATGAGCGCGTTGCGGCCTCAGGCAGGCCCATGACCATGAAGCAGCTTGAGTGGATCAAGTCTCAGGGAATCGACGCAATACTCTCATTAACAGAGCATCCTCTCCCCGGGGAATGGGTTGAGCGCCTCGGCATCGAGTACATGCATTTCCCGATAGAGGATCATTCCGCCCCGGATCCGGAGACGCTGAAGGAGATAGTTGACAGGGTTCTCGCGCTGGTGTCCGGTGGGAGGAGGCTGCTCATCCACTGCGCCGCCGGCCTCGGCAGAACCGGAACCGTTCTAGCAGCATATCTCGTGGCCTCTAAGGGGGTTTCCGGCGAGGAGGCTATCAAGGCTGTTAGGAAGCTGAGGCCCGGCTCTATAGAACGCGCTCAAGAGATCTCGATCATCGAGTTTCAGCGGAGATATTTTCCTAAAGCTGCTCCATGATCTGCTTGACTACCGCGGGGCCTATCCCGGGTATCCTCATGAGGTCCTGCGGCGACGCGGCCCTGAGCCTATCGAGCGAGGTGTACCCGTACTGGTATAGTAGCCTAGCCCTAACCCTGCCTATTCCCCGGAGCCTCGCGAGGGGTATCAGCTCCTCCCTCACGCCGTGCCTAATCCGCTCGCTCAGGACATCATATGGCTTGACGAATTCTCCGTATCCGGCGACCTTCGCTATCTGGGATGCGGCGTAGGCGATCCAGCTCGCGGCCTCCCTCAGGATAGCCAGGTCGCCGGGCTGGACTCCGAACCTCTCATAGATTTCGGCTTCCGGAACCTCCTCCACCCAGGCCTCGAGGACTAGAGCGATCCTGAATGCGTCCAGGTATTCGTCGTAGATCTCCTCTCCCGGGTCCGGTGGCTGGATCATCAGGCCCACTGCCCTCCGCTCGATCTCCTCCTCTAGGAGCCTCGGCGAAAGCCTCTTCATCGGTATTCTCGGGACATCCGGGGTCAGCGCGATGGAGTGAAGGAGGCCGAAGGCCGATGCTCTACCAGCCTCCCTGAATGCCTCGAGAAGCCTTATGGCCGTCATGGGGTCTATGTAGAGCTGCGAGACCCTTCTACCCAGGAGCGTCGCCCTGACCTCCAGGCCATATAACTCGAGGAGGCCGGCGGATTCAAGAAAGCCGAGCACTTCGCTGAGCTCCTCTTCGATCAGGTGAGCGCCATAAGTGTGTGCGAGAAAGGTTTCATCGAAGAACTTGATTAGGCCCTTGATCGTCGCGACCTCCTCAGATGCTACGAGGGCGAGGACGTGGAATCTGAGATGCTTCTCGGACGCGAGCTCGCTCCTAATCCTCTCCGGCTCACCTTGCACATACCTCCTCATGAAATACTCCTTCTCGTCGCTTCTCCTCGCGATTATCGCCGAGTATCCCACCTCATCATAGCCGGGCCTCCCAGCCCTCCCGCAAAACTGCTTATACTCCAGCACGGGGATCAGCTGGTAGCCGTATCCCGGCTGATATCTCCTGACCTCTGTTATGAGGACGAGCCTGGCCGGGAGATTCACTCCGGCGGCGAGGGTCGGCGTCGCGACGACCGCCTTCAGCCTCCTCGCCCTGAAGGCCTCCTCTATCAGCGATCTCTGAGCATGTGATAGGCCGGCGTGATGGAATGCCGCTCCCCTCAAGACGAGCTGGGCCAGATTCTCGGAGAACGAGCTCCTATCAGCCGCGAGGATCTTCTCGGCATATTCCTCGAGAGCCTCGCGATCATCTGGTGTTAGAAGGTCTATTTTCTCGCTAAGCTCCTTCGCGATCTTGGCCGCGTAGCTCTCAGCCCTGCTCCTGGTCAGGGCGAAGACGAGGGCTTGCCCGCCCTCAGCCACGACATTGAGGACGACATTCACTATCGCGTTATCCGACAGCTGCTCCAGCTCCCACACGCCTCCATCCGAAAACTCGATCCTCCTTCCGAGAAGCACTCCCTCCTTCAGGGGCACCGGCCTCCACTCCGAGATCACGGGCCTCGCGTTGAGCCAGCCCGCGATCTCCTCGGCATTGCTTATCGTGGCGCTCAGCCCTATGAGCTGGGCGCTGGGCAGCCTCCTCCTCAGCTTCGTTATCACCATCTCGAGCGTTGGCCCCCTATCCGGGTCTCCGAGCAGGTGGAGCTCATCGAGGACCACGAGGCTCACATCGTCGATCCACTGAGCTTTATGCCTGAGAAGGCTATCCGCTTTCTCGTTCGTCGCGACTATCACGTCGTAGTCCGCGAGCCATGGATCCGATGAATCGTAGTCCCCGGTCGAGATCGCGGCCTTGAACGCGGTCCCCTTGCATAGCAGCCTCCTGCAATCCTCGAATTTCTCCGAGGCCAGTGCTCTCAGTGGCACGAGGTAGAGCGCCTTACCGCCTTTCGCGAGGTGGATGGAGGCTGCCATGAGCGCCACGAGGGTCTTGCCGGAGGCCGTCGGGGTCGCCAAGACGATGTTCTCGCCATTCAGCACCCCAGCCTGAACGGCCTTAACCTGCGGCGGATAGAGCTCTATTATCCCGGAATCCCTTAGATTTCTCTTGAGGAACTCGGGCACTGGTAAATCCTCGATTAGCAACCCGTCCACCCGGCGCGAAGAGAATTCATGTTATCCTGTATATGCCTGTTCTCGGGCTGAATATCTTGCCCTCGGATAGCAGCCTCCCGAGAATCTTGCTTATCTCGGCATCCGTGAATCCTTTCTCCCTGAGAGCTTCTCTCAGCTCCTCGTCCTCGGCGTGGCCCTTCTCCTCCTGGAGCTCCCTCAGCGTATCGAGGAAGACAGCGATCTTATCTCTCAGGCTCTTCGGCTTCCCGGTCAGTATCACGTCTATGTCAGGCCTGCCGGTCTCTATGTCTATCCCGACCTCCGAGAGGCTTCTCTTCATCAGGTCTATGACGTCGAGGACGTCCTCCTCCGTAACGTAGTCTCTTAGGGCTGCCCTGGCCCTCGCCTCAGCCAGCCTTATCAGAGACTCGAGCTGCCTCGCGGTGATCGTCACCGTGGACGTCTGCTGATACATTGACCTCATCTGGAGATAGAATTCCTTGATCAGCCTGGCGGCCGCCGGGGTAAGCTCGGGCCTAATCCTCCTACCATAGGCGATATATTTTCTCAGGATCTCGGGCTTGATGGGCGGCGAGGTAACCGCGACCGACCTAGACTGGAGCCCCAGAACGTGATCCGTGAGCCTCTCATCGAGATCGCGATTGGGCTCATCCCTGAGAACGAAGATCAGGTCGAATCTCGAGAGTATCGTTATCGGGAGATCAACATTATCCGTGAAGCTCCTGTAGGGGTCGTATCTGCCGAGCGTCGGGTTCGCGGCCGCCAGTATCGAGGTCCTGGCGTTGAGCGTGGCAACAATCCCGCCCTTGGCTATACTAATCGTCTGCTGGGCCATGGCCTCATGCAGCGCAACCCTATCCTCTGGCCTCATCTTATCGATCTCATCTATGCACGCAACGCCCATATCCGCCAACACAAGCGCACCCGCCTCGAGCATCATGCCCCCACTACTATCCCTTACGACCGCCGCAGTATTATGGACGATAAACTTGTTAGCTACGAACGCGTGCGAATCATTCACCGTTAAATCATAGACCTCATTCACCTCCTCCATCGTCACACTCTTGACCTTGACTAAGATGATCTCATCGCTCAGGCGCTTAAAGTTATTGTGGCCCCCACTTCTCGCCTTAATTAAATCGAGCAGCTTCCGGAGCTTCTTCGGATTACTGAATCCTATCTCCCTTAAGAACACTTTTAGGGATTCTAGGTCGTATATTGACACCTCATACAATTGCTCTCTTCTCACGAGCTTGTTATTGATGCGGCTTTCACTCGGACTTCTTCTTCGGATCGATGATATTATCCCGAATTTTCCGAGGAGCATGTCAACCTGCTCGGCAAGTATTCTGCTCGATGTTGAGAGAGAGACGCATTTCCCACTAATAACCCCGCCATCATTGGTGAACAGCTGCCTGAGAAATCTGCCAACGAGCCTTCTGGGCATAATGTGTATAATTGGGTGGATTGCTAGGTTTATCCCCTTATCCCCAACCGGGACTCCAAATGCTCTTAGAAGCCTTGCCACAATTTTGTTGGAGAATCGGACGATATAACACTCTTCGCGCGGATCTTTTTCAATTTTAGGATTAAGTCCGAAAAGCCTCCTAACCCTCTTGACGTAATTTCTCGCGTCATTAATAGAACCTGATGAATAGTGAATTACGTAGGACTCCTTCTTGCGCTGATCTCTAATGAGGCAGCCATCCGAGTATATGTCTCCTAGAAATTCCAAGAACTCCTCGTTCGGATAGGGTGGTATCACCACCCTCTCAGCTCCTCTGTAGCTCTTGTAAGCTACGGATTTGATGTACGGTATTATTTCATCAAAACTCATTCCGAGCTCTTTGAGAATTGTCTTTAGGTCGCTTAGCCTCAGGCACAGCAACCTCCTCCAGCGGTAATATAGGTAATCCTCCGGTATGCCCAAAGACCATGCAGCAGTTCTTAGTGATCCGAATTTATTTGAGAGCTTATTCAGCAGCTCATTTAGCTTGTCCGGATCTATCTCAATAAAGACGTCATCTCCTACGAGATCATAGAAGCATTTCCTCCAATCACCTTCTAGATCCGGGAGCTTTGCGGCGAGGGCCACATATTCTCCAACCTTCACCTCGGAGGCCTTTTTCCATCTCAAATTCTTTCCATCTTCGGAGCATAAGATTGGAGTCTCATCCGTTAAAGCGATGGATTTACCCAGAACCGTGGTTATTCTGATTACTCTTTTAGCTTTCAGCTTGTAATACTGAACGGCATTATGGACGTCAATCTTCTTAAATCCCTCCGAAGGAGCAATTATCTTTACTATTTTCGGATTTTTCGCAATGCTTATCCCCTCACGCAACTTCTGAGATCCCATCATCATATTTCTCTCGACAAGATCCCGTATCGGAATTATGCCCTCATCGGTGTAAATTAAGGTGTCCCCTGAGACGCATAGGCCGGCTGCTGTCGAGCCTCTTCCGGACGTGTATATTCCTCTGGGTGCCATCATTGCGACGTATTTTAGTAGCTGGCTTTTTCCTGTTCCTGGGTCTCCGACAAGTAGTAGGTGGATGTCGCCGCGTATCTTCGTGCCATCTGGATACTGCTTTGGCGTTCCGCCGAAGAGAAGTAGCATGACGGCCTTCTTCACGTGCTCAAGCCCGTATAGGCTGGGCGCGATGGATTCAACGAGCTTTTTATGGATTTCCGGGTCCCTCGCCATCTCCCTGAAGAGCTTCTCCTCTTCCGGGGTTATGATGAGGCTCTCGGGCTCCTTGCTCGCGGTCTCTATGCTGACTGCCTCGAGATACATCTTCGACGTTCTTCTAGGCGTGTTCGCGTCGCGCTCCGGCATGGTCCTCAAAATCCCGGTTACTATAACCCTATCACCGGGCCTCGCAAGATCGACGATATCGCCCTTAAGCTCGACGTCTATCACCCTCGGTATCTGGCCGGGCGGAAGGTCCTCGGGCTTCTCCTGTATGCCGACGAGCTGGAAGTCCATGTACTCGCTCTCCTCCGGGATCATCTCGAACTTCCTGCCCCTGCATCTCTCGCACCTCTCCGGCGTCTTGAGCCTCGGCGCTGGCGAGTCCTCTGATGAGAAGTATTTCGCGCCGCAGGTGGAGCAGGCGAAGACCGCGGTCTTGAGCATGGGGCGAACCGTGCTCGCCCTGACCATTATCCCGTCCACGGCTATCAGCTTGCCCAGGTGATGTGATCTTATCTCCCTGATCGGTATCCTGTCCGGCAGGTTGAAGACCCTGGCCTTGAACTCCTTAAGCGCCGCCGCGTAATCCGGGTCTTCGACTTGGAGCTGCTTATACGCCGACCTATCGAGTATCGGGAGATACTTCAGTGGATCATTGACTATCAGGTGGCTCAGCTCCTCATCGAATGATATGAGGTCGCTGTGGTCCACGAGTATGGACTGCCTCCTCTGAGCAGCCGCCGTCGCGAGTAGCGATCTATACTTCTCCTGCTTGAAGAAGTTGAGCATCCTCTCCTCTATCTCGGGCTCAGAGGCCATCGCCCTCCACCTCCACGAACTCGTGCCACGCGTTCACGAGCTCTAGAAGCTGGCCGTAGAATACCTCCTCCTCGGCCGTCAGGTTTCGCACCATGGAGGCCGGGATCCTCTTCGCGGCGAAGCCCATTATCTTCGCGAGCCTGAGCGAGTAGATGTCCCTCAGATGCATCATTAGCTCCGATCCGCCCTCTGATGCTAGCCTCCTGGCCTTGAGATAGAAGTATCTTGGGAGAGGCTGGAGCTCCGCTGGATTGCTCTTCTCCCTCCACCTGAGCTGCAGGATGGTCTTCACGTCTAGGAGGTCTTCAGCAGGCTTCGCGAGCTCCTTCTCGAGCAGCTTCTCCGCGACCCAGTGGTAAACCCTGAGGCTTGAGCCGGCCTTGAGGCCCTCGAGGGCGCCGGATGGAAGGATGAGCTTCTGAACATCCTTGAGCAGGATGACCTCCTCGAGCGAGTTCTCATACTCTATCTCTACGCCTCTCAGAGCTCGCCTAAGCTCCTCAGCGGCCATCAGGTCCAACCCGGGCCATAGCAGGCTCCACTCCTTAATTTACCCTCGGGAGATGGGTGAAAGTGGATGAGTATCAGGGTAATAGCCCAAGCCTACTCCAATAATCACAAAAGCAAAAATATGGCC
>Ga0209080_1001645_pt1 | contig 10901 bp, 12 predicted proteins | sample JNZ110809AmetaG_FD_184123 | JGI IMG/M metagenome (GOLD analysis project Ga0209080, IMG submission 184123) | Hot spring microbial communities from Jinze hot spring, China to study Microbial Dark Matter (Phase II) - JNZ 110809A (SPAdes) (version 3) ...
TTTATTTGCATTGGTATGCCGCCAACATTTGAACCTATTAAAGGCTTTCCAGATGCAAGAGCTTCTTTCAAAGCTATCGGATCCCCTTCCTCAAATGAAGGTAGAATAAAGATGTCGCAGGCTGAATACAAAGCCTTTAAATCCTCGTAGGGAACAAATCCAGTAAACTTTACATTCACCCCTTTTCTCTTCGCATACTCCATGACGCTCTTGGCATATTCCCTGTCTAAATTCAGGTTTCCAACAATTAGAAAGAGAACTTTTTCATCCTTTAAAATTTCTCCAGCTTTAATCAAGTATTCGACACCCTTTCTTGGTGTTACTGTTCCAGTAAACATCACAATAGTTCCTTCAAGCCCATACTTCGCCTTAACCCTCTCAACCTCTTCTCTAGGCATGTTAAAGTCTTCAACGTTCACGCCGTTAGGAATAACCTCAAGCTTTTCTTTGGGGATACCTTTCGCGATAAGCTTCCTCTTTAAAGTCTCGTTTAAAACAACGCTCTTCGCAACTCTTCTCATCAGATATAGGTCTGGAGAGAAAAATTTGAGGACTAAAGGTGCTGAAGGTTTTAACCCAAACCTTTTACTTTCTTCGCCTACATGCGCCGTATAGACAATTTTCTCTGCAAGGCTTTTTCTTAAATTCACGAGGACGCTTGAAGCGAATGGAAAATGAACGTGAATTACATCAAAATCCTCTTCGTCAAGAAACTTGATTATTTTTCTTGCAACGTCAAATCCATCCCTTAAAAGCTTTAGCAGTCCAGAAGCACTTTTAATAAGCTCGTATGGTGCCTTGGGAAGCTTCTTAGCGCCTATCCTAACATATCTTATTCCATCTATAAACTCCTCTTTCGGCAAGGCTCTGAAATCCCTCTCAAGAACCGTTATATCATGCTTCTCTGCCATATACTTCGCCAAATAATAAACAACCGTTGGGACAGAACCTTGCCCGGCTAAAGCCCTCTCCCCAGGCGTCCCGTAATCATCAAATATATGCAGGATCCTCATGACCTTCTCCAAACATAACTCAAGAACATTCTAGCAGATCTAACGAGCCTCTTAAACTCGCAGAAACCATTCCGCCTAAAAACCTGCCTTAGGGCTACTGGAACATAGCTAACAGACAGATAATAATCTTTTAAAAGGGCGTCGACGGCTTTAGCTATTTCTTCAGCTGATAACCAAGAATAAGAAACTATGCTCTTCTGATGCCCCTGTGAATCCAAATATTCGTCTGGGTTATTAGTGATTAAATAGCCGTTTTCCTTAAGCCAGCTGTAAAGTTCGGTTCCGGGAAACGGTGTTACAACTGAAACCTGCAGCTGGTCTGGCTTGATCTCCTTGATAAACCTCTTCGTTTTCTCTACGGTCTCCTTAGTTTCGCCAGGCAATCCAATTATGAAGTCTGCATGCAGTAATAGTCCGGCTTTCCTTACGTTTTTTGCGAATTCCCTTGCTTTTTCAACCGTAAATCCCTTCTTAATATTCTTCAATATTTCGTTATCCGCAGACTCAAAGCCAACTATGAGGAACCTGCAGTTGGCTTTCCTCATTTCATACATGGTTTCCAGGTCAAGCGTGTCCACTCTAGCGTTACAGCTCCAGCTCAAATTTAAGCCCCTCTCCCTATATTCTTTACAGAACTCGACAACCCTCTTATGATTAACGGTGAATGTGTCGTCTTCAAAGAACACCTCTCTAACGTTTGGCATGTTCTCCTCAATCCATTCTATTTCATCCAAAATGTTTTCGACGCTCCTAACCCTATAGCCTCTGCCCATGAACGTTTGAGGCCAAGCGCAGAAAGTGCACTGGTAAGGGCAGCCCCTCCCAGTAAATATTTGAATCATTGGATAAAGAGAGTAATTTAGGAAATAGTCGTAAACGTTTAAATGCTCCTTATAAACCTTAGAAACAAATGGGAGCCCGTCAAGGTTTTTTATCCAAGGCCTATCTGGATTTTGAACAATCTTACCATTCTCCTTGTAGGATAAGCCTAAGATATATTTAGCCTCCTTCCCCTCAGCCAGCTCTAATAGCGTGTAATCGTACTCGTACCGTGCAACGAAATCTGCCACTTCAAGCATTTTTTCAGGAAACTGCGAGGTAGGCGGCCCCACCATAACGACCGGAACCTCAAACGTTTTCTTAATCTGGCTTGCGACATTTAAGTCGTTATTCAGGCTTGTGAAGCTTGTATCAACAACAACCATTTCTGGATTAAACACTTTCATATCTTTTAAAACATCTCCAACATTCCAGTTCCAAGCTGGGCAATCAACAAGCCTGACAGTATGCCCATTGCTTTCAAGAAGCCCAGCAGCATACGATAGCCAAATTGGATAGTAAAGTGTGCCGCCTCTTCCAGTGTCCTGCCAGCGCATCTCCCTGCCGAAACGCGGGAAATAAGGCGGGTTAAGAAGGTAAATCCTCACTTCATCAAGCCTCTAAGCATTCCTAGACCGTAGCCCCAGAACCAAATGGCGATTAAACCAAAATATCTGAATGGACTTCGACCAATTTTCAGTGAAAGGTATAAGCTCATAATAGCGATTCCAACTCCGCCAAGAAAAAGTGCCAGAAATGCTGAAATAAGAAAAATGCTGTTGACTACGGAGAGCGCAAGTGAAAGGAAAATTAAGAGGATGATTGCTAGAGGGGTATAATGGAACCATCTGCCCATATCCCTATGCAGTTTTATCGCCTGCATCCTTCCAAGCCCATAGTTAAAGGCCATTTTAGCGAAGCTCCGCCAACTTCTCCGCCTGTAATGATAAACAACGGCTTTTGGCGTATAAAGAATCCTGTAGCCTCTACGCCTAATCCTATAGTCAAGCTCCTCATCGTCAACCGTGACAAGCCTATGGTTGAAGCCTCCAACCTCCTCAAGAACCCTACGCCTATACATCACATTACACGTGGGGTTATGGTAAACCTCCATAACCTCCCCAGCATTCAACCCATACCTGGCTCCAGCCTCGCTTAGAAAAGCTAAAACATCACCAACGGACTTTCCAAAATCGGTGTCATCATCAGGCGTAAGATTCGGCCCGCCAACAGCCGCAACCCTATCATCCCCAAAACAGTTCAGCAGCTCCCTAATCCAGCCCCTGTCCACAATGCAGTCCGAATCCGTGAACGCGATGAACTCTCCAGAAGCATGCTTCACGCCGATGTCTCTGGCATAACTGATAATGCCTTTATCCTCAAAAACAACCTTGCAGCCGAACCTTTTAGCCACCTCAACGCTGCCGTCGGTTGAGCCGCCATCAACAACTATTATCTCAAGTGCGTCCATTGGAAAATCTAATCTTCGTATAGACGCTAAACACTTCTCAAGCATGCCAGCGCTGTTCTTCACAGGAATAATTATCGAAACTTTAACCATTTCTACTAGAAGCCCGCTACTTGCCCAATGCTTACTTTCCCGATACGATTAAGACCCTATAGCTAATGCCTGGAAATTTGGCGAAGAATCTATCCAAAGCTCCCATCAGCCTTTTAAACTTCATGTTTTCGGGCAACTGAGCACAGGATCCCTCAACCATTAAGATTTTGAAGCCATGAATTTTAAGCAGTTCTTTTAAAGAACGCAACGTGAACACCCTTATATGATCCAGCGATTGGGCATGTTCTGAATCAGGCTCATACACTCTCCCAATATTCCCCGTTTACTAATAAATTCATGGTTCAACGAATCTCTACGCATACTTCTTCTTAGATTTCATTCCTTACTCACACAGCTAACAATCCGATATACTCCAACTGCCCTGTGACCGGGTTGACTCTGTAACCCATACTTTCCAGTGCTACAACGCCCAAAACTGCAGCATCCCCTTCTTCAGCCATTACGACTTCAACAACTGTTTCATGCTCCCCATATTTTATTCGGGCAAAAGACGTTGAACGTTCAATAGGCTTACCTTCTATCGTCTTAAAAACCTTCCTTAACACTGGCTTTACACCTATTCTCTCCAATACCTCTCGCGGTATCCAGGGCAATATCGCACCTGTATCAACTATGAGCTCCAAATCCTCTTTAAAACTTGGCTCTATCGGGTTAGAAACCGTAACCTTCACATATGTCAAACCCATACTTATGAGATGCCTCCCTTTTACCCACAGAGGATGCATTTCCTAGCCTCAGCGGACAAGACTCTCCACCGACAAATAAAAATTGCCAATACTTACTTATATCCCTAGCATACAAATTGCCTATGCTCTCCGTAAAAATGAATGTAGCTCCAACACATTCTGCATCTATAAAAGCCACAAATCCCCCGGCATGTTTCACTCCAAGATCTTTTGCATGCCCAGGCAATGCCCGCTCACGGTTTCTGAGAAGATATTGTCACTAATAGCTTAGGCCTGGAAACTTTGCCAAGCTATATTTAAGATCATCTATTTTGAAACTGCTGACGACAGTAAATTATGATGAAGGCGGCAGTGATAGCTATTCCAAACCCTGAGAAAGCGTCCATTTCCCCGCAAACAGCCTGCGGCATATTATAAACGATTTTAGGCATAACATCCACTATGGAGACGCTTTCCCCAAACCGTATGATAAATGGAAAATTGAAGCCAACCCCTAAGTTGACCAAAGGGTAAAGAAGCGGGACCCCTCCAATCAGTAAGTCTAGAATTATATGTGAGAAAAGGAAGCCCGCTGCCAAAACCGAGTACTTCAGTTGGCGCTTAAACACGTATTCAACAGCCAGCATCGCGCATGCTAAGGGCGCGAGAAAGAGGAGTGAGTGAAATACTCCCCGATGTGTTCCAGTGAAAACGTCAAAATCTGGGAGGACTGCAAGCAGCGCCAGTGGGAAATGCTTAGCCCTGAAATCCTTCCTCAGGACATAAGTGAGCGTTAAGGGTAGGAAGATGTGCGTTAAGATGTCCATCTTCGCCTATGCTCCGCTATTATACTCATCATGAATGATGAGAGGAAAATTTGAAGCCCAAGCACCATCAAGGTTAAGCACATCACGCTATATACTACTGGCGGAAGGGCTCTGAAGCCGCTTCCAAACCAATCCAACCCAACCTTAACGGCGCCCGCAAAACCCGCCATGAAGATTAAGAACCCGATGCTTGAGCTCTTCCCAAGTGTTAGGATTTTGGGCAAGCCCTCGCCTAGGAGCAGCTTAGCGAAGACCCCAAAGAGGAGCATTTGGAAGCCCGCTATGAGGAGTAGACTGCCAGCTATAGACGTGTGAACCCCCGGGGAATAGCCTAAGTTAACCCTTAACATGGCGCTCAGGAGGAGCATGGCCCCAACCACCATTAGGGACGCCCCGGGATACATGTATAAGTGCTTCGGCGCATACATGAGCATGAACTTTAAGTGTCTCCACCCATCTTGGAGCGAGGAAAGCTTAGACCTACCGTGCATCCTCCTACGGTAGGTTATCGGAACCTCGGTTATCCTAAGCCCCTTCCTAGCAGCATCCATAAGCATCTCGGAGGCAAATTCCATTCCATCGGAGTTGAGCTCAAGCCTATCCAAGGCTTCACCCCTGATGGCTCTGAAGCCTGAGTGAGCATCTGAAACGCCAGCCTTATAAAACAAGTTCAAAAACCGCGTTAAGAGCGGGTTTCCAATCCACCTACGATACCATGGCATGGCACCCTTCTCAATCCTCCCCTTAAGCCTGCTCCCAAGGACGAGGTCAGCCTCCCCCCTCATCAAAGGCTCTAGGAGCCTCGGAATCTCAGAGAAATCATACGTGCCGTCGGCATCCCCAATGACTATGTAATCCGGATACCTCCCATGCTTAGCCCTCAAGTGTTTGAAGGCGTATCTGTACGCGTATCCATAGCCCCTCCTATCCGGAGTAATGACTTCAGCACCCATCTCCCTCGCGATCGCAGGGGTTTTATCCTCAGAGTTGTCTGCGACGACTATCTCCACATCAAACCCCTTATCGTTAAGAGTCCTCTTTATCTCCTCGATGCAGCTCCCTATGGTCTCCTGCTCATCCTTCGACGGTAGAACTACAGAAACCTTTACCAAGGCAATCCTTTTTAAAATGGTTTAAAAGGTTGGGGACAGCCTTCTCAAAAACCCTTGATCCTTCAAGCCAGTATCTCAATAACCTTCAGTATAACGATTAAAGCGAAGGATAGGAGGAGCGGCAGTATGGCAACGTCCAACGCCCTGCCGAGGAGCATTAAGGGGCGCTTCGGCTCGGCAGTAACAACATTCCTAGTAGCCAGAAGAAGTATAAGTAGGGCTGATGCTAGGACGCCTAAGGTAGCTCCAACGGCTAGCGTGGCAACGGTCGTCACAGTTGTCGTGGTCACCGAAGATATCATAGCCTCTCACTACTCATAGTATTTCTTCATAATGCCTTATAAGCTTTACCATTGTATGAGAGGCATGACTAGGAAGAGTATGACGTTGGTCAACCCGTGGGAGAGTGAAACCCCCACTATGCTCCCGGTTTTAAACACTATAAGCCCGAAGAGTAGGCCTATCGAAAATACAAATAGGAAGTCCAGTATCGAAAGCCACCCTATGTGTAGAGCGGCGAAGATGAAGGCTGTGCCGAGTAGCCCCGCCTTCCAGCCCAATACTTCCACGGCGGAGCGCTGTATAACTCCCCTGAAGGCAAGCTCTTCAACGAAGCCCGTGGAGAATATGAGGGCTAAGGCTAGAAGCATAAGCTCTAACAGGTTGAAGCCCGGGGCTAAATATTCAGGTTTAAGAATGAAGTATTCGATTACGCCTAAGGGAGCGCCAGCTGCCGCCACAGCCAGCTGCGTGAATGGCTTCCTAAACGTCACACCAACATCATGAAGACCCACACCCATAACTCTCATCAACGCTAAGGCCGCCAGGAATACAGCTAAACCAGCCAGCAGATACCATGCGTAACGTGGGAAGTAAGCTAATGGAAGGGAGAGGCTTAATATTCTAATTAAAGGGGCTAGGGAAAGGCTTAAGAAGAGGCTTGAGGCAGGGTTCTCACCGTATTTTAGGGCTGAGAGAACTAACATGGAGATTAGAATTAGCGAGTGGAGGAAGAATCCGTACACAGGGTCTATAAACGTCGTTACACATTCGGCCAAAGCTATGAGCACAACGAACGCTATAAAGATTTTATCCTCCCTCACCCTTCCTCTCACACACAGTCACCCATAAATGTAGGGTTCTATAAGGCTCTTCAACACCCTCCCTATATAGGAGGAATTCAAGCTTCATCCTTTCACCAGCCTTCTTAGGCGTGAACGTGTAGTTTTGCTGCCAAGCCTCCTCATGCTTAAGCCTAATATTATCTATCACCCCGATCGTTTCATTATCTAAGACGATTATTATCCTATATGATGAATCCTCATACTCATGGTTAACAACACCTATTATAACTGTTCCACTCTCCCCGAGCGTTAGATTCGTCGGATAATTGTAAGCCTTACCCGAAGGCCCGAGAATATAGAACTCAGTGAAGCGCTCTCCAACATGAGGGGTAACAGCAATGTAGACGGTAGCCCCTATGGCTGCGATTAAACATGCGAATAAGATGAATGTTATAATTTTGTTAACTGTCGGATTCATCCTAAACCTTTGAAATAAGGTTTTCCAGAGTTTTCCATAAGGCCTCTTTAGAGCCCATCTTAGGCCTCCAGCCAGCAGCCCTCTTAAGCCTACTCACATCTAGAAGCATGAGCTTTACATCTCCAGGCCATCCTCTACCGTCACCTGTGGCTGGCTTATAAACGTACTCTACGCCGTTAAGACCCATTGCCCCAACCACCATGTCCGCTATATCTTTCACAGTAACCCAGTCTTCAGAGCCAACGTTGAAAATCTCCTCCAAGCTATCATTTTCAAGCATATATTCTAGGGCTTTTAAAGTGGCGTCCACGGCATCCTCAACATATATGTAGCTTTTCCTCTGAAGACCGTTGCCGAGTATCTCAAGCCTATTAGGGTTAAACTTAAGCTTCTTTACGAAGTCTATTAAGACCCCATGTTTGGACCTAGGTCCAACTACATTAGCATACCTCAATATCAGGGATTTTAAGCCGTAAAGCCTAGAATATGTTGCTATGAGCGTTTCACAGGCCAATTTAACGGCTCCATACACGGATATAGGCTTTAGAGGAGTATAATCTTCAGGCGTAGGTATCTGCTCAGCATCACCGTAGACCGCGCTTGTAGACGCAAACACTAAGAGCGGAATCTTAAAAACCCTACAGGCTTCAAGCACGTTAAACGTCGCCTGAAGATTCTCCTCAAAGTGGATCCTAGGCTCAGTAACGCTGACCCTAACCTCCGGGTTAGCAGCATAGTGGAATGCGACGTCAACTCCTCTAAATTCATCAATCCATCCCCCAGGGTTTTTAAGGTCGCCCTTCAAAAACCTGAAGGCGGGATTATCAAGCCAAGATTTAACGTTCTCAACGCATCCAGAGCTTAAGTCATCTACGACTGTAACCTTATAGCCCTCAGACATAAGCCTATCTACTAAGTGGCTTCCGATGAAGCCAGCTCCGCCCGTAATAAGCACTTTCCCGCCCTTCAACATGGTTAAGTCCTAGGCGTTTTTACCATTCAATAGCTTCGGCCACAGTATCCTCAAGGATCTTCTTATGTTTCTTCCTAAGCCACGGATGATTAATATACTCTATACGCCAAGGCATCTTAGATCATCACAGCGCATATAATGCCGCCTGCCTCCTCAACTCAGGAAGATTCATAATCGTTAAGTATCTGATGAAGCCTTCATCCCTAGCCCACTTATGGGCGGATCTATTGCCCCATAATTGGGCGATCCTCGCAACTTTTTCAGCCAGGGCCCTCCCAGCAGCCCTCACCCAATAATCGACTTCCCCCAGCACTTGAATCATTAATCCGCGGTCAGCCCGCAAAAGCTCCAGTAACTTCTTTATTATGGGCGCGAGGGCCCTGGCTAGAATGAGGCTGCGAACCCCAACAGTCACCCTAAAAACAAGCTTCACAAATACATATTCAGTCATGCTCAAACATCGCCATAGAGCCCCGCTGCGCTGAGCCAGCCTCATCAACCTAACTAATGGAGCCCTCTTCAAGGGGATCCCATAAACCTCAAAGAAGCCGTCCTCAGCCCTCCTCAAAGACCCATAGTCATCAAACCCTTCCACGCAAAAAATATCCATCGCCATCCCAACACACTAATGTCATGTTTTATTCTTTTAGAAGATATAAAATTAACGCAACCTCACAAATTACATAGTTCTCCCAAAAAATAAACCTTATTTAGCCTTAAACATAAAATGTTTTGATAGAGGTTAAAAAGAACTTTACTGGTAGAGCCTCAAAGGACCGTCCCAGAGGAGCGAATTTTTGGGAGATTTTGGTGCGGCCGCCGGGATTCGAACCCCTAGTTCTGGTGCCCTTCATCTCACTAATGGACTTACTACTCATATCTGGACACCTTAGTAATATTTTAGTCGTCCCAATAATTAAAGGTTAATGCTATCTAAGAACCGTATATGCGGATTAATCTAAGCTGCCGTTTTACGTCGCAGATCCCTGGCAAGAGTTCTTTTTAGATTCTTTGGAATAGGTCATGAAATAACTTATAACGCTTACACTTTCAGGCCTAATGTTATCAACAATCTTTCAAGACGCTTCTTCACACTCTTTGGGAACTAGTTGCTATGCTGGGTGAAAGTTCTCAAAGAATCGTTAGGAAGCCTTTTACGGTTTTTCGGTATAGAGGACAGAATTGAGTTTTTGTATTATATCTTATCTAGGCCTTAATCTTTGCTTTTAGTTCTTGTAATTTTTTAAGGAATTTTTCGACTTCTTCTTTATTTTTGAAGAAGCCTTCATACCCTGTATATTCTGGTGGAGCGTTTTTGGTATATTTCCATTCCTTTTTGGCTTGAGGCAATATAGTTTCAGCTTCAGTCTCAGATATATTGAAGTATTTTGCAAACCTCTTCAAGTATACTTGGAATTTTAATCCATCCTGCTGACTGCTTTGGCCCGGCACTATGCTAAATATAGTATTCATCTTTCCATCTTGTTTCCCGATAAAAGCGATTGAGCTTAGGGTCGTTACTTTCGAGTCGAATAGGGATGTAAGACCACCCGTTAGAATAGAATACAGGTCGCCTACGCCATTGTCTTCAGCTATTTTTCTTAATTCTCCCTCCATTAGATAGTATCTTCTCTTGGTTTTTCGCACTTCTTCGGCGCTTTTGGGAATTAACATAACTCTGGCTATGAATTCTCGGTCCCCATTTCTAAAATAGTTGAATGTTACGGCATTTATTCGAATTCCATATTCCGAAAGATACCGGCTCTTTGGTGAGCTAAAAGATGCCGTCAAGAGGTATAGATAAGTTTTTAAATGCAACTAATAATCGTTATTATTAGTGTGATAAAAAACAATGGAAACGATTCTCGGAGAGACTGCAAAATTTTTTATAGAAAAAATTGTGAGCGAAACAGCGCCCATAATTTTAGAGAGGGTTTTTAGGAGAAAACAAAAGATCTTTGTAAAATTTGGATTAGTGCTCACTTTTTATGAATATCCACTGTTTGATGATGCAATATCTTCCATAGAAAGTTGCATCTTAAAATTTAAGCATGGTGCGAATTCGCTAAAAATTGATGATGTAATATTCAATTACAATGTTTATTTTGAACTTGAAGATTTCGTAGGCGAAGATTTTACAGAGAACGATGTTGAAGCCTTTGAACCCGAATATATGCTCTCTAAACAATACATTTCCTTGCTTGAGATTTTGTTTTTTCCTCAGTTTCACAAAGAAAGCCATGGTAAGAAGGAAATCGAACAAATTTTCCTATCTGGGTTTAGGTTATTAGAGGAAATCATGAAGCGCTTAAATGAAGATGAAGATCTCGCAACTATATTAAAAGTTCGCTCAGCCATAAGGCTAATA
>Ga0209080_1001648_pt1 | contig 10891 bp, 10 predicted proteins | sample JNZ110809AmetaG_FD_184123 | JGI IMG/M metagenome (GOLD analysis project Ga0209080, IMG submission 184123) | Hot spring microbial communities from Jinze hot spring, China to study Microbial Dark Matter (Phase II) - JNZ 110809A (SPAdes) (version 3) ...
CAGCTCCCTCGTGGTGAGGACGAGATCGACGATCCCTCTGTGTTCTTCCCTCTGCGCCTCGAACTTTTTGGCCGTGCACGGCATGAAGGACACCAGGAAGATTTGATCCTCGGAAACGCCGATCTTCTTCGAGTAGACCTTTTTGATCACCGTACCGAGGGCTTGCTGCGGCGATTTCACGGTGGACAGGTTTGGCAGAAGGTGCGGGTAGTTGTGTTCCGCGAACTTCACCCAAGCGGGGCAGCAGGAGGTGAACTGGGGCAACCTTTCCCTCCTTTTGAGCCTTTCGTGGAACTCGTGAGCCTCCTCGTAGGCGACGAGATCCGCCCCGAACGAAACGTCGAAGACTTTGGAGAAGCCCATCATCTTGAGGAAAGCGACGAGCCTTTCCGCCATCGCCACTTCGTCCCTTATTCCAAAAACCTCTTGTATGGCCGTCCTCACGGCCGGTGCGATCATTCCCACGACCATCTTCCCGTTCTCCAAGGCTTCCATCAGTTTGTCCAGTTCGTCTCTCACGCTCAAGGCGCCTGTTGGACAGTAGGCCACGCACTGCCCACAGAAGACGCACTCCGTCTCACCCAAAGGCGTGTCGAAGGCCGTGGTGACTTTCGTCTCGTGTCCCCTCTTGGCGAAGTCTATGACGCCAATCCCCTGGATCTCTTCGCAAACCCTCACGCAGTCACCACAGAGTATGCACTTGGAGGTATCCCTCACGATGGGAGAAGAAGCGTCTACGTTGTTCTCTTTCCTCAACGGCTGGAATCTGATCTCCCTTATGCCGAAGTCTTCCGCGTACTTTTGAAGTTTGCAACTTCCGTTCTTGTCGCAGGTTGTACAGTCCCTGTTGTGGCTTGCGAGTATCAACTCGAGTATGGTTTTTCTCATTCGATGTATTTCTGGCGTGTTGATCTTCACCTTCATTCCCTCGTAGGGTTTCGTGGTGCAGGAAGTCACGATCTGTCCGTCCACTTCTACGAGGCACATTCTGCACGCACCGTAGACGGATACCTCCGACAGATAGCAGAGGTTCGGAATCTCTATACCGACTTCTCTCAAGGCCTCGAGGAGATTTCTCGCGTTCGGATTTATGCTCAACTCTCTTCCGTCGACCGTTATCTTCATCTTCACCCCTCCTCACACCAATTCGATCGCCTTGAACCTGCATCTTTCCACACAGAGACCACACTTGGCACACCTTTCTTGGTCTATCTCGTAGGGTTTACCCCTCTCACCCGTGATCGCTCCCTGTGGGCAAGCTCTTGCGCACAAACCACAACCTTTGCAGAGGTCCTTGTTTATGATGTACTTTTTGAGGGCGGTACACGTGCCACTCGGACAGCGCCCCTCGATGTGAGCGATGTACTCGTCTTTGAAGAGCTTCAAGGTACTGAGGATGGGGTTTGGAGCGGTCTTTCCAAGGCCACAGAGCGAGGCGACCTTTATTGTCTTGGAGAGTTCTTCCAGTGTGTGCAGGTCCTCTTCGGATGCCTTTCCGTGCGTGAACTTCTCGAGGATCGTGTAGGCCTGCATAGTCCCTTCCCTGCAGGGGACGCACTTTCCACACGATTCCCTCTTGGTGAAATCCAGGAAGAACCTGGCCACCTCCACCATACACGTCTTCTTGGTGATGACAACGATGCCACCGGAACCCACCATCGCGTCGGCCTTCTTGAGGGTGTCGTAGTCGAGTGGCATGTCCAGAAATTCCGCGGACAGGCAAGCCCCTGACGGCCCACCTATCTGAACGGCCTTGAACTCTTCCCCTTCCGCCATCCCTCCGCAGATGTCGTATATGATCTTTCGGAGCGTCGTTCCAAACTCGACCTCTATTATCCCGGTGACTTTCAAGGGACCTGCCACCGAGAACATCTTCGTTCCCGGTGAGCCTGCAGTTCCCCTCTTCCTGTAGTTCTCGACACCGTCCCTTATGATCCTAGGTACGTTGGCGTAAGTTTCCACGTTGTTTATGAGGGTGGGTTTGCCCCAAAGGCCCGATTGGGCGGGGAAGGGTGGGCGAGGCCTGGGCATACCCCTTCTTCCCTCTATCGATGCGAGCAAGGCGGTCTCCTCACCACAGACAAAGGCGCCGGCACCTTCTTTGACTTCCACGTCGAAGGAAAAACCCGTCCCAAGTATGTTCTCTCCAAGAAGTCCCAACTTCTTGGCGTCTTCTATCGCCTTCCTGAACATCCTGACGGCCAACGGGTATTCCGCCCTTATGTAGGCGTACCCTCTTTGCGCGCCAACCGCGTAGCCAGCTATGATCATGCCTTCCAACACGAGGTGTGGGTCCCTCTCGAGTAGGGTCCTGTTCATGAAGGCACCCGGATCCCCCTCGTCACCGTTGCAGACCACAAACTTGACGTCTCCTGGGTTCTTTCGGGTCAATTCCCACTTGAGACCTGTGGGGAACCCGCCTCCTCCTCTACCCCTAAGACCGGAGGCCTTCACCGTTTCGATGACCTCTTCAGGCGTCATGGAGCTCAGCACTTTTGCAAGGGAGGAGTACCCACCTCTTCCTATGTAGTCTTCGATGCTTTCACACTCGCTCGCGCCGATGTCTTCCATGATGTAAAAGTTCTGGTTTTTGAACAGGGACGTGTCCTCGAGTCTTGGTACCCTCTGCCCAATCTTTGGGTCTACCAGGAAGAGCCTTTCAATTGGCTCTCCCTTCAGGATGGTTTTCTCCACGATTTCTGGAACGTCTTCCACCCTGACGTTCGAGTAGAAGAACCCTTCCGGCATCACTTTCACGAGAGGGCCGGAAGAACACCTCCCGCAGCACCCCGTCCTGTAGAGGTTCACCTTTTCGTCTTCCAGCTTGTGAAGTTCCACGTTCAACAAGTTGCGCTTTTTCAACTCTTCCTCGAGTGCCGCAAACACCTTCAAAGCACCCTTCGCGGTACATCCAGTTCCCACACAGACGTACACGCTTCTCTTGTTCAACTTTTCCTGCCTCACCTGTTTTTGTTTTTCCGCGTAATCGAAGAATTCTCTCACGCTCTCAAGCATTGGCCATCTCCCTCTCTTTCTCTTTTATCCCCTTGAGGATTTCTTTCACCTTCTCTCTGGTCAGGTTTCCGTAGACCTCGTTGTTTATCACCATCACGGGTGCCAGGGCACACGCTCCAAGGCATCCGACTTGGTCCAAGCTGAACATCAAGTCTTTGGTCACTTCACCCGGTTTCAAACCGATCTCCTCTTCTATACCTTTCAAAACCTCCTGAGAACCGGCCATGTGACATGCGGTACCGTCGCAGACCATGATTGTGTACTTCCCTTTGGGTTTTAAGGAAAACTGGGCGTAAAAGGTGACCACTCCGTAGATCTTTGATGGTGGTATTCCCATGGCCACACCTACGTAGTTGATCACCTCCTCCGGGAGGTACCTGTAGTGTTCCTGAATCTCGAGCAGGATCTTTATGAGGTTTTCTCGCTTGTAACCGTACCTTTTCAACACTTCTTCCACCTTTTCCAAGGTCCTCTCCACAGACCCCACCTCCAACTTCAACAGAATTCGACCCTCACGATCTTTCCGTACCCTTCGAGAATTCGGGCGATGTCTCTCACGATGCGAAACTTCAAGGATATGTCGTGGCTGAAGAGCGGATTTTGATGGGCTGGGTTTATGCTCCTGCCAACGAAGAAATTGATCTCGTCAGCGTCCAAAAGCGCCTCCACGATGTATCTCGCTCCGAAACCCACCTTTTCCGTCTGCCCTTCCAAAAAACGGAACACCTGTGTGAGCGTGACGATGCCCTCCGTCACCAAGTCCACCCCTTCCATGTAACCTATCGGTGGGGAATACTCATCCATGGTGCTCATGTCGATCTCCACAGTTTTTCCCGTGATCCTTTCGAAGATCTTTCCGGTGGTACCCCCGCAGACGATCTTCTTACCGGGAAGCGAGAGAAACTTCCAGACCATCTCCTCATCCCTATTTCTGTCTTCCGGGGGGCCAACGAAGAGGTTGGTAATCCTCTTGGGCCTGAAGGACATGCAGAGCACCAAGGCATCGTCTCCCCTTATCCCTTCGTCCAACTTCTTCGCAAACCTCACAAGATGCCTCACTATGTCCGCAGGTTTCACCCTGTGCCTGAGAAGCTCTGCTATTTCTCTCTTTGTGTTCTCGACTCCAAAACCGAACGGGAAAAGGTCCGTTCCCATACCGGCCTGTGGGAGACCGTCGGTTGCCGCGAACAAAAAGGTGTTCTCTTCGATTTCGAACTCTCCTACAAAGATCTCCCTTCCCTCCACGACCAAACGCTTTTTCCCGATGGATACGTCCCTGCCGTCTTTGAAGAGCAAAAGAAGTGGAAACTCGTACTCGACGGTCCAGCACCTTCTCTTTTCGAAATCGCACACCACCGAACAGAGGTTTGCGTAACTTATACCTCTGACCTTGCAGACGGGAAGCGTCGAGAGTATCGCCTTGAACACTTCCTCTATCGGGAGATCGTTGAAAAGCATCGTTGTCGCCATCGAGGTCGTCAGCGTCGACAGGATGCTCGCCTTGATACCGCTTCCGAGTCCATCAGAGATGCTGACGACAACCCTTCTATCGCTCTTTTTGACGTTGATGGAATCTCCACAAACCTCCTCTCCTTCCTTGTTCTTGAAATCGTAGTGGATTTCACAGGTAATCATTCTCTCCCTCCAATGACCTCTTCAACTCGAAGAAACTGCTCTTCGTCTCCGCTATGGATTCACCGAGGATCCCCGCGATCTCTTGAGCGATCCTCATCTGCTTTCTGAGCATCTCCTCAAACTTTTTCAACGTTTCCAACTTCAACCTGTTCAACTCTTCTTCCCGCATTTTCTCTCTGGTGATGTCGATCAGCATCAACACTTCCTCTCCATCCGGAAGGTGAAACTTCTTCACGATGAAGTAACTTCTTTCGCCATCGTCCAACGTGAGGGTCTGACCGAGGTTCTCTTCGACTTTTTGGAAGATACCTTCTCCGTGCTTTTCTAGCAGTTCCGTGGCAACCTTGTTCTTGTAGATCGTCTTCCCCTCTTTCTTCACGAACACGGCGTTCGGGGATTCCTCGACTACCCTGTAGCTGGAAGACCGCACGAGGTCCAACAGGTAGGTGAAGCACATCTCCCTTTCTGCCTTTCCCAGGACGACCGCCTTGGCCTTTTCCCTGCAAGTTTCGTAACCACACGCTTCGCAGTTCAACTCTTTGGAAGGGTCATCTTTTCCTATCGAAGCAAGGATCTTTTGCACCTCTTCTTCGGCTATCTGGACCTTTTTGGACCTGTCCGAGAACGTCCTGGTGATCTCCAGATCGTGTTCCCTCAAACACGGTTGAGTTGGCAACTTCTTCATCCAAGACTTCAACCTCTCTTTCCCGAGTACGTGGTTCGACATGATGGGACTGCCCAAGCACCCGCCAACGCAAGCGGAAGCCTCCACAAACAGTCTTCCTTTGATCTTGTCTATGTGTTCGAAAAACTTCATTAGGTTCTCCACACCCTCGACGACCACGGTCTCTTCCCACGAAACTTCCGACGTGATCCCAACCCCGCCGGTGGACGGGTAAGAACGTGCCCTGTTCGGGTATGGGCCGTCTGGGAGCGTTTCTTGAGCTGCGTTCAGATCCGGTAAGATCTCCTCGAGTTCCTCGAACGTCAACACCACGTCGACGTGAGCTTTTCCTTCCTCTTTCTTTGCGATACATGGTCCCACGAAAACCACGGGAAAGTCTCCATAGCGTTTTTTCATGAACTTCGCATGTGCCACCATCGGTGAATCGAACGGGAACAGGCGATCTCTCAGCGTCGGAAAGTGCTTTTCAACGAGGTTCACAACGACAGGACAAGCTGTCGTGATGAAGGGCCTTTCTGCCGTTTCAAACAGTTTCCTGTACTTCCTCGAGACTATTTCGGCCCCGACGGCCGTCTCCTGTACGACCAACGCCCCCATCCTCTTAAGCGCTCCCACAACCTTTAAAGGCTCTTCGAAGTACGCGAAGAAGGAAGGGGCGATGGACACGAGAAAGGGTTTTCCAAGATTCAGAAACTTCCCCACATCTTTCCTGTAACTTCGTGCGTTTTGCGGGCAAGTCTTCAGACAGGTGCCACAGTGGATACACTCTTCGTCCAAAACCTTGGATTTGCCGTGCTGGAAAGAGATCGCCTTCACGGGACATTTCCTCAGGCACTTGTAGCAATACCTGCAATCGGTCTCTTTCGAAAAGATGAGCTCGCTCACTCCGCACACTCCTTCCTCACTATCTCGACCACGTTCTCAGAGTTCACACCGGTGTAAATCTTCCCGTTCACTTCAACGCATATTCCCTCCGTACACCTTCCAAAACAGAGAGCACCGTAGAGCTTGAAAGGTAACTCCTTCTGTAATTCCCTTAACTTATCCACCACTTTAGCTGATCCCTTCAAATGGCAGGAACTCCCCATGCACACTCGGACGATCAACCTCTCACCTCGTGAAAAAAATATCGTGACTTCTTTCACGTTATATTTTTCACAATACTGCGGTCCCTGTCAAGAACCTTCCACGTATCGTTACATTTTTCACAAGAAAACTGAAAGAAAAGTTCTTTTCGCCGTAAAGTGAACTGTCTGTGTTAAAATCTCCCAAGAGGTGAAAAGATGCTGGCGCTTGTGGACGTGTGGTACGAATCGGACGGCAAGGCGATACTGAAGAACATCAACATGACCTTCGAGCCCGGCAAGGTTTACGCGATCTTGGGCACGAACGGGGCGGGAAAGAGCACGCTCGCCTACGTGATCATGGGACTAGAAGGTTACAGGCCGACGAGGGGAAGGATCCTGTTGGATGGAGAGGACATCACAGACTTTCCCGTCACGGAAAGGGCGAAGAGGGGTATCACCCTCATGTGGCAAGAACCGGCTAGGTTCACGGGACTCAGGCTGAAAGATTACCTGACGCTTGGGGGAAAAAACAAGGTTTCGGACGAGGAGATCAAAAGAGCCTTGGAGATGGTGGGACTCAACCCTCATCTGTACATGGAAAGGCTCGTGGACGAAAAGCTCAGCGGAGGGGAAAGGAAGAGAGTGGAACTCGCGAGCGTGATCCTGTTGAAGCCAAAGTACGTCGTGCTAGACGAGCCGGATTCCGGTATAGATATCATGAGTGTGGACATGATCGATCACGTGGTGGAAGAACTGGCTGAGAAGGGAAGTTGCGTGGTACTCATAACCCACAGGGAAGAGATCGCTTTGAAGGCCGATCATTCCTACCTGCTGTGCAGAGGTATCGTGCTGAAGGAAGGCCATCCCGGGGAGATAGTGAGCTTCTACAAAGCGAGTTGCGACAGGTGCGACCATCCAAACGAACCAACTGAAAGGATCGACGAGGGGTTGAGAGCGTGATCGTCAAAGACTTCGAGAGAGAATTCGAAGCCCTCGCCAGGGCTTACGAGAGGGCGGGGGGGGACGTCTCGAAATTCCTCGACAAGAGGATAGCCTCTGTGATCATAAGTGGTGACAGGGTCATAGGTCTGAACGGCGTGGAAGGGGTCGTTTTGAAACCGTCGAAGATAGAGAGCGGTGTGCAAGTGGACATGGAGATCGGAGCGGGTGTCGTCTTGGAGCACCCCGTACACGTGTGTACGGGTTTTCTGGAGAGGAAGGGGTACCAAAGGGTCATCTTCAACATTACCTTGAGGAGGAACGCAAAGGCGATCTTCACAGCCCACTGCGTCTTTCCGTGGGCGGAAGAGTTCACACACGATGCCCTGATGAACGTGAGATTGGAGGAAGGTGCGTGGATGGAGTACCACGACGAACACATGCACAGCGAGACGGGATCGATAAACCTCATCACGCGGTCGATCGCCGATGTCGGGATGGGGGCGTTCTTCAGGAACACCTTCACCCTCGTGAAGACGAGGGTTGGCAAGTTGAAGGTCTTCATGGAGGCCTCTTTGAAGGAGAAGGCAATTGCCGAACTCTTCACGAAGGTGAAAGCCACGAAGGATGACGACGTCGAGGTGCGCGAAACTATCAAGCTTGATGGGGAAGGTGCGAGGGGATTGGCAAAGACAAACGCGGTAGCCTTGGACAGGGCGAAGGTGTCGGTGGTGAACGAGATGTACGGTAACTCCCCGAACACGAGAGGGCACGTGGAGTGTGTTGAGATCGCAAAAGGTGAGGGTGTCGAGGTGAGCGCCCTTCCGATCCTCATTGTGAAAAACGACCTTTCAGAGCTCACCCACGAGGCTTCGATAGGGAGGGTGAACGTGAAACAACTGCAGACGCTCATGGCGAAGGGTTTAACGGAAGAGGAAGCGACGGAATTGATAATAAAGGGTATTTTGACATGATCCGAGAACTGTTGTAAAATAGATGAGGCGATTGGGTGCGTAGCTCAGGGGGAGAGCGCTTCCCTCACGAGGAAGAGGTCGCAGGTTCAAATCCTGCCGCACCCACCAGCGAGGGCTCCCTGGAGAAGGGAGCCTCTAATTTTTTGAGGAGGGATGCGGAGTTGGACAGGTTGGACTTTTCGATCAAACTGCTGAAGAGGGTGGGATACTTCCTCATGCAGCATTGGGGAAAGGTGAATCAAGTCGACTTGAAGACGGATTTCAAGGACATTGTGACGGACGTGGACAAGAGGGCGCAGGACATGATCGTCGAGGAGATCAGGAAGCACTTCCCTGGGGAAAAGATCCTCTCCGAAGAGGGAATAACGGAGGATGGGGATAAATTGTGGGTGGTCGACCCGATAGACGGTACCATCAACTTCGTGCACGGGCTTCCCAGCTTTTCTATTTCGCTCGCCTACCTCGAAAATGGGGAAGCGAGGTTAGGTGTGGTGCACGCTCCCGCGCTGAACGAGACTTTCTTTGCTGAAAGAGGAAGAGGGGCCTTTTTGAACGGGGAAAGAATAAAGGTCTCCGAGAACGATAGGTTGGAGAGGTGCGTAGGGTCCATAGGAAGCTACGTGGACTTCACCGGGAAGTTCATAGAGAAGATGGAAAAGGTGACCAGAAGGATAAGAGTTCTGGGAAGCGCCGCTTTGAACGCTTGCTACGTCGCCTCAGGGAGGGTGGACTTCTTCGTGGCAAAGCGCGCCAATCCATGGGACGTGGCGGCGGCGTTTTTGATAGTCGAGGAAGCCGGTGGAACGATCACGGACTTTCAGGGAAAGAAGGTCAAAACCTTTGGAGGGGACCTCGTCTTTTCGAACGGAAAGATCCACGACGAAGTGTTGAGGGTTGTAAGAGAAGTTTTGGAGCGGGAGGTGAGGTGAGGTGGTCTACAAAGAGCTCGGCAAGACGGGAAAGATGATACCGGCGATCGGTCTTGGGACTTGGGGGATAGGTGGTTTCGAGACACCGGATTACAGCAGAGACGATGAGTACGTTGAACTCTTGAAGAAGGCGATAGAGATGGGTTACACCCACATAGACACGGCGGAGTACTACGGTGCAGGGCACACGGAAGAACTCGTGGGAAGGGCAATAAAGTTTTTCCGTAGGGAAGACTTGTTCATCGTCTCGAAAGTCTGGCCCAACCACCTGAGGAGGGACGATCTGTTGAGGTCACTCGAGGCGACTCTGCGAAGGCTCGACACGGACTACGTGGACCTCTACCTGATACACTGGCCCAACCCTGAGGTCCCCCTCGAGGAAACGTTGGATGCCATGGCGGAGGGCGTGAGGATGGGGTTGATAAAGCACGTGGGTGTTTCCAACTTTGACAGGGATTTACTCGAAGAAGCGGTTCACAAGTCCAGGGAACCCATCGTCTGCGACCAGGTCCTCTACAACATAGAGGACAGGGGACCGGAGAGAACGGGACTCCTTCAGTATTGTCAGGAAAACGGCATCACACTTGTGGCCTACTCCCCCCTCAAGAGGACGAAGCTTTCAGAAGAAGCAAGGAAGGTCCTCGAAAGGGTAGCTTCGAAACACGGTGCCACGATCTATCAGGTGATGCTGGCGTGGTTGATATCGAAACCTGCGGTCGTTGCGATCCCGAAGGCTGGCAGTTTGGAACACTTGAGGGAAAATCTGGAGGCTTTGAACTTGAAGCTTACAGAGGAAGAATTGGCCGAGCTAGATGAACTCGGAAAGCTCTCCTAAATCTTTGAAGACGTAATCTGGTTTCAGATCGCTTTTTTCGAGATCGGATAGCGTTGTTTCACCCGACAAGACCAGTATCGAGACGATGCCGGCGTTTTTCGCCACTCTCACGTCCGTGTACAACCTGTCGCCCACCATGGCGATCCGTTCCTTTCTCACACCTTTTTTCTCGCTGATCATCTCTATGACCATTGGGTTGGGTTTTCCAACGACGAAGTCTGGTTTCCTACCCGTCGACGCTTCGATCGCAGCCATGATGCTGCCAGCATCCGGGATGGGGCCCTCTTCGGAAGGACAGTTGATGTCGGGATGTGTGGCGATGTAACGTTTCCCCTTCCTCAAGAAGAGACAGGCCTTCCTCAGCTTCTCGTAAGTTAGCGTCTTGTCGAATCCTACCACGACGAAGTCTGGATTCTCCTCGTCCAGGACGTGCCCGATGGAGAGGAAAATCCTCTGAAGTTGGGGTGTTCCGAGCAGGTAAATCCTGCATCTGCCGAATTCCCTCAGCATGTAAAGGGCGGTCGCTTCGCCTGAGGTGAAAACCTCGTCCAGGCTCACGGAAACTCCCATTCCCTTCAACTTTTCCACGTAATCTTCGGGTCCAAGCGAAGAGTTGTTGGTGAAGAACACGTATCTTTTCCCTCTCCTTCTCAACTTCTCCAGGAATTTCAGGGAACCAGGAAGGGGTGTGTTGTCAAGGTAGAAAGTTCCGTCCATGTCAAGCACGAAGAGTTCCACGTCAGCCAGAGACATTCTTCAACCTCCTCTGCCTCACAGCCTCGAACAGGACGATTCCAACGCTCACCGAAACG
>Ga0209080_1001649_pt1 | contig 10888 bp, 4 predicted proteins | sample JNZ110809AmetaG_FD_184123 | JGI IMG/M metagenome (GOLD analysis project Ga0209080, IMG submission 184123) | Hot spring microbial communities from Jinze hot spring, China to study Microbial Dark Matter (Phase II) - JNZ 110809A (SPAdes) (version 3) ...
GTGCTCAACGAAAGCACAAACCCGCTTTTAGTTTACGACATTCACGAACCTACAAAGCCTCGTTTGGTTCGCTACCTTCCAGCACCCGGCTGGCCAATGCGTTGCAGGGTTATTGGCGATTGGTTGTGGACGGTTCACGGAAACGGCGAAGGATTTTTCCACCTTGCCGACCCATCAAACCCCCGCTTTTCGGCTGTTCCAACCGAAGGACCGAACTTAAGGCGATTGGAACGGGTTTGGACAAGGGAGGAATGGCGACCCGAGTTTAAAGGACAAAAGTTCCTTGTCCACCCTTGCTTGACTTACTCAAGTTGCGCAACTGAAAGCACGCTGTTTTACGGCAACCTTGAAGGCACGACCGAAATTTACGACATTCGCGACCCAAAGCGCCCCAGATTGCTTGCCACCATTGATGAAGGCACTCCGGCGAACCTTGACGGAAATTTGCTTTTCGTTGCAGGCAGCAACAAGGTTGTCGTTTACGATGTAAGTGAACCGTCAAGCCCTAAGAGGATAGGAATTGTGGACGGAATTCAATTCTCGCAACTTACCGCCAACGAATTCGCAATCCGCAGTTCCGCTGTGGCTTACGGCGACGGTAAACTTTTCGTCGTCATTCGCCGCAACTTGAGGGACTTTCTCAGCATTGCGCCCGGTCCTTTTGAAGGCGCTCAGTGCGGCATCGCCGCTTTTGATGTCCGTGATTGGAGCAACCCTAAACTTCTGGGTTGGTATGCATTGCCCAATTTAGTTTCCGACTTCACATCGCTCGTTTACCACAAAGGTCACATTTTCGCCAGCGATTCCGCTTTTGGGTTGCGAGTTTTTGATGTCCGAAACCCACAAAACATTCGTCAAGTTGCGTCGGATCGGCAAGGCGGCGAACTTTCCGCAGTCGCATTAATGTCAAGCCGCAAGGTGCTATGTGTTGGTCAAAACATCACCGGTGGGCTGGTTTTCGTTGATGTCTCAAATCCGCAAAAGCCTCGGATGTTAAGTTACCTTCACCTTGCCCCTTGCCGATTTTGGGGCACGATGGCGACTTATCGTGACAGGTTCCTTTACGCACAAGGAGATTTTTCCCGCCCTCGTCCCGGTTTCAGCGCTTTGTTCGCTGTTGACCTGAAGGACCTAACCAAACCCGAATTGGCAGCAATTATTCCCGGCGTAAATCGCGCCTACGGCATGGTCGTCGTTGACAGATACCTTTACACGAGCGGTGGCGAAATTTTTGACCTTTCCGAGCCATCAAAACCTCACCGGCTCAGCGTTCGCTTACCTTGTTCAGGCTATCAAATTGCTTTTCGTGAACCTTACCTATTCGTCGCCAATTTCGCCGGCGAAGGCGAAGGGGAATCACAGCACGGGGCGCTTTATGTCGTTGACATCAGCCAGAGGGAAAATCCGCGCTTGATTGGCAAATTGCCTTTACCTTTGGGGCATAGGGTAATCACGATGGCTTTTATTGGCAAGCACTTGTTCCTCGGTTGGGCACAACGCACTGGTGGTCGCCGTCCATCAGGTTTGCTTGTAGCCGTTGACATCAGTGACCCCCAAAAACCAAAGGTTGCAAGTCAATGGGAAGTTGACAAAGATTTGGGCTTTAACGAGGCTATCACCTACAACCATGTTTGGACGGATGGCAAATTCCTTTTCCTTGGCATTTACCATCGCTGGGTCGCGATGTTTGAAGTGCAGGAACGACCGCAACTTTCGCTCAGGCTTATCGGCAAGTTAGGCAATTTGCCCTCCGCTTGGCTCACGACAGGCGAATTTGGGACAATTTACCGCATCTGCCTTGACAGGGTTGCAATTTTGCGCTATTGAGTTGTTATTGCTATCCTTTCGTGTGGAGGTGAGGGTGATGGCTTTTCTATTCGGCAGGCATTGGAGCAAAGAGGAAATTCTGAAGAGAGTTGGCGATATATCGCAAATTTGCGGCACAAAGGCTGTGGAGTTGCAGGATGGCTACGAAAGGGGCGTCTTAGCCATTGATTTTTGGAATGGTTCGGGATTGCGCTTTACCGTCCTTGCGAGCAGGGGGATGGACATCTCTTACGCCGAATATTTGGGCATACCTTTGGCGTGGATTTCGCCAACTAAGGCAATTCATCCGGCATTTTATGAGCCTGAGGGATTTAATTGGCTTCGTGGCTTTTATGGCGGGTTACTTGTCACTTGCGGCTTATCGCATGCCGGTTGGCCAGCGGTTGATGACGGGAAGAGCTATGGATTGCACGGTAGGGCATCTTACATCCCGGCATCAAATTTGTCAACTGGTGGTTATTGGGATGGTGACGATTACATCGTTTATGCTGAGGGGATGGTCAGGGAGGCATGTGTTTTTGGCGAGAATTTGTCGCTATTGAGGCGGATAGAGATGAAGATGGGTGACAGGAGAATATTCGCCAAAGATTTGGTCAAAAATGACGGTTTTGAGCCAGCGCCACTAATGCTCATTTACCACTGCAACCTCGGTTTCCCAATCGTTGACGAAGGTTCAAGGCTAATTGCACCGAGCATTGAGGTCATTCCAAGGGACGAAATAGCCAAATCTGGCGCCAATTTATGGGATAAAGTTGAGGCTCCGCAACATGGCTACAAAGAGCAGGTTTTCTTTCACACGCTTGCTGCCGATGAAAATGGGCAAACCGTTGTGGCGATGGTCAATGACAGCCTGTTAGGTGGCGATGGACTGGGCGTCTACTTCAGGTTCAACATTAACCAATTTCCGAGGCTAATTCAGTGGAAAATGGTCGGTGAGGGGACTTATGTGATTGGGATTGAGCCGACAAATTTGACGATTGTTGACAGAATAAAGGCTAAAGAGCAGGGTCAACTGCCGATGCTACAGCCGATGGAGGAGAGGGAGTTTCGGATTGAAATCGGCATATTGCATGGCTCCGAGGAAATAAGGTCAATTGAGGAAGAAATTGCGAAGCTTCGCGGCTAAAGCTCTGTGAAATTGGGAAAGTTTTCAATGCATCGGGGTGACTGGAATGGGGAATTGTTGGAGGAAATTGCCAATTTTTTCGGCAATATTTGTCATTACCCTCAATTCAATTGCCAACTGTGAATCAGCCGCTTTTAGGGTTGAAAGTGAGCAATTGCTTTTGGAGATTGGTGCTGACGGGGTGGTGTCCAAAATCTTCGGGAAATTCTCCAAAAAAGACCATGTAGCTCCAATTGCCATCCCTGTTGCATCCGTCACACTGCTTGACGGGAAGAAAATTGGGGCAAATTCGGCAACTTTTGACGGGAGAATGCTAAAGTTGCACTTTGGCACATGCGGAACCGCCATCCTCAAAGTTGAGCCGAAGAAAGAAGCCATAATTGTTGAAGTTTTGTCGCTAAATGTTGACGATGCGGCTCAGTTCTCATTCCTGCAACTCCCGGTGAAAATAACGGAAAATGTCGGGAGCATACTGGCGACAGCATGGGATAAGGAATTCGGCATCGTGCTTTTGGGGTTGAACTTGAACACACATCCCACTGCTATGAGGCTAAAAGATGCGGCATTGTTGCAGGCTAATGGCTATCAGCAATTTGGGTTTGTTGGTTGTTCTGTAGCAATAGTTGGTGCACCAACTTCGCAACTTCGTATGGCAATTCACAATGTGGCTAAAGCTAACGGGCTTCCGGCAATTGAATTTGAGGGCGGTAAACCAATCCATTTAACCGACGAAAATCGCCGTTCTTATCTGTTTACGAATGTCACCGAGGCAAATGTTGAGAAGTGCATCAAATATGCCAAGGGAATGAACTTCGGTCAAATCATGATTTTTCAGCCAACATGGGCAAGAACTTCCGGGCATTTTGAATTTAACACATCTGCCTATCCAAATGGCATTGATGGGTTAAAAACCGTTGCTTCAAAAATTAAGGCAGCCGGACTTAAAGTTGGCTTCCATGTTTGGGCATCAAAAGTCCACAAAAGTGACAGATATTGCACTCCAATCCCGGATGGCAGGCTGTGGAAAAAGGCACAGGTGACATTAGCGAACGACATTGACGAATACGCTGACGCAATACTTACAAAGGAACCCCCTATCGGTTTTTACGGTGAAAAGGGCGATGTTGCTGAGGTTTGGCGTGATATACAAATTGGCAACGAGATCATCACCTATAAGTGGTTGAGCTTAAAGCCGCCATATGGATTTTTCGGGTGTAAGCGGGGAGCAAATGGCACAAAACCTTCAGCGCATAAAGCTGGCGAAATCGTTTACCAACTCGGAATTGATGATTGCTGTCCCGGATACATCATTGACCAAGAGACTGACCTTCTTGATGAGGTGCATGATAGGCTTGCCAAAATACTTAACGCAGTTGGTTGCGATATGATTTACTTTGATGGTGGGGAGGATGTTCCGCCACCAATTTGGCATTATGTGCCGAAATTTGAGCTATCACTTTGGCGCAGGCTTGAGCCGAAACCGATCATTGTTCAGGGCACAATAGTTCAACACCATTCATGGCACATTTTTTCAAGAAATTCAACCGTTGACATACGCAGGGAGAGGAGCAAAGAACATGTGGACAATTCTGTCAAATATATGCTCAGAATGCGCGAGAATCTCCTCCCCGGGGAACTCGGCTGGTTTGGCATATTTCCGCCACGAGGGAGGGATGTTGGGACGCAATTTGACGAGATTGATTACCTTTGCTGCAAGTCTTTGGCATATGATGCGCCGTTCTCAATAGAAATGACAATTGAAGAATTGGAGAGAAACCCGCTTTTCCCGTCAATGGTTCGCCAGATAGGAATTTACGAGAAGTTGCGATTAAGTCGCTATTTTAAGCCAGAGGAGCTTGAGCCGCTGAAGGAGCCACAGGTTGATTTCACAGTCTTCAATGATGGCAAGAGGTGGCATTTGCTCAAGTTGCGCGAGGTGAATGGACTTAAGGGGAAAGATTTGCGCCTTTTCATCGGGAATTTTGGCGGAAGAGTTGTTGCATACTTTTGGAATGCAATTGGTGAGAGCGAAATTGAGCTGAGTTTGCCCGCAAATAAATGTCGGCTTGTTGACGATTATGGCAATTCTTTGGAAATCGTTCGTAAGGATGGCAAGCTCGTCCTCCCGCTTGAGCCTGTGCGGAGATTTTTGGTATGTGAGGGAGTGGGTGAAGATTTGGTTGAAAATGCCTTCAAGATGGGGCAATCTAAGAGGGTTGTGAGGGTTTTCATTCAGGCTGAAAGCGGGAGGCTATTTGGCAGGATGAAGTTGGGTAAGGACATCGGGGTGAGTGAGCCGGCAGCATTTGGCGATTTTGTCACATTCATCGGAGGGGTGAAGTTTGGAGAAAAGAGCTGGCAAGATTTTGCCGAATATTTCGTTGAAGTGCCAGTTAAGGGTGTCTATGCCATCTGGGCAAGGCTGCGCTATCCGAAGGGTGGCGACATGTCATTTTGGCTCTCATCTAATGGGGAAGAAGGTTGGCAAATACTTGGTAATAGTGGCGCTGAAGGTGATAAGTGGCATTGGGATAGCCAAGGCTGTGGATTGACATGCAAACCAGGCACAGGGTTGGCGTTGGTTAAAGTCACGAGTAAATGGCTCAAATTCCGCATCCATCCGAGGGAGGGTTCAGGTGGATTGAACAATCCTCGTTTGGATGCAATTTGCATCACAAATGACTTAACATATGCGCCAAACGACGATGACGCGTTAAACGCCATGAAGTGATTTCAATAGTTCCAATTTTGACCCGATGAAGGCTCGGCAAAAATTTGCCTTCATTTTGCTGAATGCAGTTTATGGCTAAAGCTGCTCATATCCCGCCTGGCACAATCTTTAAAGTGCGTGGCAGCATGCCATGCGTCAGCTACACACTGTGCCAAGTCATTGACTTCATCATCTGCCACCGTCCTCATATCCAACCAAATGGCATCCATTTGTATTCGTGAGAACACCGATGGGGTGCCGAGCCTAAGGCGCCTTGAAAGTTCGCTCGCGCTATCGCCCTCCCTCGGCTTGATGACAACGCTCCAACTTGGCAATCGCTGTCCCGGCAGCGCACCTCCGCCGACCTCCGAATATGAGCGTTCAATTGAGATTGCACCATCTGGCAGACCGAGTTTTTTAAGCTTTCGCACCAGTGAGGCAGCCCTTCGCCTAATTTGTGCGTCGCTCTGCGCTATACGGTGCAGCGTTGGGATCTTCGTCCAAGCCTCTTGTTCATCAAAGTAGCACAAAAGTGTTGCTTCAAGCGCTGCGAATGTGAGCTTGTCACATCTGAAAGCACGATAGAGCGGGTTCCTCCTCAGGCGCTCAATCAGTTCCCTTCTTCCGACCACTATCCCAGCTTGAGGACCGCCAAGCAACTTGTCGCCACTAAAGCTGACCAAGTCTGCACCATCTCTTATGCTCTCCTGCACCATTGGCTCTTTTTCAATCCCGACTGTTGACAGGTCTACGAATGCACCGCTGCCCAAATCCTCAGCAACGATCAAGCCGTATTTACTTGCAAGCATAACGAGTTCGCTCAATGGCACCTGCTCCGTAAAGCCGACGATGCGGAAGTTGCTCTGGTGGACTTTCAGGATCATTGCGGTGTGTTCGGATATCGCAGCCTCATAATCGCTAAGGCGCGTTTTGTTTGTTGTGCCAACCTCAATCAGCCTTGCGCCGCTCTTGCGCAGTATCTCTGGTATGCGGAAGCCACCGCCAATCTCAACGAGTTCACCTCGTGAGACAATCACCTCTTTGCCTTCGGCGAGCGTGTTCAAGATGAGCATTACAGCTGCAGCGTTGTTATTTACGACTGTAGCAGCTTCAGCGCCAGTCAGCGCGCAAAGTAGCTTTTCAACTCGCAGGTCACGAAAGCTCCTTTCACCGGTGAACTCGTCAACCTCAAGTGCACATGCACTCCTTGAAACTTCAGCAATCCTTCTTACCGCGTCTTCGCAGAGCAGTGACCTGCCCAAGCCGGTGTGCACGATTATGCCAGTGGCATTTATCACCCTCGGCATAGTGGGCATAAGCTCAAAGCGCAGTATGCGTCTTGCGCATTCAACAATCTCATCAAGCGATGGAGCGTGAGTTAATTCGCCAGTTCGTATCCTTGCCCTGAAGGAATCAAGTGAGCGCCTGACTGCCTCAACTACAATCTTCTTTGGGGCGTGCGATAGAAGCTGTGCGATGACCTCGCTGTTTAACACCTCGTTGACGGATGGCAATCCCCTCAAAAGCTCATTCATGTCCATGCGCTAAATCACCTCACTCACATTGCAAACGCCATGCATCTCTTGCCCGTCATAAGTTTGATGCGTGCCTCAATCAAACTTAACAGCGCTTATTTCGCATCACCGCTTTTGCCAAGCCAAAAATGATGGTTGGTTGTGGTGTGGATGATAGTGCCGGCTTGCAGTGAGGTTGCGCATGAGCAGTTTGTCCGACTGGCTTCAAGATTTACAGTCAAGCCAGTCCGCCATAAAATCATCGGTATGTGAGGGGCAAAAAATTCATGTGTAGGTGGGGACATTCCACGAAAGAGGTGGGTGAGCGCTATGAAGGCGATTGGGATGGCGTCCACAACTTTAATTTGCTTCGTGCTCGCTGCAACTGCGCATGCTCAAGGTGAGAGGCTCTTTCCGTTTGTCTTGCCTTGGGATGATTCGTCACCAAGTGTGACTAACTTGAGCGAGTGGCTTCACAAACCTGCGGGCAAGTTTGGGCGCGTGAGAGTTGGCGATGATGGTCACCTCTATGTTGGCGATCAGCGCATACGCTTCTTCGGTGTCAACTTATGCTTCGGTGCTTGCTTCCCAAGGAAGGAGGATGCCGAAAGGATTGCAGCGCGCATGGCTAAGTTTGGGATCAATGTTGTCCGCTTCCATCACATGGATTCGCAGCAGTTCCCAAATGGCATAAGGCTTCGCAATGTCCCTCACACGAGGGAGCTTGATCCCGAGGCGCTTGACCGATTGGATTATCTCGTAGCGCAGCTCAAGCGCAACGGAATCTATGTGAACTTTAATCTACTCGTATCACGCCCATTTGCTGCAGCCGATGGGTTGCCGCCAGAAATTGAGAAGCTTGATTGGAAGCAACGCCATGTTGTCGGCTTCTTCTATCAGCCGATAATTGAATTGCAGAAGGAGTATGCGAGGAAATTGCTCACGCATCGCAACCCATACACCGGCATGACATACGCTGAAGACCCAGCCATAGCGTTCGTTGAGATCAACAACGAAAACGGTCTTGTGCACGCATGGCTTGGCGGAACTGTTGATAGGCTGCCTCAGGTCTTCATTGAGGAATTGCAGCGCCAGTGGAATGAGTGGCTCAGGAAACGCTACAGGAGCACCAACGAGCTCAGGAAGGCATGGGGAGTGAAAGAGGAACCAGTCGGCGATGAGATGTTGATCAATGCTGACTTTTCAGAGGGCGTAAAGGGATGGACGCTTGAAAGGCATGCAGGCGCTGAGGCGACGACGGAAGTTGTCGCCGATGATGTCCCGCCATTCCCCGGAGCACCAAAGAGGGCGCTCAAAATAACTGTGACAAAGCTCGGAAAGGAGTCGTGGCATGTGCAATTCAATCAACCCAAGCTGAAGGTGGAAGCTGATAGACCTTACACGCTTTCATTCTTCGCCAAGTCGGACAAGCCAAGGCAAATAAGCGTTGGCATTAAGCAGGCACACGAACCGTGGGCGGACCTCGGCTTCAGAGCAACCGTCAACTTGACGACGCAATGGCAGCAGTTCCGTTTCACATTCATGCTCACCGGAAGTGACGATAATGCTCGCTTGGACATATCACAGCTTGGGCAGGACATGGGCACATATTGGATTGCTGGTGTCTCGTTGCGGAGTGGTGGCGTTGTCGGGATCGTTAATGGAGAGAGCATTGAGAAAGGCACGGTGCAAATCTTTTACAGGTCTCGCTTTGGTGAGAGGACGAAGGAAGCGCAGCTTGACTTCATCCGTTTCCTTTGGGAGACGGAGGACAGATACTGGCAAACGCTATACCGCTACATCAAGGACGAACTGAAAGTCGGTGCGCTTGTGATTGGCACCATCGTTGGATGCAGCACGCCAAACATGATGGCGAAACTTGACTGCGTTGATACGCATGCCTATTGGCAGCACCCGATATTCCCAAAGCGCCCTTGGGATGCCGAAGAATGGATTGTGCCCAACAGGACGATGGTCAACACTGTCGGTGGAACATTGCCCGGCTTAGCAGTGAGGCGAGTCTTGGGGAAGCCGCATTGCGTTACGGAATACAATCACCCAGCTCCAAACACATACTCAAGTGAAGGCTTTCTTCTCCTCGCAGCATATGCAGCATTGCAGGACTGGGATGCAATCTATGCATTCAGTTATTCGCACAGGCGTGATGGCTGGGACATAGGGCGCATACCGAACTTCTTTGACATTGACCAACACCCAACGAAGATGGTGACGCTCATCCCATCAGTTGCGATGTTTGTGCGCGGTGATGTATCGCCAGCTAAGCAACTCGTCGTCGTCCAACTGGATGCGGACCGCGAGGTCCAAGAGCTCAGAAGAGCATCAGCGTGGAGACTTGTGCATGCTGGCAATCTTGGCGTGACTAACCCGATGACGCTCATTCATCGCGTCGCTATTGCCACCGAGGGAATGAAGCCGCCAAAAGACGCACTTACACCCGATAGGGTAAAACTCCCAAGCGCTCAACCGAACATACTCATCTCAGACACTGGTGAACTCACATGGGATTTGAGCGAGTCAAATCGCGGCATCGTGACGATCAACACTCCGAGGTCAAAGGCGGTTATAGGCTATGGTGGTGGGAAGCGCATCGTCCTCGGGAGCGTGACCATTGAGCCGATGCAAACGATGCAGGATGGTTGGAGCGCAATAACTCTGACTGCGATTGACGGTGACTTTGAAGCACTGCGTAAGGGGAGGGCGCAACTCCGTGCCCTCATAACAGCTACGGGCTACGCCGAAAACAAAAACATGGGTTGGAAGGAAGTCGCAGGCTACCCACCAAAATCAAGTGTGGGAAGGAAATGGGGCGAGCCACCATCGCTTGTTGAGGGCATCAATGCTCGCATAACATTGCCTGTGGATGCAAACCGAGTTGAAGTATGGGCACTTGATGAGCGTGGTCAAAGGAAAGCCAAGTTGCCAGTGCAAGCTGATGGCAATGGGAATGCGCTTATCACCATTGACGCCAAATGGCAAACGCTTTGGTATGAGGTCATCACGAAGTGAATGTCGCTAAGAGAGCTCTCTGAAACGGCAACATCGTTAAGTCGCGTGCTCAAGTTCCCTTACTGTGAGTAAGCGCACCTTTTGCCGACCGAGGCTTGCCCAATGAGGGTTGATCAAATGGCGGCAGGTGTATGGCAGTGAGGGTGCGGTTGGCGAGGGCAAAAGATCTGAAAGCCGTGAAACGGTTAGCGGACAGTTGTCGGTATGAATTGGGATTTGTGCGCGCAGCTGCATTGGAGGAAGCCATCAGCGAGCGCCGCCTACTTGTTGCCCTCAATTCATCATCCATCATAGGCTTCGTTCACTTCAGGTGTTGTAGAGATGGGCATGCGACAATTTATGAGATCGCCGTTTCACCAGAGTGGCGTGGGAGGGGCATCGGCAAGGCGTTAGTCAAAGCGGTTATTGAGGAGGCTCAAAGTAAAGGGTGCTCAACATTGCTCCTCAAATGCCCGATTGATTTGCCAGCGAATGGGTTTTACGCTCGGTTGGCTTTCGTCAGGGTTGGCATTGAGCAAGGGAAACATCGTCCATTGGCGATTTGGAAACTCCAACTCAGTTGCCCACCGATGCCCTCGTGGCGATTTTTTGTCGGATTAACATCCGACGCCTCACAAGTTCGCACACTTGTTTGTAAGTTCTTTGACGGCTATGGATGGCAACCACCATTCAACCCGTTTGAGC
>Ga0209080_1001650_pt1 | contig 10887 bp, 10 predicted proteins | sample JNZ110809AmetaG_FD_184123 | JGI IMG/M metagenome (GOLD analysis project Ga0209080, IMG submission 184123) | Hot spring microbial communities from Jinze hot spring, China to study Microbial Dark Matter (Phase II) - JNZ 110809A (SPAdes) (version 3) ...
ACTTTAAGGGATTTCTCCTTTGCTTGGTTAGAAAATTCTCTTCATAGAATAACGAGCAAGTTATAGTTCTCTAGAAGGTCATAACAGACTTTACAAGTTTTGGAGTCTGGCTAAAATAGATTCATAAATAATTTTATTTCTAATATGTTGGAGTGGGTGCTGCTAGGGGAACAAAATGGAGGTGGAAATATTGGAGGGAAGTGCGGAGAAAGAAGTTATTAAGTGTCCATATTGTGGCTGGGAATTTTTATTAGAGAGAACACTCAAAGAACATATGGAGGTAACTCGCCGCGTAAAGGCCCCTGTAGAATCCGTTGCCTACACCTTTTGTGATGCATGTAACCAGGTCCCATACTGCGGTATAAAAGCCTACTTGGTGGATGGCCAAATAGTTAGGATAGATAGTTGGGAGGGTTTTCCTAATACACCATTGTGTTCTAAAGGTTTTGCAACTCTGCAAAGGCAATACCACCCGCAGAGACTAGGGTATCCATTAAAGAGAACTAATCCAAAGGATTCACCGGATCCTGGGTGGATCAGGATAAGCTGGGAAGAAGCATACGATATTATTGTTTCAAAGATGAGGGAGATTAGGGATAGGTATGGACCAGAAGCTGTATTATTTTATTGTGGAGATCCAAAAGAAATGAGGCCGGCGGTTTCACGCTTAGCTACTGTCTTCGGCTCCCCTAACTTTGGAACGGAGAGCTCGACTTGCTTTAGGGCTGCAGCGCTTGCATCACAATTAATGTTTGGTTTAATCGCGCTCGGTAGTCTACCAACCGAAGACACAAAAACTGTTTTAATTTGGGGGATGAACCCAGCTTGGTCAAGTCCATTTAATATGCGGAAGCTTTTCGCCGCTAAGGAGAGAGGGGTAAAATTCATCGTCATAGATACGCGTAAGACCCCGGTAGCTGATAAGCTGGCGGATATTCATCTCCAACCTCGTCCAGGAACTGACGCTGCGGTGGCATTGGGAATGATGAATGTAATAATTGAGAGAAAGCTATATGACGAAGAGTTTGTGGAGAATTGGGTTCATGGTTTTGGGGCTCTGAAGGAATATGTGAAGGATTTTACGCCAGAAAGGGTGAAGGGGATAACGTGGGTTCCAGCGGATAAAATAGTTGAAGCTGCTGTGCTCTTTGCGACAAATAAGCCAGGCACCTTAATGGCTGGGGCCTCGACATTAACGCATACAACTAACGCTGTTCAGACAGTCAGATCAATATTGACATTAATAGCGTTAACGGGTAACTTTGATGTTCCAGGCGGCGTCACTGTGCCTACAAACCCCCTACCCTTCAGATCCCATGACATGGGTGACCCCGACTTTATCATGGAAGAGGAGAAGATTAAGATGAAGGATAAGAGGGCAGATAGGGAGTACGTTCCAGTTTGGGCCGAGATTGTTCATGAGCAAATACAAGTGAATTTTCTACCAGAATATGTGAAAGATGGAAGGATTAGAATGGCTATACTGTTTGGTGCTAATGTGACGATATGGCCCCAGTTTCAAGAGTATCAGGAAGCCCTTAAAAATATGGAGTTTGTCGTTGCGGTCGATTACTTTCTTAGGCCCTGGACGCATAATTATGTTGACATAGTGTTACCAGCTGCAACCAATTATGAACGATTTGAGCCCTTCATATGGTTTGGAAGAAAAATCTACGTTAGAAAACCTGTTGTAAAACCTTACTTGGAGGCGAAAAGTGATTGGCAGATCATTTTTGATTTAGCTGTCCGGCTGGGTTATGCAGAGGAGTTTTGGGGAGGGGATACTAAGAAGGGTCTTGACTTTATTTTACAAAAGGTTGGTGTAACTATGGATGAAATACCGATTCCAGGTGGCAAGGAGATACCAGCGCCAGGTCCTGAAGAATATAGGAAGTATGAGAAGGGGTTGTTGAGAAAAGATAAAGAGCCAGGCTTCCCAACACCAACGGGTAAGGTTGAAGTCTGGTCAACAATCCTCGAAAAACATGGTTATGATCCACTTCCAGTCTTTAAGGAACCAGAGGAGTCTCCGGTTAGTAGGCCTGACCTAGCTAAGAAATACCCTCTCATATTGATTACTGGATCCAGGGTTCCAATGTATACGCATAGTAAATGGAGGGAAATTTCCTGGCTTAGGGAGCTCATGCCCTACCCAACGGTCAACATAAATCCGGAAGATGCTGAAAAAAGAGGCATTAGTGAAGGAGATCTCGTTATAGTTGAGAATAGTCATGGTAGGATAAAGGTGCGCGCGCATATTACGTATCTCGTGCCTCCCGGCGTAGTTGATGTTTTCCATGGCTGGGCTATGATACCAGAAGCCCACGTTAATGCACTAGTGCCCAGGTACTTTGACCCAATCTCGGGCTTTCCCACATATAAAGCGGTGTTATGTGAAGTGCGTAAAGCGTGAGGGTTAATTGCCATGGCTAGGTATGGTTTCATAATAAACTTGGATAGGTGCGTTGGTTGCCATACATGCACTTTAGTGTGTAGGGTGTGGACTTATGATAAAGGGGAAGATTGCTGGAATACCGTCTTAGAATTCAATTCGCATGAAGGAAAGAGGGTTATATGGATACCATATGTCTGCACACAATTAAGGGAGCCAGCATGTGACTATAAAGTGTCTAGAGGAGAGAGAACGCCGCCTTGCATAAGGAACTGTCCATGCGGCGCCAGAATATACGGCAATCTGGATGATCCATCTGACCCCGCTGGTAAACTCGTAATGGAGGGAGGAGCCAAGTCTCTACCCCACAGGGCGGAGAAAATGAGGGCTTATTATGTTGGAAGAGTTCCTAAGGATGTTGAAAGCCAGCTACCCGATCCCTCAAAAGTATTACCTAGAAAATACATACCCTTAGTGCATGCTCCGCCTTAAATGGTATGGGAGGGGCTAGTTCATATCATAGTGAATAAACATTTATAAAATAAATTTTAAATATAGATCATTGTTAAAATTTGAATATTATGGAGGTTAAAAACTGGTGCTAGTTTTAGATTCTCGTTATTTAGCCCATATCCGGCTTGAGGCATTGCGGAGGCGCGTCTGGTTTAAGGCTCTCTCAAGTCTTGAGAGGGGGTTAGTGGACTTCGTGATTAAAGTTGTAGATAAGCCTAGGAGCCCAAAGCTGATAAAAGCCCTCGCTAGGATAATTGTTAAAGTTAAGAAGGCTATGATGAGCCCGATAAAGCGGCTTATGGAGTATGTTGGTAAACCCCTAGCTAAAAAGATCAGCGCTATAGCCTTAAGATGGGGAAATAAGAGCGCCGCAAAATGGGCTGAGGATGAAGGCTTCATAAAATACCTTACAATAACTGATATAAATAATATACCCGGCTTCAGGTTGAGCGACTCTTTATCGGCGAGTCGATGGACTAACATGTAAGGTTATTCATAAGTTATTTTCGTCCCCCAGCTGATAGACTTCATAATTATAGCCGTAATTCTAGCAGTGATTTCATGGGTAAGATGTATATTTGCGACAGCACTCCGCGAAGTCTTATAGAGGAGACGAAGTCTCAGTAAGTATTATATTATTTTCATCGGTTCTTCCGGCAACAGGGTTAGATTAAAGGGGGCGGAGCCTTAAGTGAGCTGGATTTTTGATGAAGAAGTTTTAGCAGTCTTAGCGGCTATAGCGGTTATCGCCGCTGTTTTTGGAGGCTCTCAAGTAATCTACGCTGGTAGAGTTGTTGAGCCATTCTCTGAGCTCGGCCTTCTCGGCCCCTCTGAGAGGATAGGCGATTATCCCAGGAGCGTTGTCGCCGGCTCACCATTTCAACTGAATATTTATGTTGGGAACCATGAGGGGAAAGCGGTGTATTATAGGGTTCTCGTGAAAGTCGGGGATAAATCATCAATTATAAATGCTTCGATACCATTGTCTGCTGAGCCAATAATGGATATTAGGATTGTCTTAGGGCATAATTCCTCAAGGATAATTCCCGTTAATATAACACTCTATGAGCCCATAACTAATGCAAGGCTAGTCTTTGAGATGTGGGTTTACAATGAGAGCGATGGCGCCTTTAGGTATCATGGTAGGTGGAATCAGCTGTGGATAAATGTTACGGAGCCAGCGTCAACAGTTAGCTTCCAGCAGCATGGCGGAGCATTAAGCCTAAGCCCAGATATCGAGGCTAAGATCACAGAGGCTTATGCAGCTGTTAGGAGGGCTGAGGGGGCTGGCGGAGACATAACAGAAATGATTACCCTTTTAAACTCCGCCATAGAGTCAGCTAGTAGGGGAGATTTAGAAGATGCTGAGAAACTTTTGGAGACCGTGTTATTGCTTGAGCCTAAAGTCACTGAAGCCGGAGTCGAATTAAGTAGACTGAAATTTTACACGACTATTATTGGTTTAGCTATTGCTTCATCGGTATGCGTTGGCCTATATTTATACCTTCGTAGCAACTTGTGGCTTCTATGGGCTAAGGCTCATAGGGAGTGGAGGGTTGTTTGGTGCAATAAGAGCAAGGGGGAAAGAGATGATCGTAAAAGAAAGAGTGGGGGCCCCGCTAACCTCGAGTATAGAAGCCCTCTCTCCGTTGCAGACATGATTAGCGGCCCAGGCGCCCTTAACCCAGACCCCCGTGCAGCCGCGAGGGAGCTCTATAGGATGGTGAAGGCTGGAACCATTAAGATTTATGACTTAAACCCGCCGAGAACCTTCTCGTCTTTCCTCATCTCAAGATATAATGCTGGCTTCATATCATCATTGCTAATATTGGCCTTAGGAATAATATGTATTTACATATCTGAGTCTCAAAGAACCTCCATGGCCTTAGGAGCCTCTATGGTTTCTGACAACTTTAACCTACTATTATCCACATTTTCCGCGGCTATAACATTTACAAGGTATGCTTTGGGAAGCATAATGGTCCTCTTTCTGCCGGGCTACTCTCTTGTGGAAGCCTTATATCCGAGCGAGGGAGATCTTAGCCCCCTCGAGAGGTTAGCTCTATCAATTGGACTCAGCCTAGCCCTAGTCCCATTAATAGGATTAATCTTAAACTATACTCCTTGGGGCATTAGGTTAACCCCAATAATTATAGCGACCACCCTACTGACAGCGATGCTCCTACTGGCGTCAGCATACAGAAAGTTCACGCTTCTCAAGTCAACGACATCAGCCAATCATAATTGATATAGAGACGTATCAAGCAAGTCTGACGTGCTGCCTAATGCCCGAGCCGGCAATCCACTTCTCGGTTATATTTGCCCTCTCGGCACCGAGATTAGGTGTTAAGAGAGCTTTGATACTCTCGGCAATAGCTCTTCTACCAGACCTAGATGCACTCTTTCATCTCCATAGATCCATGAGCCACTCCCTAATACTATTGAGCTTATCCTGGCTGCTGGTTTTAACGGTTATTTACTCCATAAAACGTGTGTATTTCAGGTTTGGAATTTTGTGTTTTCTGGTTCTCTTAAGCCATCCTATAATGGATTGCTTCCAGAATTACACGCCAATACTGTATCCAATGTTAGATAGGAGCCTGTGGGTTAGGTTTGATGGGAGTCTTCTTATTTCGTCTGAAGGTCTTAGTCCACAGTTCTCAGTTAGCCTTGTAGATACCCCTACGTTTTTTAAACCTTTCCAGTACTTTGACGCCCCAATATTTACGAGCGAGGGCTTCTTCCTATCGCTTTTACTCATAATTGTTCCATTATTCCTTGAAACAAATGTTTTTAGAAGACTTAGAAGAACTGCTGTTCCCGCTAGCAGTGCTGGGAGTGCAGTCAGCTCCTCCCTAAACTCTTTTAGCAGTTTTAGCCGGGCGGATAATGTGGATGTGCGGGGTGGGGCTGGTGGCTTCATATCGAAGGATATGGTTACCGTTGTCATTCCAACCTTTAATGAGGAGGAGGGAATAGGTCTAGTTATTGATGAGCTTTTAGCCGAGGGGTACAAGAATATTCTTGTTGTAGACGGTTACTCAAAGGATAGGACTGTTGAAGTAGCTAGATCTAAGGGCGCTAATGTCATTTACCAGAGGGGTGTTGGTAAGGCTGGCGCTGTTGCAACCGCGATAGAATTGGTTTCAACGCCATATATGCTCATTATGGATGGGGATTACACATATGATCCGAGGGATATAGAGCGCCTACTAAAGTATGCTGCTGAAAGCGATGAGGTTATAGGCTATAGGGTTAATAGGGAGAATATCCCGCTGCTCCACAGGATTGGCAACTGGATCATAAGCCTGGCGTTCAGCATAATGTTTGGGAGACATGTAAGGGATCCATGCAGCGGAATGTATCTTTTAAGAACCGACGTTGCTAAGAGACTCGAGGTAGTGGCGGGCGGCTTCGATGTTGAGGTTGAGATAGCGGGGCAGATTGCGTCCCTCGGCAGGATCGTTGAGGTTCCAATAAACTATCGTAGGCGCGTTGGCAAGGGTAAGCTTAAGGCGTGGAGGGATGGCTTCAGAATACTTGTGACAGCCGTGAAGGTTATGTGGCTCTATAACCCCGTCTTCTTCCTCTCAGCCCTAGTATCAATCTTGACTGTTCCAGGGGCAGCGATACTCCTTTGGCAGTTTGCGCTAAGACATTTTTATGGTGCTGGGGCATGGTCCCTCGGATGGTCTTGGCTCGGCCTAGTCCTCTTCATAGCTGGTCTCCAAGGAATCTCTATGACAGTAACGTCCCTAATGCTTAAGAGGATGGAGCGCAGGATATTTCAAGTGCTTAAGGAAATGAAGGGTAGGTAGTAAGGGCTAAAGTGTGATAATCTAGCATTAAGGTATGATGGCTGAGCTCAGTATCTTCACCGGTTTAATTGCTTTCGCCGAGGTTGTGACTTATTTTATGAACCCAGGATATGGGCTATTTATACATTCGCTTCTACTGATTGTCTTGCTGGTTCTTTCAGCTCTTTCACATAGGTCTAATCCAGACTCAGGTTTTTTCTTGGCTTTATCACTGGCACCCCTCATAAGAGTGGTTAGCTTATCCCTGCCGCTTGCATCTCTCCCAAAATACACCTGGCACTCAATTTCTGGAGCCATCATGTTTGGAGCCGCATGGATCCTTATTAGGGTCCATGGCTTAGGCCTAAGGGAGGTTGGGCTCACCTTTAGAAGGCCCTTAACTCAGCTGGCTCTAGGCCTTACAGGAATACCGTTCGGTTTACTAGAGTACCTTATACTTAGGCCTGAACCGCTTGCTCAGGAGCTATCTCTAGAAGGCTGTATACTTCTAGCCCTCGCTCTCATCTTCTTTACTGGGTTTGTTGAGGAGCTTATTTTCAGGGGTATAATGCAGGGCATTGCTGTTAAGATGGTGGGCTGGAAGGCTGGTCTATTAGGCGTAAACATAATCTTTGCCAGCCTCCACCTAGGATGGCTCTCAATCTTAGACATGGTCTTCGTATTCTCCGTTGGGCTTATCTTTGGATACACTGTTCTTAAGACTGGAAGCATTATCGGCGCAAGCATTTCACACGGACTCACCAATGTGGTTCTCTTCATAGCTGCTCCACTCCTATGGCAAAGCTTATAAGCAGTAACCAACAATAATATTAAATTGTTTAAGGAGAAAGGTAAATGATATCCTCAGTTACCACGACTACCATCGTTGTTGCTTTTGGAGCTACTTTGGGTTTTGCAGTCACAATACTGCTTATATCGCTTTTAGTCTCGAAAGAGATGTTATCGGCCGATTCTAAGCGCGTGATTCTAGAGCTTGGAAGGCGCCTTGACGTAGCTATCTGGCCGCTTCTAATGGTTTTCCTGGTTATAGTGGCCGTAAAGATCCTTGAGATCCTTGCTTAAGAGGCTCCTACAGCCTTTTTAAGTGAATAAGAGTGGGATCTATAGCCCTTGTTACTGGTGGTGCTGGCTTTATTGGCAGCCACCTCGTGGATAGGCTTTTACTTGAAGGCTGGAATGTGAGGATTCTTGATAATTTTAGTAGTGGGAGGCTTGAAAACATCCGCGGCGATTTTGGCGATAAGAGGGTTGAGGTTTTAAATGCGGATTTAAAGGATCCTAGAGCCGCTTTAAGCGCTGTGGAGGGTGTGGAGGTTGTTTTTCACTATGCGGCTAATCCGGAGGTGCGGGTGAGCTCCATAAACCCTGAGGTTCACTTTAATGAGAATGTTGTGGCAACCTTTAATCTCTTGGAGGCTATAAGGAGAGAGCATGTCAGTCATCTTGTTTTCGCGTCGTCGAGTAGTGTGTATGGTGAGCCTGCTGGGATACCGGTGGATGAGTCGGCGCCTTTAAAGCCGATCTCTGTTTATGGTGCGAGCAAGGCGGCCTGCGAGAACATTATACACGCTTACAGCCATCTATATGGATTAAGGGCTGTTGTGCTTCGATACGCAAATGTTGTGGGTTCTAGACTTAGGCATGGCGTGGTCTATGACTTCATAGTTAAGCTGCTTAGGGATCCAAACTTCCTGGAGATTTTGGGTGATGGGATGCAGGTGCGGAGCTACGTGCACATAGCGGATGCTATAGAGGCCACGATGATTGCTTGGAAAAAGTCTGCTGGAACCTTTGAGGTCTATAATGTTGGGAGCGAGGATTGGGTGAGCGTCAACGATGTCGCCGACGTGGTTACAGAAGTTATGGGGCTTAGGGATATAAGGCGCGTGTATAAGCCCAGCCTACACGGCGTCGGTTGGCCTGGAGACGTTAAGCGTATAGCCCTATCGATTGAGAAGATTAAGGCTTTAGGCTGGAGGCCGAGGATGAGGAGTAGGGAGGCGCTGAGGGAGGCTGCGAGGAGCATTTTAAGTGAGATCCGTGAAAGCGCTAAACCATAGTGTATGGAGATGGGATGCGGATCAACAATAAAAAGCTTATATTCTAGTCTTTCAGTTCTCAAGTTGGTTGAGACCATATGTCTATAACCCCTGAACTCTATGACTTTATAGTGAAGGTTGTTGAGGATAGGGTTAGGGATATTAGGGTTACTAGAGAGGAGTTTGACCGCCTTAGAAAAGATATGGATGAGCATTTTCGTAGGCTGGAGGATGCTATAGCCGGATTAACCGAAGCCCAGCATCGAACTGAGGAAAGATTGAATGCTTTAGTAGGATTTCAGCAGAGAGCTGAGGAGAGATTGAGGGCGCTGGCAGAGGCTCAGTATCGAACTGAGGAGGGGTTGAACGCTCTAGCCGAAGCTCAGAAAAGGACTGAAGAAAGGCTCGATGCCTTAGCTGAAGCTCAAAAGATGACCGAAGAGAGATTGACCGCTCTGGCTGAAGCTCAGAAGAGAACTGAGGAGGAGCTGAAAGCTCTTGCTGAGACACAGCGCCGAACTGAGGAGAGACTTAATGCTCTGGCTGAGGCCCAGAAAAGGACTGAGGAGGAGCTGAAAGCTCTTGCTGAGGCCCAGCGGATGACTGAGGCTAGACTAAGCGCTTTGGCAGAGGCTCAGTATCGAACTGAGGAGGGGTTGAACGCTCTAGCCGAAGCTCAGAAAAGGACTGAAGAAAGGCTCGATGCCTTAGCTGAAGCTCAAAAGATGACCGAAGAGAGATTGACCGCTCTGGCTGAAGCTCAGAAGAGAACTGAGGAGAGACTCAACGCCTTAGCTGAGGCTCAGCGTCGGACTGAGGAGGCTATTATGAGGCTTATAGTTAGTCTTGATGCCCTCAGAGTTGAGGTTGGTAGACTCAGCGAGACAGTTGGCTTCGGGCTTGAAGATGTTGCTAGAGTTGTTTTACCCGGATGGATTTATGCGAGGTTGGGGATTAGGGTTGAGGATCTTAGGAGGGAGTTTGTTGAGGTTAATGGGAGGGAGGTTGAGGTCAACCTTTATGGTGAAGGAGAACTTAAGGGGGAGAAGATAATTATAGTGGGCGAGGTTAAGTCTAGAATCTATGGCTCTGATGTTAAAGAATTTTACGATAATATATACGTACCTATAGCTAGGATGGCTGGGGCTAAAGTTATCGGGATACTTTTCGGCTACTTAATCCACCCATCTGCTAAGAAGCTCTCTGAAGAATTAGGATTGCATGTAGTGGTCTCCTATGAATAGGCTTAAATATGATTCTTTCTCTATCATTGGGGGTGCTTTCTATAATTTTGGAGCTGGAGCATAATTATGCCTGAGGAGGTTATAGGAGCACCCACTTTCCAACTTAGATGCGGCAGTAGGGCAATATATAATAGGCTGGGAAATACAATAATGTATGTGTGGGCGCAGGATGGAGATTAGCGAGCTCAAGGCTAAGTTCTTCGCTTTGCTTAGGGAGGATGTGGAGTTCCGCTATGCGGTAGCGGGCTTACTTGGGCTTGAGGAGATTCTCCGTAGGCTTGATAGGAGTGAGGCTGAGCTAGTGAGGCTAAGAGAAGACTTCAATAAGCTTAGAGAAGACTTCAACAGGAAGTCTGAGGAGGATTCTAAGAGGTTCATCAGCATAGAAGCCGAGCTAGTTAAGCTTAGAGAGGACATGAATAGATTGAGGGAGGATATGGTTGAGGGCTTCAAGAGGCATGATGAGGAGATTGCGAGATTGAGGGAGGATATGGTTGAGGGCTTTAGGAGGCACGACGAGGAGTTTGCCAGAGTTTGGGATGAGATTGCCAAGCTTAGAGAGGAGACGAATAGATTGAGGGAGGATATGATAGCTGGCTTTAGGAGGCATGATGAGGAGCTCGCTAAGCTTAGGGCTGACATGATTGAGGGCTTTAGGAGGCATGATGAGGAGCTCGCTAAGCTGCGTGAAGACATGATGGTTGGCTTTAAGAGATACGATGAGGAGCTCGCTAAGCTTAGGGCTGACATGATGGAGGGCTTCAATCTACTTAGGAGGCATATTGACGCCTTAGGCGCTAGGTGGGGGCTGCTTAGCGAGCGGGCATTTAAGGAGGGGCTCAGAAGCCTAATTGAGAGGGAGTTCGGCTTCAGGGTTGAGA
>Ga0209080_1001654_pt1 | contig 10866 bp, 20 predicted proteins | sample JNZ110809AmetaG_FD_184123 | JGI IMG/M metagenome (GOLD analysis project Ga0209080, IMG submission 184123) | Hot spring microbial communities from Jinze hot spring, China to study Microbial Dark Matter (Phase II) - JNZ 110809A (SPAdes) (version 3) ...
CATTTTTAGCACCTCAGAGTCGCCGTTTGGGTATTTGATAATTCTTCCAGAAGTTTTTGGAAGTCATGAAATGTTTCCACTTCATCCAACCTCATGGGGATTCCTCCGCTTAAGAAACTCCGCCATTTCCTTCATTCTTTTCAAAAACTCTTTTTCGCATTTTTTTGCTTGTTCTTCTCCGCATCTTGGCGGCCCGCCGAATGGGCACATAAACTCGCATTCTTCTACGCCGTATCTGGCTATACAGTTGCAACACTCGTCAAAAGCATATCCTTCTGGGCAAACTTCCTCTTCATCTTCATAATCCTCATCATAGAAATCAGCGTAGATGAAATCTACGTCTTCCTTGTATTCCTCATCTTCTTCCATATCAATCAAACTCCTTCAGATGGACTTATAAGTATTTTCGTTCATAACTCCCACAAAGCCAATTCGTCAATTTCCGCAAGCTTATGTAGTATTTTTCTTCCTTTCTCTGTAAGGTGATAATGTCTCTCTCGACCTTTTCTTTCCTCTACAACCAAACCCGAGCTAACAAGTTTCTTTAAATATAGTTGTGTGCAATTATAATTGAGGTTACTAGAGTAGCCGATGTGTGATATTTTGTGTTTGCCCACCTCGATGGATTGAAGTATCCTCATAATGATGTAAAACTTATCTCTTCTTATTCTTTTCTCCATCGTTATCCACCTTACGATGTTTATATTTTGGGTGCTCGCTTAGTATTAGGTCTCTGATAGCTATTCTGATGGCTTCTGAGACGCTTGGATACATTTTTAAGTCAACAAGCTCTTTTAGAAGGGCAATTGAGCTCTTTGGTATGAGAACCACTACCTTCTTATATGTTTCATTCTCCATAATTACACCCCAAAAAAACCATCTGTGATTTCCACGTGGGGTCTGCTCCCACAGTTTCCATTACTTTTTTAACTGCTTCTTCACAACTCAATCGGTTTCGGTAAACATAATTAAGGAATGCTAGCACCGCTGTGTCCATGTAACCGAAATCCGTATAGCCGTCAAAAGTTATTATTTCTTTTACTCCCTTCTCGAAAAGTTTCTTTATAACATTAGTTGAGCTTGTGCCGTTGCATCCCATCAATATTATAGTTGAGCCGATTAATCCTCGTTCGCTTCCTAAAAGGTCTCCCCTTAGCGCAAATACCACTTCACCAGCGCTTGTGTGAGCTTTTCTGTATGTTTTATGGAGCTGTTCGATAACATATCGTCTCCATGAGTATGCTTCACCGCTAAATATATACAGGAAACCGTCCGCTACGGCGCTGTGTGTTCTTAGTATAACTAAGCCATATCCCCCAAAGCCATCAAGTAGTCTTATGGATACTGCCTTGCCGGCTTTAACAGTAACATTAAAGCCAGCACGTTGCAGTATTTCACGTGCTTTATTTATGAAAAATGGGTTAAAGACTGCATCTATTATGATAGCGCTTTTCGTATTCATGGGAAATTCGTATTGATTTGGAATAAAAATCTCCATTATGTAATCGCCAAAAAAATAAATGGTTAAAACGACTATTTCGACTATGATTGCCGCAATTCTTATCATTTTTATAATCTGCTCCCGTCTCATTTAAGCAAACCTATCTCCTTCATAAGTGATATTGCTAAATCCGTTAACTCGTATTTTCCATCTACCTCTTTGAAAAGTATCCCCTCGTATTTATAGAGGTAATGCTCTATCAATATGGGGTCTTCATTAATCTTTCCTCTCCACGCCATCTCAACAAGTTCCTTCTCGCTATATCTTTTCCTCTTTAGCTTTTTCAAAAGCGCTTGGAAGCCGGGTTTGTAAATATCAACAGTTCTGAACTGTGAAGCCCAATCAAACCTATGGAATTTAACGTATTCCTCTAAGCCGGTTCCTCTATATTTTCTCTCAAATTTTTCGACCAGAAGTTTACAAATCTCATCTATAGCTTTGGACAAACAACATCACCCCAAAAGAGAAGGATAACTCATGGTTAGTTCACCCAAAAGTGTTTTCCGTCTGTTTTCACGAGTTGATGTCTCTTTAGAATCGATAATGCGTGGTTGAATGTCCCGCTACTTGATGAGTATCCTGTCGCCACAGCTATCTCAGATTTAGTGTATTTTCTACCCTTAGTTTCTACCAGAAGCTTTAGAATTTTAGATGCTGAGGGCGGAAGCTTCTTCTCCCATAATTGATATGTGCTGTCTTCTTTGTTTTTGGTCTCAGCAGTTGCTGGTGGCGGTATTTGATTTAGAATCCTCTCACAGATACTATGTATTTCGCTTATGGCGCTTACTAGGCTGGTGTCTATTGGTGTTGGTGTTTCGACCTTTATTTTTGAGAGCATTTCAACTTGGCTTTCCAGAATCTTGATTCTCTCAGAACTCTTTCTTAGTTCATCTTCAAGCTCCATGATTCTCTTTTTGGCTTTTTGTATCTCTGATTCTTCGAGGGCTTCTTTCTCAAGAGCCTTCCTTATTGATTCAGCCAGCTCGTTTATGGCAACTTTGGTCTCAGCTTTTCTTGGGGCTACGGCTTTCAGCTCTGGTGTTATTGCGCCATGTGTGGTCTTTCTCGGTTCTGTTACATGAATGATTCTTGCTTCAGCTCCCCCTATTACCAGAAATTCTCCAGTATCTAAGTTCATTAGGTCTTTCGCTGATATGTTCAGCCCTCGTTCTCTATACCATTTCAGGCATTCTTTATCGATATATGATAGGTCTTGTGCTCCGAATTTGCCGTATAGGGTTAGGTTGGCGAGTTGTCTTGCTGAGAAGTTTATTTCCTGTGGTCTTGGTGAGACAGCTATCATCGCTACATTCAGCTTTCTCCCTTGCAGGAAGCAGTCCTTAAACGCCTTAATCATTCGGGAATAAACCCATGATGGTGCTACATGACCTGATGGTGAGCGTGGTATGTATTCCTGTGCCTCCTCAAGTATTATTAAAAGAGGTCTCTTATGCTCCTCCTGATACTTCAGAATATAATGTATTAGCTTTGAGGAGAAGCCTATAAGCTTCTCCTCGTCCTCAACATCAGACGTATAGAACACCATCGATATACCCCTTTCAACGATTGCTTTAGCGTAAGTGCTTGGATAAGCTGGTATAAAATCCAGGTCTTTAGAGTATGCCCCGCCCAAAACGACGAGGTCGCCCTTCAGCTCCTTGAGAGTGTGGTATTCGGCTCTCGGCTCAAAAATAACCACCGTTCCACCCTGAGATAGAAATTGCTCAGCTATTAATGCGGCTGTCCAAGACTTCCCGCTACCAGCACCCCCAAAAATACATAATCTAAGCCCTTCTACCGACCAAGGCTTCTCATCGGAATCTATTACAAAATCATCTGATAGCTTGAACTTCATTATATGCCCCCCTACATAAAAAAGCCGAGTATTATTAGTAAGCCGGAGAGCATGTATATTAGGGATAGTTCTTTTGTATCTGCAATTATGCCTTCAATTATAAAGTATCCGCCTACGATTAAAAGCGTTGCTTTAGGCATACCTAAGATTCCAAATAGAGCAATTAGAGCTGAAATAAAGAACCATGATGTGGTTCTCTGCTTCCTAATTAAGGATTTTATGCGGGTAATATTCACTCTTGGCATTTTTCTACCACTCTAAATCTGTTTCCACAGATACATGAGAACCATTTTACAGATAGTTTTGGCGTGTTCTTCCTGTTTACACTTTTCGGTTTAATAGACCACGTCCGATATGGCATATCTATTTCTCTACCACATTTCGGGCATTTTGCCATAGCATCACCAATTATCATTCTTCATTTGTTGATTAATAAATCTTTTGTCTCAACGCTTTTTGGCATCCATTCTGTCTCATCGAATATTCTCTTGATTTCCTCAGGGATGTTTGTGTGAACGACTTTCTCCTCAAATGTCGCCATGTTAAAGTATATTTTCTCATGGTAGTTTTTGACTTTTTCTCCCTCAAACACGGAAATTTTTGTGTCAAATCCATCATAGTGGACTATTACTCTTACTCGACCAAACCTGTCTTCATCAACCACATGTCTATAGAAGCGTGCCTCTAGGGGACTGATGTAGCGATACGCTTCCCATGACCATCTGAAGCATGAAAGCACAGCAATCGGCTTCCATCCATCTTCTATGAGATGGAAAATTTCCTTTGGCTTGTGGAATGTCCCCTCAATATTGAGGACTTCACCAACCTTATATCTTTTCCCGTCTTTTTCCATAACCACTATAAACTCCCTTAAATCTGGGTCTCTTCCAGCTCTTCTATAATGATATAATATACAGTTCTTTACACCCATAAGATATCCCGAAACATCATTTCTTAATGAGTTTTTTGATTATCTGCGATGCATTTTCAAACGCTTCGGCTAACTCTTCATTTCCGTCTAATGCGATTAGTATATCATATCTATCCTTTCTGGGTCTATAAACCTCTATCCAGACTAATGGTGGGTGATAGTTTTCCTTTACCGTAATTATTATGTGCTGGACATAGATTTTTGTATCAGACATCACCTTCTCTATTTTCATACATTTTCACCCCAAAAAGAGTTCTATTGTCAAATGTTCTCAATTAGAGATGCGATTCTTCCCTCAAGCCACTCTGGAGCATTAATGTTTATTGGAATCTTTCCTTCAGCCTGTTCTATAAGTGGTGTTATAACTGTTTCCGCTAGGCTTTGCAAGCCAACAGATTCAGCGAATTTCTTTAGCTCCTCAAGATTCTTCTTTACATCTTTAAGTCTCTTTTTTGCTAGTAAGCGTTTCACAAGCTCGTCAATTTTGGGTTTAATTGTGTTTATAGCGTCCATTACAAGCTTTCTTTTATATTCAAATATTGCGCTAGCAACTGCTGGGCTTCGTCTCGACCAGTTCTCAATAATCTCATCATTTAATTCAAACGGGAACAGTTCAATCTCAATCTTTGAAAGCAATCTTTGGTTATTTGCCATTTCGAGGTCGTATTTTTTCAGTATTTTCTCAATACTATTTAGGTTTACTGAGCTAAGAAGCTTGTTTATTTCCTCTATTTCCTCGTTAATTTGGGATATGAACTTTATGAAGTTATCAGCATAGTTGTATGGTAATAGGTAAATGTTTCTCTCGAACATACCGGACTTGAAGCGTTGTATGACCACACAGTATTTGTTGATTGCAAAGTAAGTTTTTGCTCTGATGTATTTGATTTTGTTCAATAACGCTGAGGGATAAGGATTGAAACGAATAACTCTTTTTCTCGAATCAACATATTTAATATACCTTGCTCTAACGGTTCTTCTATGCTGTGTTTTCTCGCTATATAATTCATCCATTGCTGAAAGAGCATCTTGCAGTTCCTTTATGAAGTCTAGGTAGCGAGAACCGGGGAGTTCGCTACAGTCAACAATAACCGCCAAAGAATCTTCACTTGGAGCATGACACTTTATCAAGAAGCCGTTTAGGTTAAGCCCCATTTAGGCACACCCCAAAAAGATTATATAATTTTTCCCCAAATATTTTTGTATGATACCTAAGGAAATGATGGATATTGCTGAGATTGTGGCTAGGGAGTGCCAGAGTTTTGATGATTTACTTTTCAAGGTTCGGTTTATCAGAACAAGACCGTATTCGAGACTTGTCGCCATAATACATGCCGCATCACATTACCCGTCTGTTAAAGATTTCTGTGGAGGGCTTGGTGAGAGAGAGGTAGTAGAATATGTTAAAAGGCTTGGTTTATGCGGGAAAAAGGAGATAACTATTTACAGAGGTGGTTCTGACATAAGGGCTGGGGATTGGGTGGCTTTAGAGCCAAGAGAGGCAAAATGGTATGCTGAGCGATATAAAACTCCCTTGTATAGTAAGCGTGTTTCCCCAGAAGACGTTATATGGGCTGGGACAGACCCAGCAGAATGGTTCTATGTGCCAAAACATTTGGTTGGTAAGTTCTCATGTTTAAAGGATTTTTGGGACGCTGTTGAACACAGTCTATTGAAAATTTAGTTCACCACTTCATATAGGCTATTCGTCTCCAATGTTTTCTGCACACACCTACCACATCCGTTGAGATGAGGATGAAAATCGCTGGATTCTTCTTGCAGTCCTCGCATTTCTTTACGGCTCGATTGATGTATCTTTTTAGGTTTTCTTTTTCTTCACTCATTCTCATCAACTCTTAAATGTCGGCATTCTTGCGATTTTAGGTTTTATTTTGAGGTCTTTAATACCGTGTCTAACTATGGATTTAGCAAGTCTTCTCGGCATAAGCTTTGCAAGCAAGTCTTCAGCAAATAATGATTTTTCAAGATACTTTTTGGGGAGATTTATATTTATTGATAAGTATTTGCTATGGATGATGATTGATGGTTCATTGATATTAATTTCATACCATGCGATTTTATTACCCCCTTCATCATAGAAGATTCTAGTTCGACCAAGTTTTTTACTCCTAATTTTCAACGCATCACCCCAAAAAAGTTCAATCAGTCCTGAGCTTCTTTTCAATATAGTTATATAGGTTTGGGTCATTTTCATATTTGCTTAGCCATTCCTCAAGCGCCCACACAAAAATTACGGTCTGGACGCCGAAGGGTAGTTTGCCGAGTTTTACTGTTTCGTTTACGATTATTTTATTGAACCTAGAAGTTAACTCCTCTGATAGATAAACTGTAGCCCATCTCTTTGTGGCTGGCTTTAGCTTCATCTCCCTGAGCTTCTTTTCAATATAGTTATATAGGTTTGGGTCATTTTCATATTTGTCCATCCACTCTTCAAGTGCCCACTCAGAAATTACAGTTTTCACTCCTCTCAAGTAGGTGCTAAGGCTAATTGTAGCATTCACGATTATTTTATCAAGTCTGTTGGAAAAGTCTTCCGGGACTCTGATGCTAATCCATCTTTTTGTCATTTTGTCATTTGTTATTTTCTTTTTATCAAATTTAAATTTTTCGATAGCCATCACCCCAAAAAAGCGTTATGTTCTCCGTCTAATTGTTTTTGTTTCAACGTAAGTTATCTTATTTAGTTCATCTATCAGCCTAAAGGTTTTAGATAGAGGTGGCTCAGGAAGCTTATTATTATAGTTGTCATATCCAATCCAAACAATTGACGGCTTCAGGTTTTTTATCATTTCAATAAATTCCTCCTCATCGAAGTCCATTATTGGCTCTATTGAAACAGCTTTGCGCACATGGCTGGGCAGACTTAACATGGCTTCATACCGCCTCGTCACGTTTGGAGCGTTAATAGACCAAATCCTTGTATTTCTGTTGGTTTCTATTGTAACACCTAATATTGAGTTTGGCGGTAATTCGTCAAGGAATTCGTGATATCGCTCAGGGTTTTTTGTTAGGAAAAGATAACAGTTCTTTGGTTTGCTTCTGCAAACCTCAAGTATTTTTCTTATCCATTCATTATCAACCCAGTCGCCCCACATATCACCCATAGAGCAAACGAAAATTTGCTTCTCAACATCGCTGAGACTCAGCCTTTCCCTATGTAAATGAGGCACAAAAGCAAAGCATTCTATGCATCTATGCTTTTGACGTTGAGCCATTCTTCTAGCCCAACAATATCTACAATCATGTTTACAGCCGACAATAGGATTCCAAGTCTTATAACCCTGAAACATCCTACTCAATTATAGCACCCCTTTTACCATATTCAGCAAATGTCTTTCTAAGTTTCATTCTTTTCTCAAGGGTCTCTTGGTCTGGGAGATACTCTTTTTGACTTTGTATCTTCTGTCTAGTTCTCCTAATGGTTTCGGGGTTTGTTGCTTTTCTAATTATTAGCTTTTTCAGGTTGGGGGGTATAGGTATCTTGTCAACTAGCTCCCAGTAGGTTAGAATTAGAAATTTATCGTTTTTTCTAGCCTCTGGGAAATGAGCCAGAATATATCTAACGCAATTCTCAACACTCTTCAACTCGTCCGGCATTATTATTCACCCCGAAAATGGTTATCCGCAATAGATTATTTTGACCTCGAATTCAAGACCGAGTTCCCTAAGTTTCTCCGTTAAGGTTTTGAGTTCAGTTGTAGATAAATGGTCTATGAATGCTTCGTTGTCCTGTAGTTTAACATTTAACTTGTTCCTTTTCTTTGACATAGGTTGTTTCCTCAACTCTTTCAATTTTTACTTGAAGCCCCATTGACGAGAGAATGTTATAGAGTCTCATAGCCTCGTTATAACAAGCTCTTCCTAAGAAGCCGTTATAGCGTATTATTACTGAGCCATCAACATCAACTATAACCTCTATTTCCATCACTTAATCCCCCTAATAACTATCTTCTCTCCAACTCTCTGGTTCTGAACCACATACCCGAGAGAACGGAGAGCTGTGTTAAATGAGAGCACAGTATAATATTTGATTAGCAGTTGCTCAACCCGATTTGCCAATTCCTTAGCAAGAACCCTTTCATCGTCATATCGTATTGTAGCATCGTTTAAATTCACGATTACGCCACTCATAAATCCGAGATACGCACAATCCCCAATTATGTCAACGGTGTAGTTAAGTTCCTTAGCGACCATTTTAATAGCCTCTGTAAGTAATTCCTTGTTCGGGTTCACAATTCTTATCTTTATAATGCTCCAATGAGACATATCATCACCCCAAAAATGATTAGAGGGAAGTTATTAACGATGATATTCTTGTGTCAGATTCATTTTCGCTAAGGGATTTCAGAGCTTCCTTCAAGAATCTCCTGTTAACGTTCTCAAGCTTAAGCATATTATTGATTACGTTCTTCACCATACTCAATCTCTCCTCAACATTAACTTCAATAGTATTTATCGCCTCATTAAAATGTGCTTTGGTTACAAATGGAGTGCCCTCTTCCATAGCTAGATATGATGCTTCTATAACGCTTCTTTCAAGGTCAGCCCCAGTAAACATATAGGTTTTTTCAGCAATCTCAGCAAGGATGTCGCTTCTCTCAAGCGGGACTTTTCTGATGACGCTTGTATGAACTTTAAGGATTTCCATTCTAGCCTTCATGTCTGGCGGCAGGACTGGGATAACTTCGTCTAGTCTGCCCGGTCTTAGGAAGGCGGGGTCTATATGCTCAACGAAGTTTGTCGCACCGATAACAAATGTCCTTCTATCCTCGCTTCCAAGCCACTCTAGAAGCATGTTGGTCATTCTTCTCGTAACACCGCTATCCGTTATGGATGTCGCCTCTCTGCTTAGGGTCAATTGGTCAAATTCATCTATAAATAAGATTACCGGCGCAAGCGATTCCATAAGTCTCGTTATCTGTCTAACCCTAGACTCGGTCTCCCCAACAATACCTCTTAAAAAGTCGCTTGGATTCAACGCAATCATCGGTAACCCAACCTCAGCGGCTAGGGTTTTAGCAAACCACGTTTTTCCGCATCCATGCAAGCCATACAGCAATATGCCTTTTGGTATTCCTAGACCATATTTCTGGGCTATTTCAGGGTTTCTAAGTGGTTTTATAATTCTTTTTTTAACGTAATCTTTAAGGTAATCGTATCCGCCTACGCTTTCAAAACCCCTAGAAGGTTTAATATATTGAAGCCCCATCTCGCTTAGAACCTTAATCTTATATTCTGTGAAGACTGGAACTGAGAACTTTCTCTCCTTGTAGAAGGACTCAAGTGCGGCGCTCTCTGTTTCATCTAACGTTAATCCACTTGATGCTTGAATAATATCATCAGTAACAGCTAAATCCACATCTATACCAAACTTTTCGGCTAAACCAGCCTTAATCTTGTGGGCGACGCTCTCCAGAACGGCTCTACGCTCCTCGGGTGTTGAGGGGATTACTCTAATTGTGTAAACGAACCTAAGAAGACCGAATGGAAATAAACCTGAGTCCACCGCAAAAACGGCTATTGTGGATTGATGTCTGTAAACCACGTCATCATGGCTAGCCGCCACGAGTAAATCACCTATGGCATCAGCATGACTTCTGTCATAAACATATCGTATTATAAGGATTGTCGGCTTAGATTTAAGCAGGTCTAGCAGTTGCTGAACTCCAAACCCAAAGACTCCTCCACTAAGAGATAGAGGTGCACCGGTAGTATCGGTTACGTTCTGAGACTGCAAATCATATATTAGAATCCTATGAGACTTAAAGGCTTCTGAGACGAATTTAATGAATTGATTCACCCGTTTTGGGTCGCATGTTTCAAATATAAAGGTGTTTGAGACATTACACTTCCTTTTCAGCATAAACTCATCAAGCACCTTTCCACCCCAAAAGTTAAAAAGTTGATGCTGATTTAAGTCTTTTCCCCCTTCATTATAAATTTATAGGGTATTTGATTTAGTCCTATGTCGTTTGGTGTTGCCTTTTTGTCAGCTCTAAACTTTATTAGTCTTGGATGTCTGAGCCTAATTAATTTTGTTTTTCCCTGTTCGATATACGATTTCCCATCATGCATGTAGATGGTGTTTTCCGATTCGAATATGTCTGTGTATTCAATTGTGCATACTACGAATGGTTTAATCCAGACTTTATTCTCATCCTCCGAGACCTTGAACTCCATTAGCTTCCATAATGCGGTTCTCAGTTGGTTGTTTATTCCAGATGCGCAATCACCTATCTCAATGAAGCGCCCATCATCGTCCATCACGGCTAAGTGCAGGCTTGTTACAAGCCCGTCTTTAAATAATGTTGCTTTTCCATAGCTATTTTTCTTGTTTATTGCGACTATGACAGCGTCTATCTCACCCTTTGGCTTCATCTTGTAAATTTCGCCATTAGTTCTGAATACTAACCCCTCGTATCCTAATTCCGCAACATATTTATTCCAAAAACGTTGGATGTCAGCATGTTTCTCAACTTTGATGTATGGTAGAACCCTTACCATTGAGCAGTTGCTAAACCACATTGAAGCCTCATCATACTTCCATAAATAATTGTT
>Ga0209080_1001662_pt1 | contig 10834 bp, 8 predicted proteins | sample JNZ110809AmetaG_FD_184123 | JGI IMG/M metagenome (GOLD analysis project Ga0209080, IMG submission 184123) | Hot spring microbial communities from Jinze hot spring, China to study Microbial Dark Matter (Phase II) - JNZ 110809A (SPAdes) (version 3) ...
TGAAATACTGGTGACACCGTTTTCCGATCTACAATTGATCCACCCGGTATTAATCCATGCACACCTCAACTCAGATGCCTTATCTATAGCATAGAAGTATAGATCGAGTATACTGCTCAAGATCGGATACCGTAAACTCTTTAAAATAAAATCTAGTATAGGGATATCTAGATCTGATTCGAGAAACTTTCTAAGCCCTTTCAAACTACCTGAAACCTCAGATGATAGATGGAGGGTGCACCCCTCAGATCCTATACCATAGTCTTTAAGCTGTGTTTTAAGTGAAAGCATCCTCTCTGAAGATATGCTTACGATAGCTTCATACAGATCGATCATGGTAGGTATAATCTTTATGAACCCTTCTACTATAGCTCTATCTAACCCGATAAGGGTATAGCTTAACGATACGGTTGTATTGAAGTATATTTCGAAGAAACGTGTGATCTTCACATACCTACCCGTACCTTTAGATGTGATGTTTAATCCATCACCCCTCAGTAGATCTATACTAAGTAGGAGTCTAAGCTCATCCCTACCCCCTTCAATCCTACATTCTAGATCGAGTGTATGGTTTATAGCCGGTATGAAATCTCTAGCAAATACTAGTAAAGCATCGATCATAAATCTATAGCAGCTATCCTCAGCTTCGCTTCTAATCGAAAACATTAATCTATCAAATCCATCTATACTAGATCGATTACCTTCAGCTCTAATCTTGACGCCTATCGATCCATCTGGATAGAATCTAAATGCTAGATCACCTACAAGCTCTATCGAATAACTTGGTAAACCCGATATGTAGCAGCTGGATGGCGATAGGTATGCGGAGTTAACATACACTAGTATTAACGATATAAGTATAAGTCTAGGTATACCTTCAACTATATTCATAGATACGTGTTAATACTCGTTAAGCAGCTTCTATCTTAAGCTTATAGCACTATTCGACTACTAGAAGAAATCATCGAGGCAGAGTATAGTATGCTAGGAGGGTTAAAATTCTTTATAGAGCTACATCACATCTACATGACTAAAGAATATCCTTCTAGAATCTAGAATTCTAGCTGTTCCAACTATTTCAAATTTTCCTGTTAACCTTATATCCTCAGAGGAGCTACCCACCATTACGGTATATACGCCAGGCTCTACCGTTAGCTTCATACGGCGATCGTAGAAAGCTAACTGCTCAGCCCAGAGCTTGAATCTAACAGTTTTAACCTCCCCTACATTCACTGGTATCCTCTTGAATCCCTTAAGCTCCTTAACAGGTCTAGATACGGATGGGGTATCCTTACGTATATACAGTTGTACAACCTCCTCTCCTAAACGTGTACCAGTATTCTCTATCCTAAGCTTCACTTCTACATAGCCGTTAGGCTGTATCCTAGATGGTGATATCTCTAGGTCTCTATAGCTAAAGCTAGTATAGCTTAAGCCGTGGCCGAACGGGTATAAGGGTTTAGCATCCATAGAGATATAGCTTCTGAACGATGACGGTCTCCTAGAATAGTAGACTGGTATCTGCCCAGTCTCCTTAGGTATAGATATCGGGAGTCTACCAGCCGGGTTGTAGTATCCGAAGAGTATATCCGCTATAGCGTTTCCCCCTTCCTCTCCTGGGAACCATGCTTCGATTATAGCTTGACACTTATCGACTATACGATCGAGTATAAGTGGTCTACCGTTAACCAATACTAGTATGATAGGCTTACCTACGCTATGTAGTGCTTCTACAAATTCCTCCTGTACACCTGGAAGCCTTAGATCCACCCTATCATTCCCCTCACCGGATAAGCCTGAACCGAATAATCCAGATGTTTCACCTAGTACAGCTACCACTACATCGGATTTCTCAGCTATAGCTATAGCTTCATCAAACCCCTCCTTAGATGTACTCGATACATCGCAGCCCATAGCATAGTATACGCTACATGAGGAGGGTACTCTACTCTTTATCCCATCTAGTACGCTCACTATCCTTACAGCATCTACCGCTGTACGTACATGCACAGTGTAACTATAATCTCCTAGGAGGCATCTAGTCGAAGCCGCATTCGGACCTACCACTGCTATAGACCTGATATCTCTAGGTATCGGTAGTATACCATCGTTTTTAAGTAGGATTATAGATTCCCTCGCCACTTGGAGAGCTAGGCTTCTATCCTCCTCAGTATCGAATAGAGATGGAGCTCTATCCACATCTACATATGGATCTTCGAATAAGCCTAGAAGGAACTTTACCCTTAAAACCCTGGCTACAGCTATATCCACCAACTCCTCAGATACGAGCCCCTCACGTACAGCTTGCAGTAGTGGATCCCCATAACATAGTCTATCTGGAAGCTCAACATCTATACCAGCTTCTAATGCCTGTATAGCTGCATCCCTCTCATCATAGGCTACAAGGTGGAAAGTCTTCAGCATTCTTATAGCTCCGTAATCGGATACGACGTATCCCTGAAACCCCCATTCACCTCTAAGTATATCTGTAAGTAGTTCACGTGAAGCTGCACATGGTATACCATCTATATCATGGTATGCATTCATAAGCGATAATGCTCCAGCACATTTCACAGCAGCTTCGAAGGGGAACATGAATACCTCCCTTAATTCTCTAGGAGAAACATGTACTGGAGCTAGGTTCCTACCCCCCTCAGGAACACCGTGGGCTACGAAGTGTTTAGGTGTAGCTACAACCCCATACCTGATATCAGAGCCTTGTAGACCGCGTATGTAGGCTACACCTATAGATGCAGCTAGGTATGGATCCTCACCATAAGTCTCCTCAGTCCTACCCCACCTAGGATCTCTCGCTATATCTAACACTGGTGCTAAACCTTGATGCGCTCCCACAGCCCTCATTTGTCTACGTATAACTTCAGCTACTCTCTCTACGAGTTGCGGATTCCAAGTACTAGCTAGGTTTATAGCCTGCGGGAAGCTGGTAGCGTTGAAAGCCATGAATCCTGCTAGACACTCCTCATGTACTATAGCTGGTATACCTAGTCTAGTCTCTTCTCTTAGAAACCTCTGTATAGCATTCGCTACTTCAGCCGCCTCCCTAGGTGTTAAACCTATCCTACTACCTGAGACCCTAGTTATCTGTCCTACACCATGCTTGAGGAGCTCCCTAGCCTTCTCTACAGAAAACTTTCTCCCATCGAGTAGCTTAGAAACATCTACCGACGATAGCTGAGCTATCTTCTCCTCAAGAGTCATCCTGGAGAGTAGATCCTTAACCCTATACTCTATAGGTAGATTCGGATCGAGGTATGGAGGTTTAGATGACTGTTGAGAAGACATTACGTTAAGATATCCGTTTAACAGTATATATAAGTCTAAGTCTAGTTATAGCTATCTACTGTATGATTATGAGATGAGCTGTATAAAGGATAGTCTAGAAGTTGATGATCAAAGATACACGATGATGTATATCGAGCTAGAGAACTCCATACTAGTAGTGTTTAGTGAAGGTAATCCTAGACTCGGAACCCTAGCTGCTGCTACCGATATCGGTCTATCATCTATAATCCTCGGAGGTAGGAGTATACTTCTAGCTAAATCTCTTGCATTACTCCTCTTCCAAAGGTTTAGGATACCAGTAATACTCTCCCTATACGTATCTGAAGGGGTTAATGAGAAGAGGATCCTCGATGTATTCCTAAAACTTCTAGATAGAGTTAGTAGGAGACGAGCTCAGATAGTGTAGGGCTTCCTAGAACCTTCCTCGATGCCTCAGCTACCCTATCCCTAAACTCCCTGTATGTATATACTCTAACTATGTTCATAAACGATTTGAGTACAGAGACTAATTGTGAAGCTTCAGCTAACCTATACCTACTCACCCTCCCATCTAATTCTACTTTAAATACAGGTATCTGGTAGGCTTCGACATCCATAGCGTATGCATACGGTACTGATGGAAGTGAGGGTGCATCTATAAATACCATAGATTGATCTACACCTGCTGTAGATGCTATCTCAGACTCAATCCTCATCCTAACAGACTCCTTAGCTAGGAGGGAAACTAGAAGCCTATCCTCTATGAAGTATAAGCGTTCGTACGCACACTTTAGAAGTCTTCGTGAAGCTATATCTTTGATAAACTTAGATGAATCCTTATTCTCTAGTAGTATCGACCACATCGTATAGTCATCTAAAGCTATATACTCCTCCACACTACTAAAGAATGGTATCCCCATATCCTCCGCAGCTAGCTCTATAGCTTTACCTAGCATTATCTGAACAGCTCTAGATACCTTATGGTAATATATAGTCCTAAACGATTGGATACGAGCTATTAGAAATGATTCAAGAGTGGGTAGCGCTGTATAATCCACAGCTAGCTCTCCATCGATAATACCGAAGGTATATATCAACCTATAGATATCTATGGATCCATATCCAGCACCCGTATGGTAGGAGTCTCTTACTAGAAAGTCGAGTTTATCCGCATCTACCGCTCCATGTATAATCTGATTCATATAAGCCGGCATCTTTCTACATCTACCTACAGCGAGTAAGCCTATCTCTTCTGGGTTAAACCCGTAATTCTCTACAACATCTGCTATAGAAGTCTCCTTCACGATCTCTACAGTCATATCCTCATGGGTTTTACCTAGAAACTTGTATAGTAGTGGTTCGAATACATGGGAGAATGGACCGTGACCTACATCATGTAGTAAGCCTGCTAATCTAAGTTTAACTATATCCTCCTCTGAGAGTTGTATAGGTAGATTCTGAGCGGCCAAACCAGCAAGATACATAACTCCTAGTGAATGTTCAAACCTAGTATGATTCGCAGCTGGGTATACATACTCCGCTCCACATAGCTGTTTTATACGTCTAAGTCTCTGAACAGCATCCTGATCTATGATATCCCTCTCAAACTCTGTTACCCTTACATACCCGTATATGGGGTCTTTAATGAATCCCCAGTACTTACTATACAAGATCTAGACACCCTAACCCTATATATCTAGACGTTAGGTAAGTCATATAAATGGGTTAAGGTGTAGGTTGTGAACGTAGATGCAGCTATACTTAACGATGTACTATCAAACTTAGAGCAGATAGTATCGAAGTATGAGTATTTTACAAGCGATGTAGCTGCTGAACTTAAGAGTATTTGTAGAGGCCTACATCCAGTAGTGGTTAGACGTATATATGTATCGGTTAGAGGGTTACTTACACCGAAACCGAAGGTTTATAATGGTTTATTCATAGCCGTATCTGGTATCGATAAATCTGGTAAAGAGACGCAATGCTTTAATCCAAATCATCTAGAGGGTGTAGTATCGGTTAAAGACCTACTTAAAAACTATGGTTACCGTGTATACGCTGTAAGTTTACCAAGCTATAATACCGTTTTAGGCTCGCTTGTTGGAGCATACATAGGGAGGAGTGATACTAGGTATAGGATAGTATTGACTGGGAGGATAGATGATGATTTAGCTTGGATTTTGTGGAGCTTAGATAGGGGACAGTATGCTGAAAGAGTTTCGAAGATACTTCTAGATGGAGGCTCCGCTATACTAGCTAAGAGATGGACTGAGAGCAATCTTGCATATCAGGCTGCTAAAGGTATAGATCCGTCTAGGATACTACTCTTCGAGAGGAATATACCTCAACCGAGTTTAACTATAGTGATAGATATACCTGTAGAGGAGGTTCTACGTAGGGTTAAAGATCCAGATCTATACGAGCGGAGTAGTAGATATCTAGATATGGTTCGTAAGATGTATTTCAAGCTGATAGAGGATGGATTAATAAGATCTACTATCATAGTTAACGGTCTAGGTAAGCCGGAGGATGTTAATCGAAGATTAATAGCGGTAATACGCCATGCTATACCTAGGAGACGAGTACAGGAGGGTTGAGCTTGCTTAAAGCTTCGATAACCTCTCGTATACTATTCATCCTAAATAACAAATTTAATGAGTATGATAGCTTATGCATTTATATATGAATCAATTCTTGAATAATAGTCTCTTAATTAACTGTTTCATCTTCTCCTACTTTCTAGGCTTCTTCATCGAATCTGATAGTCTAAAGCCTAGAATAGTGGGAAGGTAGAGTAAAGAAGCGAAGGTAGTGTAGGGAAACAATATCTATGAACGCGACTATGGATCTTGGAAAGGATGTAGTTATGAAAATCGAAGGGAAGGGATGGGGGTACCTCACCCATAAGGATTGGCTATGATTAGAATGTTATGGAAGCTTTAATAGAATTGAGGATTAGGAAACCCTTATATCCTCCTTAGATCACCTCTTCGTAGGGAGGTATGAAAGTACCCACCTCTATAAACACCTACTGCCCTAAATGTAGAGCGAAGACTGAGCATAAGGTATCGATATATAGACGTGGTAAGGAGAGCTCTCTCAGAAAGGGTGCTAGGCATCATGAATGGCAACTGCATGGGTATGGTGGACAGAAATTCCCTGAGCAGAGGAAGCATGCTAAAACTACTAAGAAACAGGTTATACTATTAAGTTGTGTTAAATGTGGTTATACTCTTCATCGTTTAGGTGTAAGACTTAGTAAGCTAGAGGTTAAACATTAGGTAGCATAAAGATTAATTAGTTTCGAGAATTACTAATCTTTTAGCTATGCCGAAAGCATTCGTCCTCATAAATGCTGAGATAGGGTATGAGAGTGAAGTATTGAAATCTTTGAAGAAGATAGAGAATGTGAAGGAAGCATATATGGTGTATGGTATATATGATATAATCGTTAGGGTAGAAAGGGGTTGTTAAACCCCCTATAAGCCGATAGTATGGAGAAGCTTAAGGAGATAGTTACGTGGAAGATAAGGAGATTAGAGCATGTTCAGAGTACTCTAACGATGATAGTCATAGAGTAGACGTAGAATCTCTAGATACCATGTAGTCTAATCTTAAACGCTGAGAGGATAAGTCTTAGAAGTGTAGAGGATACTACAGGTATACTAGATTCATCTACGAACGATGCTATCAGACCTACAGCATCGATTTTTTTAATCCTAGCTAAGCCTACTATCAACCCTGAAAGACCTTCAACTCTACTTCTAGAGATAGTCTTAACATTGTATCCCTTGAATATGTCTAGGAGATTTCTCCTAGAAGCGAATGCTAGTATATCCTCGCTACTCGATTTAATCCCATCCAACGCTACTACGAGTCTGCATCTATATCTACGTGTATAGTCTAGTATAAGACCTGCTATCTCATAGTATGGTTCTGGGCTGACCGGGCTAGGTTGAACCCTAGCTTCAACTAGTATAATCCTAGGATCTGAATCCGATATATAGTACCATTCATAGCTGTTCAGTTTAGCTAAACCTAGCTCATCTATATCTGTATAATCTGGATTATAGGGAGTATACATGTGAGCGAATAACGCTCCTCCAGCTATAGACCTCATTTTCCTAAGAGTTAAATATCCAACCTCCCCCACCCCTACCAATAGTATAGATGGTTCGATACCTTCTTCACGGATGATTCTTAAACTCGTCTTCAACATGGCTTGATAGTTACGAGTAGTATCTAATAATGTGATATAAATTTAACCTGTTTCTCATGGAGTATACGATCTATATCCATCGCATAGTGTTGCAGTATGATACGTACAATTCTATTCGATTATATTTATTAGCTGAACAGGCTTAGCATCCTTATGGGTGTTATGCATTGGTATTCATCTTTGGTGTAGACTATTATCCTGAGCATTGGCCTAGGAGTAGATGGGATATCGATGCCGAGCTTATGTCTGAGTTATGCTTTAACACCGTACGTCTAGCAGAGTTTTCTTGGAGTAGGATAGAGCCTAGGGATGGTGTATATGATTTCGGATGGTTAGATGAAGCTATCGATATACTAGCTAAGAAGGGTATAAGGGTTATACTAGGTACTCCTACCGCAGCTCCTCCACCATGGCTTATAAGAAAGTATCCAGATATCCTACGTATAGATCCTAACGGTATTAGAGCTCCCGCTGGGACTAGGAGGAATTACTGTCCGAATAATCCAAACTATATAATGCATACTAAGAGGATAGTCGAGAGGATGGCTTCGCACTATAAGGATAACCCTCATATCATCGGCTGGCAGATAGATAATGAATTCGGGATAGATCCATGCTACTGTGATAACTGTATAGAAGCTTTTAGAAGCTGGTTGAGGGAGAAGTATCGGGATATAGATTTACTGAATAAGTTTTGGGGCTCCATATTTTGGAGTCAGGAGTATAGGGATTGGGGTGAGATACAGCCACCTAAGCCTCCTTTGGATATGCAGAATCCTAGTCTATGCCTTGATTGGCATAGATTCATGAATGATTCATGGGTGAGCTACCAGAAAATACAGGTGAATATTATCCGTAGGATCGCACCCCATCATATAGTCACGCATAATCTTATGGGGTTGTATAAGGAGCTCGACTACTTTAAACTAGCTGAACCGCTGGATGTAGTCTCGTTCGATTACTATCCTAAGCGTAGTCTAACCGTAGACTATGCGAGGGGGGCTATGGCTCACGATGTTATGCGTAGTTTAAAGAAGAAGGGTTACTGGGTTATGGAGCTTCAAAGTGGAGCTATAAAAGCTCCTATGGCTCCTATACCTAAACCTGGTGAGATAAGGCTTTGGACTTTCCAATCGGTGGCAAGGGGGGCTGATGGAATACTATACTTTAGATGGAGATCTTGTAGGTTTGGAGCTGAAGAGTATTGGCACGGTATCTTAGATCATGATGGTATTCCTAGAAGGAGGTTCTCAGAGGTTAAGAAGGTATCGGAGGATCTTAGGAAGGTGGCTCCGTATATAGAGGGCACGATAGTTAAGCCTGAGATAGCCTTCACCCTAGTCTACGATAGCATCTGGGCTTGGGATCTAGAATTAACTTATGGTGGAAGAAATTATTATGGTCTAGGCTCATGGGATCCAGCTCTGGATGTATATAGAGCGTTATACTCTAGGAATCTACCAGTGGATTTTGTCAACCCATATAGAGATGATCTATCTAGGTATAGGATCGTCTTCGCACCCCCACTCATCCTTATGGATAAGCATATAGAGGATCGTTTAAGAAGCTATGTCAGTGATGGGGGTATACTAGTAGCGGTACCTAGAACCGGGGTGAAGGATTGGAATAACGTTATAGTCGATTCTACACTACCAGGTGGTTTATCTGATGTATTCGGTATAAATCTGGAGGAGTATACTGGTCTACCAGATGAGAGTAGAGTATACGTAGAGATGGATGAAGCTATCTTCGGTAAGAAGGTGGTGGGATCGGGTAGGTGCTGGGCTGAGATGTTAGCATCTAGGGGAGCTGATATTATCGCATACTATAGATCCGGTATATATGATGGAAGGCCTGCTATAGCTATGAATAGGTATGGTAGAGGTATCGCCATATATATCGGATCGTTTCTAGATACGAGTAGCTATATACCGCTGATAGATTGGTTGATTAGGATAGCTGATGTTAAGCCTATTCTACACCCGCTAGATGGGGTTGAAGCTATCGAGAGGATAGGTTCTGAAGGTAGGGTTGTATTCGTGTTAAACTATAATGAAAACTCGGTTAGCATACATCTAGAGGAGGAGTATCTAGATATTTTAGCCGGAGGAAGTGTTCGTGGAGATATAGGGGTCGACGGGTTGGATGTTAAGATACTTAGATCATCGAGTTAAACCCAACCCCTCATCTATACATACTCCTCTACCACTATGACTGTATCTATAGGATCTAAAGGTTTCTCAGGTACCTCTACTACCAGATCTTTTCCATCCCATCTATAGGTTAATCCTCCATTATCTTGAGCTGCTAGTAGGTATACCTCTCTAGGTTCAATCCTCCCCTCTACATCGAATATTCTAAGCTCCCTATCCCAGGGCCATCCGAATACATGTATATAGAGTTTACCATATCTATATGTACACCTATACGGCGCATCGCTAGGTATATCGAAGGGTGCTGCTCCAGCACCGTAGATGCTTTCTCCATTCTTCCTAAGCCATCTACCTACCTCGAGTAGTATATCTACTGATGGTTTCGGTATCTCCCCTTCAGCAGTAGGCCCTACGTTGAGTAGTAGATTTCCACCCTTACCTACGACTTCTACAAGTATTTGTATAACTCTACCTGGAGACTTCCAGTTATGATCGTAGCTTTTATAACCCCATGTATCGTTAAGGGTCATAGGTACCTCCCAATCATCATCTATCTTTCTATCTGGTATCTGGTTATCGCCCATCGATATATAGTCAGCTAAACCTCTAGAAGGTATGGTAGGTCTACCTATCCTACCACCTATACGTCCGCTTATGATAGTCTCTGGAGATATTCTGCGAACTAGATCTCTAAGCTCGCGTGCAAGCTCAGGTATGGGGGTAGTTATATCGAACCATAATACTGCTACAGGCTTATATTTCGTTAGAAGTTCTTCGACTTGCGGCTCCACATACTCCCTGAAGTATCTTGTAAAATTTTGCTTCGATATATCGTAATCCCAATCGTTACCCATACCATCTGGATGATGCCAATCCAGCGTCTGAGAGTAGTAGAATCCAAGCTTCATACCCTCCATCCTACAAGCTTCTGCAAGCTCTTTAAGAGGATCTCTTCTAAACGGGGTTGCCTTAACGATATTATAGTCAGTATACCTTGTATCGAACATACAGAACCCATCATGATGTTTAGCCGTTATAACGATATACTTCATACCTGCATCCCTAGCTATATGAACCCATTCTCTAGCGTTGAACTTGGTAGGGTTGAATCTCTCTGCAAGCTTCTCATACTCTCTCACAGGTATCCTAGCATTATACATTATCCATTCACCTATACCAG
>Ga0209080_1001664_pt1 | contig 10830 bp, 14 predicted proteins | sample JNZ110809AmetaG_FD_184123 | JGI IMG/M metagenome (GOLD analysis project Ga0209080, IMG submission 184123) | Hot spring microbial communities from Jinze hot spring, China to study Microbial Dark Matter (Phase II) - JNZ 110809A (SPAdes) (version 3) ...
ATCAATTATGCCCATCACACATCACCACGACCCCTATCTCCAACATCCTCCATTTGCTACACCAACAATCATAGCGCAAAGGCAGCACGATGTAAAGCTTTCAATCCCACTATGGTGCGATTGCAACGTGTTTGGGGGAGAGTTTCCCCCCCGGAGCGTCTTGACTTTCAATCCCACTATGGTGCGATTGCAACACTATCCCCGCCTGCATGTTTTGGTGGCTCCCGATCCTTTCAATCCCACTATGGTGCGATTGCAACCACTATCTTTAAGGCAAAATTAGCGCAAAATTTATCACTTTCAATCCCACTATGGTGCGATTGCAACTGATGCCAAACCACATCATTATTGTTGGAGTATACTTTCAATCCCACTATGGTGCGATTGCAACCAACTATGTCCGCATCCGTGTAATGCCCGCTCAACCCCTTTCAATCCCACTATGGTGCGATTGCAACTGGGTATGTGTCCAAGTGGGGCTTCACACTTTCAACTTTCAATCCCACTATGGTGCGATTGCAACGGGCATAGCAGTGAATGCACCGCTGAATGTATTCCGACTTTCAATCCCACTATGGTGCGATTGCAACGAGGGGAACCATGAGGCGCGCCTACGCTACTATATACTTTCAATCCCACTATGGTGCGATTGCAACCATTATGTGCAATGTGATTATGAAGGCAAGCCGACTTTCAATCCCACTATGGTGCGATTGCAACCTCTTACTTTTCCCGCCCAATTCTGATCGTTTATATACCTTTCAATCCCACTATGGTGCGATTGCAACTGACAGCATTCGCGTCATAGCAGAGCCGCCGGCGAAACTTTCAATCCCACTATGGTGCGATTGCAACGAGAAGGATGGTAGAAGAAATAGTAGAAGAAATGGTCTTTCAATCCCACTATGGTGCGATTGCAACGGCTCAACTGAGGCTCAGGGGTAAATTGAAAGAAGGCTTTCAATCCCACTATGGTGCGATTGCAACTGCGATTGTAACGAACGCCCGCGTCCCGCCCCGCCCTCCTTTCAATCCCACTATGGTGCGATTGCAACCGCCCGCCCGGGGCGCCGGGGATATCTCGGCACCCCTTTCAATCCCACTATGGTGCGATTGCAACTAGCATGAAGCTACATGAATTTGTTAGTGAATGCAACTTTCAATCCCACTATGGTGCGATTGCAACCTGCATGTTGCATACTCTCTTGACATGCATGAAAATGCTTTCAATCCCACTATGGTGCGATTGCAACTGTGCGTTCCTCATTTGCCGCCACGAAGCCAATGTCCTTTCAATCCCACTATGGTGCGATTGCAACCTTTCTGCGTTTGTCCGTCCATAGCGTGTATGGTCCGCTTTCAATCCCACTATGGTGCGATTGCAACACGAAGATATCGTTCATGACGATAACGCATGCCACCACTTTCAATCCCACTATGGTGCGATTGCAACGGGAAGCACACAATCTGACTGAGCATGTAGGGTTTTCTTTCAATCCCACTATGGTGCGATTGCAACCACTCAGTCTGTGCTTCACGCTCACTCATCCTCCATCTTTCAATCCCACTATGGTGCGATTGCAACGCGCATGCCGTGTGCCCATTTTTTTGGCATGCGCCTTTCAATCCCACTATGGTGCGATTGCAACTTGTTGTCGTTGACACAACTGATGAAGTTCACTCTCCTTTCAATCCCACTATGGTGCGATTGCAACGGCGGCATTAAAGTCGTTTCCCCGGATAGCGGACCCCTTTCAATCCCACTATGGTGCGATTGCAACCGCTGTAAAGCGCTGATGTCCGATAACGCTTTTTATCTTTCAATCCCACTATGGTGCGATTGCAACGCTTGCGCATCGCTTACTATCGCGGCGATGATGTTCTTTCAATCCCACTATGGTGCGATTGCAACAGCTTTAGCTCCATACCCGTTGCATTGCACAGATCTACTTTCAATCCCACTATGGTGCGATTGCAACCATCAAAAAATTGCTCAAGTTGCTCGGGCTTGATGTTCTTTCAATCCCACTATGGTGCGATTGCAACGCAAGCAGTAATGACGCGCAGCGGTTAATGGTCATAGACCTTTCAATCCCACTATGGTGCGATTGCAACGTGGTATCATTCCCGTTGCGACCTGACGCACGCGCTTTCAATCCCACTATGGTGCGATTGCAACCGAGAGGTTACGGTATTTTGCCGTGACCCCTCAATTCTTTCAATCCCACTATGGTGCGATTGCAACTGTCTGTACGGGAAGTTGGGCTTCCGCGTCATCGCTGCTTTCAATCCCACTATGGTGCGATTGCAACATATTGTTTGGCGAGGTTGTAAATTCCCAAAAAATCTTTCAATCCCACTATGGTGCGATTGCAACGCTGTAGCAAGCTGTAGCAAGCCGCTTTCAATCCCACTATGGTGCGATTGCAACCCGATTGCCGTTTTCGGCTTGGGTGCACTATGTGAACTTTCAATCCCACTATGGTGCGATTGCAACGAGGTATTTTATCGTGACCGCTGCGCACGGGCACGGTGCTTTCAATCCCACTATGGTGCGATTGCAACTGCTACAGCTTGTAGCTTGTAGCTTGCTTTCAATCCCACTATGGTGCGATTGCAACGCGCCCGCATTAAAGCCGTCCCGATCCCGCGCCTGCTTTCAATCCCACTATGGTGCGATTGCAACAAGGTTTATCAATGCTGGGTTAGACCCGAACAAACCTTTCAATCCCACTATGGTGCGATTGCAACCTCAACATCATCCATATGCTCCGTGATGTATGCTATGCTTTCAATCCCACTATGGTGCGATTGCAACGCGAACACGCTGTATAAGCTGATATGGCGCATGAGCTTTCAATCCCACTATGGTGCGATTGCAACCCTATCACGCGTACCCGTGAGATTGCCCTTAATCCGCTTTCAATCCCACTATGGTGCGATTGCAACCGCCGTAATATGACTCCACCACCACAGCCTCCTCTTTCAATCCCACTATGGTGCGATTGCAACCCCCCCTCAATCTGAAGGGCTCAGAGACGCTCATCTTTCAATCCCACTATGGTGCGATTGCAACCTCTCCTCCAATGGCTCTCTCTCCAGTTCCACCCGCCTTTCAATCCCACTATGGTGCGATTGCAACGACCATGTTCATCTCACCCCACCAGCCAGCATGCGCCTTTCAATCCCACTATGGTGCGATTGCAACTGCCCTCTCCGTCTTAGCTCATTCACGAGCTCGTGCACTTTCAATCCCACTATGGTGCGATTGCAACCAGCCCGATGACCCTTAGCAATTTTTTAATCCGTTTCTTTCAATCCCACTATGGTGCGATTGCAACTTAGCTCGCTCACGAGTTCACGCATTGCGATCTCAACTTTCAATCCCACTATGGTGCGATTGCAACCTCAAAGTATTGAGCAGTCATAAAGAGATGAAAACCACTTTCAATCCCACTATGGTGCGATTGCAACTGAGCCGCGATCCCAGCCAGCCGAGCGGGGGTGGCCTTTCAATCCCACTATGGTGCGATTGCAACTTATAGCGTAAAGGACTTATGCAAGTATTTGCAGAACTTTCAATCCCACTATGGTGCGATTGCAACGTCACTGTCGTGCGCGACAGTGGCACAGAAGATATCCTTTCAATCCCACTATGGTGCGATTGCAACGAAGCCCATTGGGGCATAGGGGGGGGTATTCCGATACCTTTCAATCCCACTATGGTGCGATTGCAACCTCTCTGAAGCCCCTCTCGCACGCTCTGAAGCCCATCTTTCAATCCCACTATGGTGCGATTGCAACCCATCCCAAGAAAGTTGATGAGCGCTTTCACTCTCTTCTTTCAATCCCACTATGGTGCGATTGCAACCTTTTCCTCGCTACGATCCTCGCTCGCCGCTGCAGCTCTTTCAATCCCACTATGGTGCGATTGCAACCCGTGACGAGCAGCGCATATGGGAAGAAGCGACGAAGCTTTCAATCCCACTATGGTGCGATTGCAACTGTTCGTTCGGCGATGGGCGCTGGCTCGCTCGTCGCCTTTCAATCCCACTATGGTGCGATTGCAACGGTGATTGCGGGATGGATGTGGGATGTGAGGCAGTACTTTCAATCCCACTATGGTGCGATTGCAACCCCGCATACTGTGTAGACCCTGCGCTCACTGTCCATCTTTCAATCCCACTATGGTGCGATTGCAACCTGATCGTCACAAAACACAACTCGCCAATAACATACTTTCAATCCCACTATGGTGCGATTGCAACCCACATTATCGCTGCCACCAACGGCAGCAAAGATTGCACTTTCAATCCCACTATGGTGCGATTGCAACCTCGCTGCCACAAAGTAGATGTGCTCAATCAACTCACTTTCAATCCCACTATGGTGCGATTGCAACTATACGACGAGAAAGATTTTATGATGAGAAAGCAAGCTTTCAATCCCACTATGGTGCGATTGCAACCCTGATAACGCTGCACTGCATCAGCCGCGCTGCGAACTTTCAATCCCACTATGGTGCGATTGCAACCAACTCAACCAAGCTATGTCACTGGCGATTTGTCTGGCTTTCAATCCCACTATGGTGCGATTGCAACAAACATAATCAAAAAGTCTATCAACGCCAATATGCTCCTTTCAATCCCACTATGGTGCGATTGCAACGATAGGCAAGCAGTTGGGTCTCCATCGTAGAAATTGCTTTCAATCCCACTATGGTGCGATTGCAACCAAAAAACTTCCTGTTGAACACACCCACTTCCGCCACCTTTCAATCCCACTATGGTGCGATTGCAACGAATGCTTTTTGCCCTACAGTATAACACATGCACAACTTTCAATCCCACTATGGTGCGATTGCAACCGTTTTGCCCACTTGCCCAAGTGCCAGTTCGCCCAACTTTCAATCCCACTATGGTGCGATTGCAACCAGTCACGGCCACGCCTGCAGCAGTACCAATATAGCCACTTTCAATCCCACTATGGTGCGATTGCAACTTCCATCGCTCTTTATACATCACCAAGATGAGCTCAACTTTCAATCCCACTATGGTGCGATTGCAACCCAACCGTGACGCCCACAGCCAGCCGCGATGCCCATCTTTCAATCCCACTATGGTGCGATTGCAACCAGCCACTTTTGATACTTCTCCTCAAGCGTTAGTTCCTTTCAATCCCACTATGGTGCGATTGCAACTCCATCAAGGAGCTGATTGAAGCGTATGTTGACCCAACTTTCAATCCCACTATGGTGCGATTGCAACCAAACTTGAGCCCAGCATCAACGCAAGTCCAATTCACTTTCAATCCCACTATGGTGCGATTGCAACAAAATCATCATTCACCATATCAAGCTCTGACTCAACTTTCAATCCCACTATGGTGCGATTGCAACTGGATGGGAGCGCTGTATATTGTTGCGAGTTTGGGCTTTCAATCCCACTATGGTGCGATTGCAACAGATAGATGGATTTACGATTCAGACGGTGGCTCAAATCTTTCAATCCCACTATGGTGCGATTGCAACTTTGCCCCTCTGGGCACAGCTGCACCCTTTGTTCTCTTTCAATCCCACTATGGTGCGATTGCAACCGACAATCAAGGGAGTTAACAGCGCGCACCCGTCAACTTTCAATCCCACTATGGTGCGATTGCAACGAGATGTAAGTACATATATCGTCAAAAAAATGCCCTTTCAATCCCACTATGGTGCGATTGCAACGACTTGGCAAGTGTAGGCGCTGCGTAGCAGCGCCTACCTTTCAATCCCACTATGGTGCGATTGCAACTTGTGTCTCTTTGAAAGAGCGTGTCAAGAACAAAGGGCTTTCAATCCCACTATGGTGCGATTGCAACTTTCTACCCTCTTGGAGCACGAATGCACCCCTTAGCTTCCTTTCAATCCCACTATGGTGCGATTGCAACGCAGTCCGCAGCGACAAAGTCACTCCCATGTAAGTCCTGCTTTCAATCCCACTATGGTGCGATTGCAACCGGGATATTGAGGCAGATACGCCCATCTGGCTTTGCGCTTTCAATCCCACTATGGTGCGATTGCAACCTTAGAGCTTTTTCATCACCCTGGCAAAGCCCTAAGCTGCTTTCAATCCCACTATGGTGCGATTGCAACGTGTACTTATATATCATGTACCCGACAGGGTCATCTTTTCTTTCAATCCCACTATGGTGCGATTGCAACTTGAAATCATCTCATCCAACAGCTCCTTGCACTGCTCTTTCAATCCCACTATGGTGCGATTGCAACTGGCTAAGGGCATCGCTCTTGAAGCAATGGGCATCGCTTTCAATCCCACTATGGTGCGATTGCAACTTGGGGGTGGTGGAAAGAGGTGGCTTGGTTGACGATTTCTTTCAATCCCACTATGGTGCGATTGCAACTGTGAGCACATGCAGATGCCACGATCCAGAACGATGCTTTCAATCCCACTATGGTGCGATTGCAACCAACAAGTCGCTTGCAGTCATGGATGTAACGGGTAACTTTCAATCCCACTATGGTGCGATTGCAACGAGGACAAGCTGCCTTGCACCCTGCCTTGTTATGCCGCTTTCAATCCCACTATGGTGCGATTGCAACATGGCATTGGATGAGCTTACAAAACCGACGAGGTGACTTTCAATCCCACTATGGTGCGATTGCAACGCGTGGGGCTCATGGATGAGCGCAGCAGCGCCAACTTTCAATCCCACTATGGTGCGATTGCAACCCAAACATCCCATTTGCCATCTTTGTGCTGCATTTCCTTTCAATCCCACTATGGTGCGATTGCAACCCAGATGGCGTGCAGTTCGAGCTACCACTCAAGCCCTTTCAATCCCACTATGGTGCGATTGCAACGACAGGCTTAGGTGTCATGGGTGCTATGCCTGAATCTTTCAATCCCACTATGGTGCGATTGCAACGGCACATGGTGCACACGATGCCGTTGCTCCTTTGAACTTTCAATCCCACTATGGTGCGATTGCAACGAGCGCGCTGTCGTCGTGCTGCTGTGTGGTATGAACTTTCAATCCCACTATGGTGCGATTGCAACCCGAACCAAACGCTATATTGTCCCTCCATGCTCTCAACTTTCAATCCCACTATGGTGCGATTGCAACTGATGATGTCATATGCAGCACTAAAGCAGCGCTTTGCTTTCAATCCCACTATGGTGCGATTGCAACGCAATACATCCTTCTTGTCAAGATATAACTGAACAAGCCTTTCAATCCCACTATGGTGCGATTGCAACTACGCAGTGTGTTTTTTTTTACACTGCTGTAATAACGCTTTCAATCCCACTATGGTGCGATTGCAACCCACAACCCCTTTGATTGCGTCTTCTATCTCGCCAGCTTTCAATCCCACTATGGTGCGATTGCAACTTGAATCAAATTACCCCCTCGTCTTGCGTATAGCGCAGCTTTCAATCCCACTATGGTGCGATTGCAACCGTAACCGCAGCCATGCCCATCGTTGCCGTCGGTGTCACTTTCAATCCCACTATGGTGCGATTGCAACACTTTTCAACATTCCACCAAACTCCCTGATAGAGAACTTTCAATCCCACTATGGTGCGATTGCAACCCGTCAATGGTTGAAGAGCTTCTCTTTCTCCTTGACCACTTTCAATCCCACTATGGTGCGATTGCAACATATGTTGTTGCGAAATTGGGTGATGAGCGTAAGTTGTTCTTTCAATCCCACTATGGTGCGATTGCAACATGATTGTTGTGACCCCGAAGGTGCTGCTTTGAGTGCTTTCAATCCCACTATGGTGCGATTGCAACTACGAAACTTGGAAGCGCTATTACAATGAGGCAACTTTCAATCCCACTATGGTGCGATTGCAACGTGGTTCCTCAACATGTTAGCGACACGCTTTCCCAACTTTCAATCCCACTATGGTGCGATTGCAACTGGATAGAGAGATACGTTTGGAGGGTTATGCCCTCCCCTTTCAATCCCACTATGGTGCGATTGCAACGAGATTGGAGCTGTATCTGCGTGCTTTTGAGACTTTCAATCCCACTATGGTGCGATTGCAACACTCATGCCTCGCCCCTCGCTCCTGTGCTGATAGAACCTTTCAATCCCACTATGGTGCGATTGCAACTTGTAATATAAAACTTCCTATGCTTTGTGTCAGTGACCTTTCAATCCCACTATGGTGCGATTGCAACTGCGAAGCAACAGGCATGCAGCTGAAGCTACCCGACTTTCAATCCCACTATGGTGCGATTGCAACAAGCCCGAGTATTTTCATCAGCTTGCGTATGCGTTTCTTTCAATCCCACTATGGTGCGATTGCAACGTGTTTTTTTTACACTGCTGTAAAAATGCTGTAAAGCTTTCAATCCCACTATGGTGCGATTGCAACGCAGTGAGCACCTATTGTGCTGTTTGGGCTTGCCAACTTTCAATCCCACTATGGTGCGATTGCAACAAGGAATGCCTCGCTCCGCGCATCATTCAGCACATCACTTTCAATCCCACTATGGTGCGATTGCAACATCTTCCACCTCGCCAGGTGTGGCAGCTGGCGTTTGCTTTCAATCCCACTATGGTGCGATTGCAACACAGCTGAGGAATCACCCCAAACTCAAGCAGCTCATCTTTCAATCCCACTATGGTGCGATTGCAACCGGCGTGGGGCTCATGGATGAGTGCAGCAGCACCAACTTTCAATCCCACTATGGTGCGATTGCAACTGATAGACTTTTTGATTACGTGCTAGGCGAGCGTACGCCTTTCAATCCCACTATGGTGCGATTGCAACGATGTGAAGGCAGAGGCAGCTACTCAATTGCTCTCACTTTCAATCCCACTATGGTGCGATTGCAACGCACTTCAGGGTTGATGGCAGCTACGGCTTTAAGCGTCTTTCAATCCCACTATGGTGCGATTGCAACTCGCTGCAGCGGCAATTGACCTGCTTGCAGCAGACGCCTTTCAATCCCACTATGGTGCGATTGCAACATAACAACTTTTCTTTTGTGTTCTGTGATATATTCTACTTTCAATCCCACTATGGTGCGATTGCAACCTACATCACCAAGACCAAGAGCCCGTGACGAGAAATGCTTTCAATCCCACTATGGTGCGATTGCAACCTGCCCATTGATGCACGTCGTGAAGTGGCGCACTTCACTTTCAATCCCACTATGGTGCGATTGCAACAGTCCTGAGGGTGCGAAATACCGCTTGCTTAATCCACTTTCAATCCCACTATGGTGCGATTGCAACTTTGCCGTCCCTCAAGCTCACTAATGACGGATGCAACTTTCAATCCCACTATGGTGCGATTGCAACCGTGGAGGAGTTGTTGAGGGCGTTCGGGTTGAATGCTTTCAATCCCACTATGGTGCGATTGCAACACAATAACAACATCATCCTCACCTTCGGCATCCTCGGCTTTCAATCCCACTATGGTGCGATTGCAACCCGTCAATGGTTGAAGAGCTTCTCTTTCTCCTTGACCACTTTCAATCCCACTATGGTGCGATTGCAACTTGCCCCTTTTGGCATAAGATGAGCGGCAGGTGCACCTTTCAATCCCACTATGGTACGATTGCAACTGTCATGAGGGTGCGTAATGAGGAAGGATTTGCGATACTTTCAATCCCACTATGGTGCGATTGCAACTCCCTCCAGCCAGCGAATTCTTTCCCACAGACCTTGTAGCTTTCAATCCCACTATGGTGCGATTGCAACTGCATCCCCACGGATCCCATTGAACCCGAACCTGCTTCTTTCAATCCCACTATGGTGCGATTGCAACGAGCTGTTTGATCGCGTCCTCGCGTTGCTGCGCGAGGCGACTTTCAATCCCACTATGGTGCGATTGCAACGTGCATATCCCCACCCAGCAGGTAGTGAGTAGGGGAGCTTTCAATCCCACTATGGTGCGATTGCAACTCAATGATGCCAAGTGCTAAGATGTGTATTACAATGCTTTCAATCCCACTATGGTGCGATTGCAACAGGAAACCGTCCCTGCATTCCAAGTCCGCCTGCAGAACTTTCAATCCCACTATGGTGCGATTGCAACGCAGCTTCGCCACCAATTTTGTTTAGCGCGTGAGTTAACTTTCAATCCCACTATGGTGCGATTGCAACGTGAATGTGTGCATAGAGACCAGTCAAGTCGTCAAAGCTTTCAATCCCACTATGGTGCGATTGCAACACGGCATCCTTCTCACCTCCTTTCATCACTGCTTGATCTTTCAATCCCACTATGGTGCGATTGCAACTTGCGCGAGGCTGTTGAATGTGCAGGGGCAGCAAGTCTTTCAATCCCACTATGGTGCGATTGCAACGTAAGTCCTCTGGCGGCAGCAAATCTTGTTGCCGCACCCCTTTCAATCCCACTATGGTGCGATTGCAACACTTTTTCAGGGTCGGGCAAACGAGCTCTCATTGTCTCTTTCAATCCCACTATGGTGCGATTGCAACTGCGGAAGAGGTGGCAGAATGGATGGAGCATCTAGACTTTCAATCCCACTATGGTGCGATTGCAACTGATGTTAAGATTGACTGGCAGCTGGGGGAGGGGTGGGCTTTCAATCCCACTATGGTGCGATTGCAACCAAGGTGAAATGGGCGAGGTGGTGGTCATTGTGTTGGAGATTTGTCGTGCGGTTGCCGTCGACCATCGGTTGCCTAAAAATGCTAAAGGGGTCGACTGCAACCTGCGATGAAAATAGTGGGGATAAATTCGGAAAACTGAGCCACCCCCTCCCTATACCGTTTTCAAGGTGCCAAAACCGCATGGGTCGACTGCAACCTTCAATCTGCATTATAGCGCGCAACTCAGTTAGCGC
>Ga0209080_1001665_pt1 | contig 10827 bp, 10 predicted proteins | sample JNZ110809AmetaG_FD_184123 | JGI IMG/M metagenome (GOLD analysis project Ga0209080, IMG submission 184123) | Hot spring microbial communities from Jinze hot spring, China to study Microbial Dark Matter (Phase II) - JNZ 110809A (SPAdes) (version 3) ...
AGGCTTAAAATGGGATAGTATCTTCTCGACGGGGACAGCCGACATCTTTATGCCCATAGCATGCGAATAATATAGATATTCCGGATACTGCTCAAGGAACTTAAGGGTATCTATAAGATCAAGCATCGTGTAACGTCGCATGATCCGACGAAACCTTACGTCGTTCTTACCCCAAAGGCCGTTCTCAGATGGAACATACTTAACATAAGAGATTACTCTGTCAGGCGGATGGATTGATCCGACAACGCAGAATAAAAAGCGCTCAAGGGTCTGAATGAAATCTCTATCCCTAAATCCGCGCTCCAAGCACACTTTCACCCTTCACGTACGCTGACAAATCAATAAGACATAGCGGCGGCGTATTTAAAGCGATGCTCATCACTTAACTTTTCAGAAGAACTTAAAAAATTTATGGTTTGGATAGGAGGCTTAGGAGGAACTTCATCAGTCGCTTAAACGGCTGTGCACAGATCATTTCGACTTATACCAGCTACAACGCTCGAAGAAGTTAAACAGATATTCAGCGAGGGGGCGATTGAAGCTCTCGTGGAGGCTAGGTAGCAGGGACTAGTTAAATACCTGGTTTACAATCCATCACTGTATGAGAGAGTCTACGAGCTGGGAAAAACGTTGGGCCTACAGGTAAAAAGGGGAACAAGCCCCAATTTTCTCAAAGTGATACAGTTCAATGGCGTAGAAGGAATAAAAAGCGTTTCGGGCAAAAATGCAAAATCTAATAGAGGGATTAATTAGAATAGTCAAGGGGACGTAAAGGCACTCACTCACCAAAGAAGTCTAGAACTAAAAATGCAGACTGAGTTATCCAAAATATTCTGTTAATCATCGTTAACAGAAAGTTTCTAACGAATTTTTAATACTTTTTAAGGTCGGATAGGCTTAATCCGCTTTGAAGGATAGAAGCTGCAATGCTTCTATAAATTGGCTTATCCATGGCGGCTATGAACTCGCCTATCTCCGCTAAAGTCCAAGGATGCTTCCTATGGATGGGCTGAGCTGGCGGAAGACGCACATAGCTATGGAGGTTTTGAACGGTTTTGTGGTTTGGTTCGGTAATCGCGACTATGTGCCAAAAACCATAAAGGTTTATGTTGAGGCTGTTCAAAGCCTAGCAAAATATTATAGTATACCCATAAGTCCCATAACCCCAGCACCACAGGTTCCACGGGTCCATCATTTTAAATCGTGGATTGAAAACCACTTTTGGGGGCATGTATGAGCCGCCTATCCGCCCCAGCCCTCGCGCGTAGCATCCTGCCTGAAGTCCAAGGTTGCGCGGAGGATCTTCATCGCCCTAAGCTCCACAAAGGGATCGATTGGGATAACGGCGCTCTGCAGGAGGGTTGGGGCGCTCAAGGAGGGATGCCATACGCTACCTTGCGCTCTTGAAGGGCCTTGGGGTCGTGTGCAAGGAGAGGGCTGCGCGCCTCAGGCTGATACGCCTCATCAGGAACCCCATCTCGAACTTGGTTGTTGAGGCAGCCTGGCTTATGGAGGTGGGGGAGAATGAGCGATGAAAGGTGCTCTGAATGCGGCGGACACCTCGTCTACATTCCCAGCACGGGGGAGGTAGCCTGCTCAGCCTGCGGGCTCGTCTCGGTGCAGGAGGAAAGGTTCACGCCGGGCTGGATGGGCGACCACCACGAGCCATTCTCCGGCGTCACGAAGGCCGCCAAGATATCCCGGCTGGCCCTTGCGAAGATGCCGGAGGAGAAGAGGAGGGCTCTTTACAGGGTTGGCCAGCTGGAGCCCTCCGAGAAGATGATGACCGAGCTGTACAAGTGCGTGGACGCCGCGGCGGCCCAGCTTAACATCGTGCACTCAAAGGTCATCTCTGAGGCATACACATTCGCGGTCGCGCTGAAGAAGGCGCTGATATCCTCCAAATCGAGGCTGAGCAGGGATGAGATCGCCGTGACCGCTCTCTGGAAGGTTTCGCAGGCCTATGGGATCCCGCTGCTCCTCAGCGACGTTGAAAGAGCCTACCCGGAGATCGCGGACAATCTCTATAAGATCCTGAGCAAGTCCGCCGCCGTGATGGACTTCAGGGTCAGGCCTCCGAAGGCCACAGACTACGTTAAGAAGCTGATCAGCAAGGTGAGCGACTTCCCAGACAAAGAGTACGTGACGGCCGTCGAGCAGTACGCGATCAGCCTCCTCAGGGAGACCGAGGGCAGCGATAAGTTCAGGGGGAAGGATCCCGTTGCGATGGCTGGAACCGCGATCCACCTAGCTGACGAGGAGCTCGGCTCGAGGATGAGCAGAAAAGTTCTGGAGGCCCTGGGAATAAAGTACAACGACCAGCTGGCAAAGATCTTCAGGGAGCTGAGCCCGTCGCTCACGGATCTGGTTCTGAAGAAGCTGTTCGAGAAAACAAGTAAGGAGACCATCTACACGGTCTACAGGGAGATCAACGGCCGGCGGAGGATGGAGAACGATTAGGAGGTGGTTGGCGTGGGCGAGGAGATAGTTCTGCTCCCAATTGACAGCGTCAAGCCGAACCCGTGGAACCCAAACTATATGTCTGAGGACGAGAGGAGGAGGCTGAGGGAAGGCATGGCCTCCAGCGGCCCACCTTTGACGCCGCCGATCTTCGTGAGGAAGATGGACGACCACTATGAGATCATCGACGGGGAGCAGAGGTGGCTTGTGGCGAGGGAGCTCGGGTGGACACATATGCCGGCGATAATAAGGGACGTCTCAGACGCCGAGGCGAAGAGGCTCACGCTGAGCCTCAACTACCTGAAGGGAAAAGTGAACTACGCGAAGGTAGCGAGGTGGATCAGGGACAAGAGGGATTTTGAGATGTTCATGGCGTTCGAGGAGACCTTTGGGTCGGCGGCGCGGAGGATCCTAGAGGGCTTAATGAACCTGCCGGATGAGTGCCTAAACATGATCGAGGAGGCCGTCCAGCGGGGCGTGGAGCTGACGCTGAGCGACCTAGAGCCCGTCGTGAAGGCGCAGAAGCCCTACGAGGCTTTGAGAACCATGATAGTGGGGAAGAAATGTTCGAGGGACACGACGCTGAGGGTTGCCTCGCGCGGGCTTGAGAAGGCTGCTGCGGAACTGGAGGAGCAGGAAAGGCTCGATGCAATGTGGAGGGAAGGGAAGCTTGAGGCCGCGGAGGAGGAGAGGAGGAAGATCGAGGAGAAAAAGGCTGAGAGGGAACGGGGGGAAGAGGCCGCGGAGGAGAGGATCGAGGAGGAAGAGGTCAAGGAGGCGGGGAGACTCGTCGAAGCCGCCGGGCCCACCGCGACGGAAGCTGAGGTTGAGGAGGAGGTTGAGGAGGCTGGCGCTGAGGAGGTGAAGGAAGCCCAGTTTCCGCCTGAACGCGCGAAGGAGCTGCTTGAGGCGCCGCCTGAGGAGGCGCTGAAGAAGGTTAGGAGGATAGAGGCGCTCGCCGAGGCTGGAGCCTACTACCAGTGCATCTGCGGCGCAATCCACGCGCTGGCATACTCGAAGGGCAGCCTCCAAGCGTACCTAGTGAAGCCGAAGGAGAGGGGCTACCTTTACACGAGGCTGGAGAAGGAGGCCTCGAAATGGCTGTTCGCCTGTCCAAAATGCGGGCTGAAGTTCAAAGTCGACTTTGTGGATGGTGCGGCGATGCCGCTCTGGGAGGAAAACCTCAATGAGACTGTGCAGGGTTGAGTGCGAGATCCTTGTTTTCCTCTATGAATATACGAGACAATTTAAAACCCCCATCGTGTCGAAGGACATGGTATGGAAGGCGCTTGTAAAGGAGTACTGCGAGAAATATAGAGAGGCCGCGGGCGCCGACCCGCTCCTCTTCGCAAAAATGTTCCAGAGTAGGGAGAGGGCCGTCAGAAGAGGCTTGCTCAAGTTGAAGAGGGCTGGCCTAACAGGGATCGTCGTCATGGAGAATGATGGAGACGGCGCAATTGGCTATGTGCTGAGCGAGGGGGGTCTAAGGGTTGCCCGCCAGCTGGTCGAGGAGGGAGTTCTGGAGAAGGATGAGGTGAAGAGGTGGCTTAAGGCGAGGGAGCGACTGATAAACAGGGAGAGCGAGGTCAGGGACGCGCTGAAGTCGCTGTGGAGCAAGGGATACTACGCGGCCAGCCTAGACGAAATATATAAGGAGCTCTGGGAGAACGGGAAATGGAGGAGCAGAGAGGAGTTCGAGGCATACTGGACGAAAAAGAGACTCGCGAGGACGCTGAGACGGATGAACATAAAAAGAGTGAGGAGATGGAACTCGGGAAAAGTGAAAATCCTATACGTTCTACCTGAGCCCTGACTTTCTTTGCTTAAACTTTTTCTTCCATCCCTCGCTATTAAATGTACATCCCTCGCAGACGAGCTCCTTTCTCCTCAGGCATCTACCGCCCCTTAAGGCAATGGCCTCGCCCAGCCTGCGGCACCAAGAGGCCGTCAGCGTCTCCCTCATCCCCGCCCCTCCTAAACCATCCATAGGAGCGGGCTCTTATAGGGCTGGGCGATTACTCATCGCATCGAGGTTATTTCTTCCACTTTAAAATGAGAGGGGTCTCTCTTTTTCGGTGGAAAGGAGGATCCATTATTGCTCACGCCGGTGGTTTTCACCGAGGAGTGGGTTCCGGACAGCCTGATAGCTAGGCGCGACAAGCTCGAGAAGCTCCGCGAGATCGTTGAGGACGAGTCTAGGAGGAGCGCCTATGTTTTCGGCTCGAAGGGGCTTGGGAAGACGTTGACCTGCAGGGTTCTCTTGGCTGCTTATCCCCCGGACAGGGCCCTCTATGTTCCATGTGAGAGGAGCATTGAGGACTCGGTTGAATACGCCCTCTTGCAGAAGGGCTTCAGGATAAGGAGGGATAGGATCGCGGAGTTCCTCCCAAGGCACTTCACCCTAGTCGTCTTCGACGACTGGAACAAGCTCTACAATTATAGGAGGAGCATGGACTTCCTCTTCTTCATCCACAGGTTCAACGTTGAGAGGAGGCTTGCGGTCATAGTCGTCGCGCCCTGGACCTTCAAGGAGTTTGAGGAGATATGCCCCCCAGACGTGATGAGCAGGTACCAGTTCACGCCAGTCTCCTTCGGTCCATACTCAACCGATGAGCTCATTGAGATATACAGGCAGAGGGTTGAGAGGGTCTTCAGGGATTATGAGGAGGAGGCCCTGAAGTTCATAGCGCATAAGGTGAGGAGGCTTGGAAGCGACGTCAGGATAGGGTTGAGGATGCTCCAGTTCGCTTGGGGCATAGGCGGGGGAAGCAATCTGACGTACGAGGCTGTTGAGGGCGCGTGGAGGATGGAGAAGAAGAGGTACTGGAGGGACGAGGTTCTCTTGGGACTTGAGCCCCACGCAGCGCTCCTCCTCTACCTCACGGCCAAACACGCCTCAGAGGGAGAGAACCCGGTATACAGCTCGAAGCTCCTAGACTCGTACAGGAGGTTCTGCCAAGAGCTAGGGGTTGAGCCGCTCTACGAGGAGCGCTTAAGATACTACATGAGGAAGCTCGATGGAATGGGGTACATAAGCAGGGAAGCAGTAAGCCTTGGAAAACACGGTCTCCAAAGCAAAATAACGCTGCTATTCGACGAACCACACCTAATAGTTGAGGCTGGAGAAGAAATAGAGTGGATGGAAATACTCTGAACCACAAGCAACAAATGCCAGCCGCTTTCACTAAAACGTGTCATATTATGACAAATTCCTGAACTGAAATTGGATTTTGTCCGGACAAAATGCCGTTTTGATTCAGGAGTTTGTCATATTATGACAAATTTCTGAACTAAAATCGCAATTTGTCCGGACAAATCGACGTTTTGATTCAGAAATTTGTCATATTATGACAAACTTCTGAACTGATTTGCGAATTTGTCCGGACAAATCGACGTTTTAGTTCATGCGCGTGCCATAGTATGATATGGTTCTGAATTGATCTGTGAAAGCCGCGCTCTTTAGGCGGCTGTAAAATTGAGGAAGATGGATGAAAGTTTCGTCCAAAAATGTAAAGAAATTGATTCATTATGAATCAATTTCTTTACGAACTTCGGCGTCTTCCAGCATGAGGGTTTTCCAAACTATTTTATAGCCGCATTGTGGAAGCGCGTCAATTGTTAGATTGAATCTCTTGAGGACGTCAGCCGCCCTCAGAAGCGGGCCCCTCTCGCCCACCTCCTCCATTAATGCTTTCGCCGCCTCCTCAAATACTGCTTTTATTGCGGACTTGGAGGCCGGTCTGCCCTTGGCCTCTTCAGTGCGGCGCTCGGCCTGCTCCTCGCCGACGACCTCCTTCAGGGCTTTGAGGACGTCAGGGATCTTCACCCTGCCCTTATAGTATATTATATGGAGCGAGGGGTTCTGGGACCAAACCCTCTCGACGTCGCTGCACGCGAGCTTCTCATCGACCGCGACTATGATCGGCATATCCCTCGCAGATGCGAGCTTCTCAACCTTCCTCCTAAGGTACTCCGGCGTCCAGAAGCCGACTATTTCAACCGCAACCTTCCTGCCAGCCTTCTCTAGGATGAAGTCCGGTATTATGACGCCCGGCCCTGCCGGGATCGGCTCAGCCTCCCTCCTAACCGCCCACTCTGGGGCGACGGCCCTGAAGGCTTCGGCGAACCTCCTCTCAACCTCGCTGTCATACTCCTCCGGAGTCTCCGGGCTCTCCGGCAGGAGGTGCCCATCCGACTCGCTGTCCAGAGTGAAGCGCAGGGTCTCGCCTTCGCCGCGCATTACCTCGGCTGAGAGGTGCCACGGCGCCCCCCGAATTATCTCGGGGAGAACCTTGGCAAGCGAGGTTCCATACCTCCTCGTCATCCTGAATATTGAGAGTGGACCGTCGACCTTGACCGCGAAGCCCGTGCTAGCCCTCCAAGCCTCGTAGATGAGGCCGTAGAACTTTATCGACCTAAAGATTCTCTTCCAGTTCCCCGACGCTGTGAAAACAATATTTACGGAGTCGAAGAGGAGGGTCTGCGTCAAGCTCAGGTTATACTCCTTCACAAGCTGCTCTCCAGGGAACTCTGGGGGAGGCTGAATCAAGCGCTCCTCGCATTCCAAGTCGGCGTACAGCGAGTCCTCCAAGCTGCTTGGGGACACGCCGAGCATAGAGGCGACGCGCTCGATCACCCTCACCCTCTCCTCCGGCGTCACGGGAATCCCGCATCTGGCAGCCTCGCTGAAGAGCATGAGCCTCGCGGATGCCGGGTTAACAGCAGGTCTCCCCTCAAACAGACATTTCCTCTCAACGAGCTCGGCCAGCCCCCTGACAAGCTTATAGTCCCCGTAAGCCTCCTCTAAGTCAAGCACTCTAGACCTTATCTCGGCGCGCTTCCTCCCAACGCTTATACGATATATTTTCAGGATCTCCTCGGCAAGTGCCGAGGCGGGGCCATCTGGGTGGGCGTAAGCCGGCCTCACAAAGCCTCCCCTAACCCTAACCCTGAGGAAATCCCTCGGAAGCATGCCGATCACCCGGAGGCGCGCTTAAAGCGGGCCTCCTCCGTCTCCTCCTGCTGAAGTAGACCTCGCTCGTCTCCCTCGAGACGACCTCTATCAGCCGGGCAACCTTATCGCCCGCGCTCTTCCTGAGGAGGCGGCCAAGCCTCTGAACGTACTCTCTATGGCTTCCCGTCCCGCTCAGGATTATGCCCCTCGAAGCATCTGGAACGTCAACTCCCTCGTTGAGAACCTGGCTTGTGACTATAACCTTGTACTCTCCGCTCCTGAACTTCGAGAGGATCAGCCGCCTCTCCTCGTCAGGGGTCTGATGGGTTATCGCCGGGATGAGGAAGCGCCTGCTGATCTCGTAGGCTAGGCTGTTGTGGAGCGTGAAGATTATCGTCTTCTCATCGCTCTCCCTGAGGAGCTCCGAGAGAACTCTCATCTTGGCCTCGGAGTTGAAGGCTATCCTAAGGGCCTTAACCCTGCTTAGAAGCGCCTCCCTAGCCTCCGGATCCCTTGTAGACCTCCTCACGACCTCCCTGAGGCCCTCAAGCCCATCCAAGCCCATCTCCTCGAGGTATCTCCTGTACGCGCTCCAGTGCCTCTCATATTCGGCCTCCTCCTCGGGTCTCAAGCTCACATAGATCTTCTTGTGGACGTATGATGAAACATATTTGCCCGCTAGGTCGTCGTGGGTCGCCTCGTAGATGACGTCCCCAATGAGCCTAGGGGCCTCAAGATGCCTCATGTCGCTCCTGAAGGGAGTGCAGGTCAGCCCCATCCTGAAGGGCGCGGCCATGACCTCGGCTATCTGGCTGTAGCTCGGGGCGAATATGTGGTGGGCCTCGTCAGCTATCAGAAGCCTGAACTTGTTCCCCAAACGCTCAGCGTTGATGTAGGCCGAATCATACGTTGAGACGGTGATCCACTTAACCTCCCTGCTGCTGCCTCCATACGCGCCCGCCTCGACCCCAAGGAGGCTCCTTACCTTCTCAATCCAGTGGTCCATTAAGACGAGGGTTGGGACGAGGATGAGGGTCGGCTCCCCGAGGAGCTCTATCGCCTTAAGCCCAATGAACGTTTTCCCGCCGGCGGCCGCTATGGCGATGATGCCCCTGCAGCCGGCCTTAAGCCAAGAGTCTAGGGCCTCACATTGAAAGGGGTAGAGGCTAACGGATCCATGAACCCCCTCTCTAGGCGGGGGGCTGAAGACGCTATCCTCGAACGGGATCCCCCAAGCCCTCAGGAAGCGCACTAGATCCCTGTATAGGTAGCCTGGGATCCTGTAGGCTCCAACCCTTCGATCCCACTTCACATAGGGCAGGCTGACGGGGCCATCTGCCTTGACCAGTATTGTTCCGCCGGAGTACTCGAGCCTGACGGTGTTCATACAACATAATGTTTGGGGGATGAACCTTAAAAAATTGCCCGCCCAACTGTCGGCATTCAGCCCTTCAGGAGGCCGATTACCAGCCCAATTATGAACGCTACTGAAGCGTAGGGTAGGATGGACAGGATGAGCTTTCCAGCCTCAATCAGCCAAGGCAAGGTCTCCCTTAGGATGTCCGGAGGCGAGGCGCTTATCAGCCCCGTTATGGAGAGAAGAAACAAGAGGATCAGCGCGAGGATTATTGCCTCAGCGACACGCCTGACAATCAAGCCGACTATGAGGCCTAGGACGAAGAAGAGCGCCGCCGAGAGCAGGATTGAAGCGTCGATCATTCCTCAGCACCTGCTTGACCCCACGGCGCCCTTCGCATCTCGTTTAGGGTTCTCCGAATCTCCTCGTATTTCCTGAGGAGCTCCCTGCCCTTCTCAGTTAACACGAACCTCCTCCGCCTGCCGCCGACATCCCTTACAAGATCCTTCTCTAGGAGCTCCTCCAAAATCTTCATCAGAGGCTTCCATGAAAGGTTTGAGGCGAACATTATCCTCGTCGGACTTTCCACTCCAAGCGATATGACCTTCAACACGTCGAATTTGATCTCAAGCGAGTTTCTCCTTTTCCGCGCGAGCACGGGGAGGACCAACGTCGGCAGCCTCCGCCAATAAATAAGACGAGAAGTTTTTAAAGGAACAGACCCAGCAACCTCAAGTATATGGCGTGGGCTGAAATATCGATGGTTGTTCTTGATCGGGGTACTGGTCTTTAAAAGACATGTCTTTTTTATCTATTGGTGTTCAGGGTATGAGCAGGCAGCCGCTTGAACTGAGGGTTGAGAACGTCGTCGTCATAGTGAATGTTGGCCGCGAGCTGAACCTCGATGAGCTCGCCCGCAAGATTCCAGGCGCCACATACGACTCGAGCCGCTTTCCAGGGCTGATTTTCAGGATCAAAAAACCTAGGGCCGCCGTCTTGGCGTTCCATACTGGCAGAATGATCTGCGCGGGCATGAGGTCTGAGATAGAGGCTCACATTGTGGTTAAGAGGGTCGCTGAAATCCTTAAGGAGGCCGGAGTCGGCGTTGGGGATATGAAGGCGAGGATTCAGAATATTGTCGCATCTGCCAACCTCGGCGGATCGATTAATGTTGAGGAGGCCGCATCCATCCTTGAGAGAACGATGTATGAGCCGGATCAGTTTCCGGCCGTGATCTACAGGATGGATGAGCCGAGAGTTACAATGCTCATTTTTTCAAGCGGGAAAATCGTCTGCGCCGGCGCAAAGAACGAGGAGGTCGCCTTCAAAGCCATAGAGAAGCTAAGACTGATCCTAGAGAAGAATGGAATAATCAAATATTAGGCTGGCACGAAAGGGGGATTTGAACCCCTCCTATACTTTTTATGTTTCCAGAGATGCGGTTTCTCCCGCATCATACTTTTGCCGGTTCAAATCCGGCAACAACACGAATTTCATGTCAGCCTATATAAGCTAATTGACAGAGATAATCAGAGCCGTCAAGTTCAGTTATGAAAAAGACCTGAAGATAATTTAGTCATTTAAAAAATACGATGCTTTCCTTTAAGGTGGAGGTGAGCGGCGATTATACTTGAATTAATTCTACTTGGGGTTCTACTCGCCGTTGCCGGGATGATAACGGCATTCGCCCCCCAGATAGCTAACTTGCTGCTTGGGATACTGGGCGGCGAGAGAGGAGCCTACACGCTCCTCATTCAATTACCTATTATTCCTGAGCCAAGCCCAGGATCGAGCACCGGATACGTTTGGCCCGGCACGAATATTCCATTTAACCCTGGGGAGGCTGGGTTCATAGGACCGGCTGCCTACAAAGTCTTCATGGTTATAAGGGATATATCGCTTATGTTCTTCGCCCTTGTGTTGATTGTCGCGGCAATATGCTACGTCACGGAGTCGTTTAGAGTTATGAGGGAGGGCACGGCGCTCAGCATCATAACTGGGAGCGTCTTCGCTCTAATAATGATCTTCATGGCCCTCCCATTATACAACGCCGTGG
>Ga0209080_1001670_pt1 | contig 10799 bp, 9 predicted proteins | sample JNZ110809AmetaG_FD_184123 | JGI IMG/M metagenome (GOLD analysis project Ga0209080, IMG submission 184123) | Hot spring microbial communities from Jinze hot spring, China to study Microbial Dark Matter (Phase II) - JNZ 110809A (SPAdes) (version 3) ...
CGTCGTACACCCCGCCAACCTCGAAGCTGCCGATGGGGGCGAACCTAACCATGCGCTTCTCCCCGCCGCGTATCGGCTCAGTAAGCGCCACATACGCTTCATCCGAGCCAACCTTAACTTTCACCCCCACGATCGGCTCCTCCAATCTGTTGGCAACCTCAAAGGTTAAGATGGCTGATGGCTTATACGTCATGGTTCCCTCAGTCCCAATAGCTATTGTTACGTTTCCATCAGCACCCTCCACAAACATCCTGATCTCAGCATCGCAGAGGAGGGCATCCCTCACCTCAGCGCAGCTCACAGCCACGGTACACCACTCCGACGTATTCCAGACATAAACTAGGCGGCCAACATCCCCATACTTCTCAGCCACACCCTCCTCCACAATATAAAGGTTCTCATTCCCATCGGACTCGTATACAATTATTAGTCTTATGAGCTGAGGCTTCCCCTCAATAATCTTGAAGCTCACCCTCATCCAAACATCTTTAACTAACTCATACATCCGCCCAAAGGGAGAGGTCTCATTGAATTTTTCCATTACGTAAAAGCCGAAAGTGTAGTTGTTGGGGATGAAGATGGTGACGGCCTCCCTCCCATCGATAAACGTGATATCCCAGTTCTCCCCCTTACGGAAAGGTATTCTTTTCTCTACAAGTTTTTCCCCATCCCAATATATTATAAATCTTGTAAACTCCCATTCGCCGCTATGCGGTACCGATATCCATTCACCGCTACCTGGCTCCCACGCCCTTATTAATTTTCCAGGTTTATACGTGTATACAATTTCGTCCCCAACTCTGGCGAGGCTTACTGAAGATATCGTGAAGGGGCCTGAGGTAGTTGATTCCGGAGGGTTAGTTAGCTGCATTATGAATGCTGCAATTAACGCGCCTGCAACCACCATAACCATCGCTATAAGGAACACAATCCTCTTTCTACTGAACATGCATCACCACCCTCATGACATATTTAGATAGCAGAGTCTGTTTTTACTCGCTTTTAGATTATTTCTCTAAAGTGTTAAGATTAGGAAATGAAGAAATTAATTTTGTTCCTTAAAACAATTAGCTTTGGCTAAATTTAGAAAAGGTAGATCTATCTGAATTTCAAGATTTTAACTCATCAATTAAATTAGTCTTTAGGGCATCGTCATGCTTTTCCGCAATCAGCTTCTGATAATCCATTGTATAATTACTTTGATTATCTCAGGGTTTATGGCAGTAAGAGTCAAAATCAACCCAACTATGACCTCAAGAACAGATTTAGGACCTAAAGATAACAATGTCAAGACATCATTGCTTCCAATCCGCCCAAAGTCGGCAAGACCAGACAATAAGAGGGCTACACCAACAATAAAAACGACAAGCCTAAAGGCAAGCACAATAGCCTCACCATCCTCATCAAATCTCATGCATCTTCCCTCCTCTTATCGCTATGAGAGAAAAATGACTCTAGAAATAAAGGTCTAATTTTAGAAGTAGCCCACTAATAGCTGATTTTTCCAAGCTTCAACAATAAATGTGGATAAAATAAAAGAATTATCTGAGGTGATTGCAAAACTCACTATCAACAGAAGAAGCCAATAAACTATAAAAATGGGATTGTTTAAAAAAGCAAAGTAATAGATTAAGCTCCAGAAGCTCACCCAAACAATGAGAAAAATGCTTATCTTACGTGTGAAAATAAGCGGTTCCAGAAACCTTTTACCCTCATCAGTAATCATATATGGTGGGCCCTCTCCTTCTGGATTAAGACTCTTAACCAAGTTTTTGTTTTGGAGGTCTATGAGTAGAGTGTACAGACTGCCCTCACTATAATCGATCTCCTTCGCCAACCTAGCTAACCAATTACTCTCATCCTTTATACCGTAAAGATATATCCATAATAGAAGTCTCACCTTTGGATCAATAAGTCTCTTCCTTACTCTCCCTCTTCTCCGCACATTCTTTATAATAGTGCAAGTCTCGTTTAAATCAATTTGCAATATTATAACCAGAATCTGATCGGAATCACTAGCGGTTTAGTTTTCTTTCCAGCATTATGAGCATAAAGAGATATCAGCAAAGTGATGAGACATTAATGGTGCTCTAAACTCTATGAGGCTTATAATATGCCTAATTGTCGCTCAAGGTCCTTATAGGCTTTTTTAAGTTTGAAGAGCTCATCTATTTTCTCAACCTCGATTATTTGGATTTTCTTCCTTATCTCATGGAAGGTTCCAGAAAGCAGAAACCAGAATTCAGAGAGATTAATTAATACTTTTTAGTTTTTAGGCAATTTAATAAATCTCTTAATCATCATATTCTAAAAAGAGCTGAAGAGAAATGTCTAGTTTCCTAACTTTTAACACTTTTTGATTTTCGATAATAGAGATGTTTACGTGGTGAGAGACTTTCTTATTTTTTGGCTCAGCATGATTTTTGCGTCCGCTACTTTTCCTCCTTTTTTCCACACTATCACTGGGTTTAAATCTAATTGACTTATTTCGTCATTCTCCACTATAAGTCTAGAAACGCCAAGTATCATCTTCAAGATGGATTCTATATCAGCTGGTTCTTGCCCCCTATAACCCTCAAGTATTTTATATCCCTTTATATCTTTGATCATCTCCTCTGCTTCGCTCCTAGTTATAGGGGCTACCCTGAAAGTTACATCTCTCATGACTTCAATGAAAACGCCTCCAAGCCCAAACATTATAGTTGGTCCAAACTCCGCATCTCTTATCGCTCCTATAGCTACCTCTATGCCCTTAGGCAACATTTCCTCGATCAGAACACCTTTTATTTCGGCATTAGGATTAAATTTAACGGCATTATTTACTATAAGTCTGAAGGCTTTTTCTACATCCTCATCGTTTGATACGCCTAGTACTACGCATCCAGCATCACTCTTATGAATTATATCCTTTGACAATATTTTCATGGCAATTGGATATCCTATCTCTCTAGCAGTTTTTATAGCCTCTTCAGGGGTCAATGCCACTCTATAATTAGGGACTGGTATATTATATTGCGCACAGAGATCTTTTGCCTCAGACTCAAACAGCACGAGACGCCCTTCACATAATACTTGTCTAATTATTGGGTTCATAAAACATTTCCTCACATAAAATTTTTAATTTTCTACCGGAGAGATTTTTTCTGTTCTATAAGCGATTGTGAAAGCATGACTGAAAGCGCTTCAACGGCTCTTTCCGGCATGAAATAATTTGGCACCATCTTTTCGCCGAGAACCTTTATAGCTTTCCTTAGCTCCTCACTATACGCTACACTAGTCCAAGAAACCACTATTGGCTTACTAATTTCTTCAGATAACTCGGCAATAATTTCAGCTATCTTAAGTTGTCTGGTTAAAGGGGCTATAGCTAAAATCATATCCACATTTGAGTCTGACGCAACTATATCTATGACACTTCTATAGACATCTAGATCCTCAAGCGCCGAAGCCGTCATGTCTACCGGGTTAGCTAATGATGCGAAAGGAGGAAGAACCTTGCTGAGATTCTCGACACTCTCCCTGCTTAAACGTGGTATAGAGAGACCAAGCTCCCCACATATATCCGCAGCTATCACGGAGGGGCCGCCTGGAGACGTAATTATTCCAACCCTATTGCCTCTAGGTCTTTTAGGAGAAGCTAAAGCCATCGCATAATCATATAATTGGAAAAAGGTTTTCGCTTGAATTATGCCAACTTGTTTACAAACGGAGTTCCAAACCTCTATTGAGCCAGCTAATGCAGCAGTATGCGATTTAGCCGCCAATTTACCCGCCTCAGACCTGCCAACTTTAAGTGCAACAAGAGGTTTTTTCGTGGACTTACATAAATCGATAAACCTTCTACCCTCCCTTACCTGCTCAATATACATTGCTATAACGTGTGTCTCAGGGTCTTCTATAAAGTATTCTAGGAAGTCAGTTAAAGTTGTAGCAGCCTCGTTACCAGTACTAACACCCTTATTTAAATAAAAACCTCTAAAGCTCGAGAGTATCTGAAAGCTCGCTAAAAGGGAACCGCTTTGAAAGATAGCTGATATCTTTCCAGCCTTCTCATATTTTAATTCAGCTTCAGGAAAAGTGCAGATCCTGGCCGGAGCGCTAAATATACCAAGACAATTCGGTCCAACTATCACCATTCCACTCTTATCAGAAATCCGCTTTATTTCCTCTTCAACAGCCCTTCCATATTCTTCGGAGACTTCTGAGAAGCCGGAGGTGAATATTATCGCTGACTTAACATTCTTCTTCACACATTCATCCAAGGCCTCTAGAACCTTTTTAGCTCCTATTAGAATTATAGCTGCATCAACCTCATCTGGGACATCAGAGATACTCGCATAAAATTTGTGGCCGAAAAGATTCTTGCCAACGTACTTCGGGTTTATTAGATATATTCTACCGTCATATCCAAATTTTATAACAGTATCAACTATTGTGAAACCGAGTCTTGTTGGATCTATATGGGCGCCAATAACCGCTATTGTTCTTGGATAAAATAATGTTCTCAGGAATTCCACGCACTTTATCATACTTTTGCCACGCCTGTCTCACTTAAGTATTTTGCCCCCTCCTCAAATGCTTTAATATTAATATCCTTCCACTTTTCACCAAATCTTCGAATCATTGCTTTAATCAGCGAATCCCTACTTAGTCCTAACTCGCCAGTTGCCCATGCAGAACCCAGTATAATAGTATTTATAGTAGCTGCTGGCAACCTATTTCTTTTAATTATTTCCATAGAATTTATAACATAAATTTTCTTTGTTATCTTCATAAATTCTTTTATAGCGTCATTTATGGATGGATATTTTATCCCTTTGATTATGGCTAAAGGGGGAGGCAACTCTAGGCTATTTATTATTACTACACCCTCATGTTTAAGATAACGTGCGGCTCGGAGGGACTCTAAAACTTCTAAGGAAATTAGCATGTCAGATGCTCCTTCAATTATTAGGGGTGAGTAAACATTTTTTCCAAATCTGACATGACAGACTACTTGACCTCCTCTCTGCGCCATCCCATGGACCTCTGAGACCCTAACCTCATAGCCATCAAGGATAGCTGCATCCCCAAGCAGCTCAGCTAACGTTAGTATCCCCTGTCCGCCGACCCCGGATAATAATATATTCATGTCTCCACCCTCATAACGGCTTTGAAGGGGCATACATGCCCGCAGAGTCCACATCCAGTACATATTGATTCATCAATTATAACTTTTCCATTAAACGGTAGTAGAGCTGGGCAACCAATAAGCTTTATACAAGCAAGACATCCCACACACTTCTCTTCATCTACTCTATTCTTGGCAATTTTTATCTTGCCATCTCTAGCTTCTCGCAAGAGAGTTAATGCGCATTTCCTTCTGGATATCACTACTGCCGGACCTAGCCCCTTCTGTACGTGCTCTATTGCTTCCATTATTGTAGAAATTGTCGCCTCAAGATAATATGGATCCACAATCTTACAGAAAGAGATGCTGCAGGCCTTTACCAAGTCTTCTGGGAGAACCACCTTCACTTTTTCGCCCATAGCATTAACTCCCGTCACTGGGCTGGGTTGGTGCCCCGTCATCGCTACAAGTCCATTATCTAAGATTACCAGAATGAAGTTTGATGGATTAAACGTTGCATTAATGAGAGCTGGTATACCAGCATGCATAAAAGTTGAATCTCCAATGGTTGCTATAACGATTTTACCGCTAAACTTAGATAGACCACACGCGATTCCTATGCTTGCGCCCATACATAGGCTTATATCTATAGCTTCTAGTGGTTGATAGAAGCCAAGACCATAACAGCCTATATCACTTGGGTATATCGCGTCGACCTTCATCTTTCTCACGGCTGACTTGATTGCATAAAATGTACTCCGATGCGGACAACCAGCACACAATACGGGTGGGCGTGGGGGCACTTCAACCTCAAGCTTAAACCCGCTCTTAGAGACTAGTTTCTCACCTAAGAAACTGGCAATTCCCTCTAAAACTATTAATGGAGTTAACTCTCCGGCCAATGGTATTAGATTTTTTCCCTCAACTCTAGAATCGATACCCAATTCACAGCATATAGCTTTAACATAACTTTCAATGAAAGGTTCAAGCTCTTCGACGACTAATACTTTCTCTTTCCCCTCAAGGAAGGATGCTAACAGCTTTTTGGGCAGAGGGTATAGAGTTGATAACTTTAATACAGACACTTTTTCTTCGGCTTTTAATGCTCTAAGAGCTTCCATAGTATAGGCATAAGCGAGGCCAGATGCAATTATACCAACTTTAGAGTCTCCATTAATACAGTTAAAAGGCGAATCGTTAAAGTATTCTTCAATAGACTTTATCTTCTCAATTAATTTCACTCTCATTTTCCTAGCGTTAGAGGGAAGACAGCTCATCTCCTCAGGGCTTCTTTCGAACGTTCCCTCTTTAGCAATATTTGGTATAGGTCCAAGTCTCACATTTCCTCTACTATGGCTAAGCCTAGTAGTAGTTCTAACCATAACTGGTATCTTAAACTTTTCCGAGAGCTCAAAACTATACATGGTGATATCCTTAGCTTCCTGCGGGGAGTGCGGCTCTAATATGGGTATGTACATGTGAGGGCCATAAAGCCTGTTATCCTGCTCATTCTGTGAACTGTGGCAGCTTGGATCATCAGCAGAGATTATTACAAAGCCCCCTCTAACGCCCGTGTAAGTTGCTGTAAAAAGTGTGTCTGAAGCTACGTTTACGCCCACATGCTTCATAGCCGCTAAGGATCTTAGATTACAGAAAGAGGCTGCCAAGGCGACTTCTACAGCGACCTTTTCATTAGTGCTCCACTCAACGTATATTCCATGCTCCTTAGCCCACTCCGCCAGGACCTCAATTATCTCCGAGGAAGGTGTCCCAGGATAACCCGCAGCGACACGAACACCAGCCTCAAGTGCCCCACGGGCAATAGCCTCGTTTCCGAGCATCAAAACAATCTCTTCTCCGTTCATTAATAGGCCTCGCTAACTTTTAGTCATAGTTAAAAATTGCTTATATATATTCTCTTCTGCTATTTTTTAACAATAATGAATCTTGGTTCTTGTTGAGTGAAAAAAGGAAAAGTTTTATAGTGTGCCCGTTAGGAAATAGGAGATAGGGTTAGAGGAGGATTGTCAGAAAATGAGTTATAAGTATAGGCGTTTTATAAAGCCATTAAGGGTGGGAGAAGCGCCAGTTGATCTACTGCCGCCAGAGAAATTCTTTTGGGCTGAGTCTAAGGATCTTGAGGGTTACCCTGGGCACTTCTATATAGGATATGTGACCGAGCCGAGAACACTACACCCCACTAATGAGAAATTAGCTGTAAAACATCCATACGATGAACTACTAATCTTCGCTGGAATTAATACTGATGACATACTGGACCTTGGGGCTGAAATATCCGTTATGATTGGAGAGGAGGGAGAAGAACACATCATTAAGGATCCCTCTGTTGTCATAGTTCCAAAAGATGTGTTCCATGGTCCCATAAAAGTGAATAAGCTAGAGAGACCAATAGTGCATATTGCCCTCTGCGATGCACCTGAATATAAAACTGAGTTTAAAAGGCGTGAGAGGTATGAGGCGAAAGGCACTAAATACTCTCGGTTAATTAAGAAATTAACTACTTCTAAAACCGCATATGAGGGTTATCTGCATGAGGGGCCAATAACAATAGACGAGAGAGGGGTCATGGACCTACGAGCGATAGGCCCCGGAGAAGCATATCAAATAGTGCAAATGCATCCGGAGGATCTTGAGGGTGTCAACATTAGCTTTTCATGGGAATTCTTTAAAACTACAGGGGTTTGGATGTCAACAAGGCTGGCGCACGTTCACCCAGAGCCAGAACTGCTGATTGCTATTGGGCTTGACCCAAACAACATATATAATCTTGGAGCGTCTATAGAATTCTGGTTTGGGTCTGAACGCGAGGTCTACGTTATTGATAAACCAACAGTAATATCAATACCACGAGCATGGATCCCACATACGCCAGTCGTCACACAGCGTGTTGATAGACCATTCGCATTTATGCTCGTATGTCCCGGAAGGTATACGCGAGCAGGTTATGTGGAGACCGGATGGGACGTGTAATTTTCTATCCTGGTGAGGAGGGAGAATTTAATGCCGAAGCGCGTGTTCATTTCCTTTCCCATAAATCTTCCTGAAATATATGAGCCGCTAAGAAGGGAGGGGTGCGAGACAATTTTTGGCGCGGAGCCAGCATTCCCAATCGCAAGTGAAAGGAAGGAATATAGTGAGAGTGAAATTATTGAGAAATGCAAAGACGTGTGTGCCATCTTAAGTTCTCCAAGGCTGCGGCTGCCCGCAAAGGTTTTAAAGGCGATGGATAAGCTTCTCTGTATTTGTAATAGGGGGATTGGTTTTGACAATGTTGATATTGAAGCCGCCTCTGACCTGGGAATTTTAGTCACAAATGCTCCCATTAAAGAAGACTTTATAAGCGTTGCTGAGCATACCCTTGCCTTAATTCTTGCTTTAGCCAAAAGATTAAAAGCAGTTTCAGAACTTGTGTTGAAGGAAGGTCCATCCGCATACTACGATGAACGTGTTGACACGATGATTTTAAATGGGAAAACTGTTGGAATTATTGGTCTTGGAAGAATAGGCTCTAGGGTTGCAAGACTTTTACGCGCCTTTAATGTGAGACTTCTTGGTTATGATCCTTATATTCCCAAAGAGAGAATAAGGCGTATAGGGGTTGAACCAACAAGTTTAGAAGTGCTGTTGAGGGAATCAGATTTCGTCACAATACATGCTCCCCTAACACGTGAAACTTATCATATGATTGGGACGAAAGAGCTGTCTATGATGAAGAAAACTGCTTATATAATTAATACTGCAAGAGGAGCGATTATAGATGAGGCGGCGCTCATAGAGGCTCTTAAAAGTGGCATAATAGCGGGTGCCGCTCTAGATGTTGTTGAGAAAGAACCAATATCAGTTGATAATCCTCTCCTGAAGATGGATAATGTTCTATTAACTCCGCACATAGCAGGTCGAAATAGTACGTCGCTGATTAAAGGTGAAAAACTAGCTGTAGAAAATTGCTTAAAGATACTGAGGGGCAAAGTACCTAAATATGTGGTGAACCCAGAGGCTATCCCGAAGTGGCGAGAAAAGCGGCGAAAAATTACTAAAAAATGTAATTGAACTAATTATATGTCAATATAACTTATCTTCTTTAATGGACTATATAGCCTCCATCAATAATTATATTTACTCCAGTTATATATGATGCTTCGTTAGACAAGAGAAATGTTATGAGTGAGGCTACTTCTTCTGGTTTACCTAGTCTGCCTAGGGGAACAGACTTTAATAATTCTTTTGCATGCTCGGGCGTTTCCCTCCAGATTGATTGAAGTAAGGGCGTATCAATAAACCCTGGGCTTATAGAATTAACCCTTATGTTATACTTTGCGTAATCCATAGCGCATAGTCTAGTAACAGATAACACAGCTCCTTTGCTAGCAGTATACCCTACGCCTGGCAAAGCTGTAAGCGCCGCCAATGATGATATGTTAACTATTGATCCTTTACCCGCCTTGATCATATATGGCAGAGCATGCTTACTACATAAGAGAACACCAAAGAGATTTACACGGATCACTCTCTCCCACACATCTAATCGACCCTCGTGAATCGGCTTTGTATCAAATTTTGGATCAGCAATACCTGCGGCATTAACTAGACCTTGTATCAAGCCTAAATCTGAGACTATGTGTCTAAAAGCTCTCTCAATTTCTTCCTCGTCTGTGACATCCATATGATAATATTTGGCTGTTAAACCCACTTTATTTAAATCCTCCTCAACCTCTTTTCCAGGGTTATCTTGTACATCACAAATAGCTACTCTTGCTCCCTCCTGAGCACATTTTATCACGGTTGCTCTTCCAATACCGCTAGCACCGCCAGTTACAACTATCACCATATTATTTAACCTACCCATCCTTCCCACCAGTTTCGCTTTTAATTGGGTAATAGCGTTTCTTTTCTCTTATGGCGAAGATCACCTATTAATCTATTTAAGTTTTTCCATTTCAAAAGTATTAAACTGAGTAAAAAGTAAGAGAAATTGGAAGTGAAGCAAATTAACCCTTGAGGAAAATTACCCATAGGCTACACGCGGGTTAACAACCGCAACTTTTCTTCCAATAGAATCGGCCACCTTTATCGCATTAAAAACTTTTTCTGCGTTAACTTCAAAGGGTTCGTTATGAATGGGAGAAGTTGGAGCAACGGCTTTTTCAGAGATTTTCCATAAATCTTCTTCATAAATCTCTTCAATTCCAAGCTCTCTAAGGTTTATGGGCAGGCCGATCTCATGAACCCATTTCATAAAATTTACAATTTTCTGAAGAGATCTGTTTTCTAGCACCAATTGTACTATGATGCCAAACGTGACGAGTTCTCCATGATATTGCATTGGTTTCATCTTCTTTTTAAGCAATGTTAAACCCTCTGCGATTCCGTGCGCGGCTGCGCAACTAGTATTTTCAAATGCTAAACCACTTATCAAACATATCGCTTCAACACATAGCTCTAACGATGGTGTTACGACATGATTTCTGGCGGCTTCCATACCAGCAGTACCATTTTCACGTAAAACTTTATATACAAGCTTGCAAAGCTCAAAGCTTAGTCTTGTTGACCTTAGAGGTTCAGAAACATTAGGATCATAGTTTAACCATACGAAGTTAGATTTACCAGATTGCATAACGGCTAAACCCTCAAAGAAGTGCGAGATTGCATCGCCTATGCCACACGCTAG